>Ga0326728_10013710_pt1 | contig 17498 bp, 9 predicted proteins | sample MB3enrmetagenome_FD_207602 | JGI IMG/M metagenome (GOLD analysis project Ga0326728, IMG submission 207602) | Lab enriched peat soil microbial communities from McLean, Ithaca, NY, United States - MB31MN | ecosystem: Environmental > Terrestrial > Soil > Wetlands > Peat | place: USA: New York... | reverse complement strand
TCCCTTCCACCGGCGGCGTGAACTTTTACCTGGGCAACCGGCGCGCCGCGGACGGGATCCGGATGGAGCTGGACCGCTACGTCAACTACAACGAGCAGCGTGAAGATCCGGTGGAAGTGTGGGCGCGACAGGGTTATGAGGCCGCCCTGAGCGCCCAGGGCCGGCAGCCTGGGACGGACCCCGGGGCCGTCAACCAATACTGGACCCGGCGCGCCCTGGCGGAAATCCGGGCGGCCCCGGGGCACTGGCTGCGGCTGATGGCCAAAAAGTGCTGGCTCCTGTTGTGGAACGCCGAGGTGCCCACCTTGAAATCCTTCGCCTTTTTGCAATCCGAATATGTCTGGCTGGGCCTTTTGCCGGTGCGCTGGGTCGTTCTGCTCATGCTGGCGCCCGCCGGCATCCGGGCCGCCGCCCAGTGGGGCAATCGCGGCGCCCTGCTGGTCCTGCTCTTCTATGCCGCCATTTACGCCGCCGCTGACATCGCCTTCTTCATCGTGGATCGCTACCGCTACCCCATCTGGCCGGCCCTGGCGGCCATCGCCGGCGGCGGTTTGGCCGCTGCTTTCGAAACGCTCCATCGCCGCCGCTGGCGCCAGGCGCTCTGGCTGGGGGCGGGCATGGCGGTGATGGCCTCCCTGTCGCTGCCCAATTGGTATGGGGCGCAACTGCCCTCTTTCGCGCTCGATTACCGTTTGCGCTCCATGGCCTGGTACGAAAAAGGCCATTTCCAGGAAGCCTTGAGCGACATTAATCAAAGCCTCGAGCTGGAGCCGGACGATGTCACCGCGCAGTCTCACCGCGGCAACGTTCTGCTGGCGCTCAAGTATTTTGAGGAGGCGCGACAGGAGTATGAACGAACGCTGAAAATCATTCCTGGCGACGCCGGGCTATGGAACAACTACGGCCTGGCGCTCGACGGCGTGGGCCGGACCAACGAGGCGCTGCGGGCCTACCTTCGCGCCACGCAATGCCAGCCGCCCAGCGAAAGCGCCTTTCTCGATCTGGCTTTTGAGCAAATCCGATTCGGCCGCCTGGAGGATGCGGCGCGCGCCTTGGATCAACTCGAGAAACTGGAGGGGCGTCCGGACGCCATGGCGCTGGCCATCCGCTCGGTGTTGGCGCGGCAGCGCGGCGATGCCGCCCAAGCCGGCGCCCTGGAACGCCAAGCCCGCGCCCTGGACGCGGCCGCCGCCGCCTGGGCCATGGAACACGCCACCCACAAGGACCCCGGCCAATGACAAACGACGAAGGCAGGGACATTTCAGCCGCGCTGTTCAACAAGTGCCTGGTTGGGCTTTTCCTGCTCGGCTTGATCGTGCGGCTGGGCTTCCTGGTCGAGCACGCGCACTCGCCGTCCTTTGGCGTGTTGACGATGGATCAAAAGTACTATGATACCGCGGCCCGAATGCTGCTGGCCGGCGAGGACCTCCATCAACTGCACGGCTTCAGGCAGTTGCTTTACCCGATGTTCGTGGCGGTTTGTTACAAGGCGGGCGGCTCCCATGGAATCGATCTGGCGATGGCATTACAGCATCTTCTCGGAATATTCACCGGTGTGCTGGTCGCTTTGTTGGGGGCGCGGCTTTTCCGGCGCCGGCTCAGCGGCCTGGCGGGCGGGGTGTTGTACCTTCTGGCGCCTGTGCCGCTGTATTTCGAGGGCGAGTTATTGGTTGAATCCAGTTATGTGTTTCTGATTTGTGTGGGGCTGTGGCTGATGCTCCGCGCCGCGGATGCCGCGGGACGGAAAGCGGGCCTGCTCTGGCTGCTGTGCGGCGCCTGGACGGTGCTGACGGCGCAGGAGCGCGCCAACGTTCTCGTTTTCATGGCGGTCTATCCTCTTTTGGCGGGCTGGCAATGGTGGCGGTCGCGTCAGCGCGGCGCGCTGTGGCCTCTGTTGGGGTTGATCGGCGGCTTGGCCATGGCCGTGCCCTGGGGCTTTGTCAATAAGATGCAATCGGACCATTTCCAGGTCATGCCGAGTGCCGGCGGGGTGAACCTTTATCTCGGCAACCAGCGGGGGGCGGACGGGATCAAGGTGGCGCTGGACCGCTACGTCAATTACAAGGACGGCTGCGAGGACCCGGTGGAGGTGTGGGCGCGCGAGGAGTACGTGGCGGCCCTCCGCGCCCAGGGCCGCCCGGCGGAGGCAACTCCCATGGCCATCTCCCAATACTGGACCCGGCGGACGATCAGCGAAATCAAGGCCGACCCGGCCTCCTGGCTGCGGTTGATGGTCAAAAAATGCTGGGTGATGCTGTGGAACGCCGAAGTGCCCCACCTGAAATCCCTGGCTTTTCTGCAAACGGAATTCGCCTGGCTGCGCCTGCTGCCGGTGCGCTGGGTCGTCCTCCTCATGCTGGCGCCCGCGGGGATTTGGGCCGCCGCCAAAAGCGGGAATCGCGTGGCGCTGTTGATTCTGCTGGCCGGCGGCTTCCTTTATTTTTTTGCGGCCGATTTTGTCTTCTTCGTGAGCGACCGTTTTCGCTATCCACTCTGGCCGGTCATGGCGGTCTTCGCCGGCGGGGGATTGAATGCGTTTGGAGAGGCGCTCCGCGGCCGGCAATGGAGCCGGGCGCTGTGCCTGGCGGCCAGCATGGCTTTGATGGCCTCGCTCTCCCTGCCCAACTGGTATGGGGTCAAACTGCCGTCCTTTTCCATCGATTATCGGCTGCGTTCCATCGCTTGGTACGAAAAGGGCCATTTCCCTGAAGCATTGAGGGACATTGATCGCAGCCTGGCATTGGACCCCCGGGACATGGGCTCGCGGCTGCAGCGCGGCAATGTCTTGCTGGCCCTCGGCCGCTTCGAGGAAGCCAGGCAGCAGTATGAAAGCACATTCAAATTCACGTCCGAGGACGGGGGACTTTGGAATAATTACGCAGTGGCGCTGGACGGCTTGGGCCGGACGAATGAGGCCTTCCAAGCCTATCGTCGCGCCACGGAATGCCAGCCACCCAGCAAAAGCGCCTTTCTCGGAATGGCCTTCGAGCAACTCCGTTTCAGCCGCTTCAATGATGCCGCAGCCACCCTGGACCAGCTCGAAAAATTGGAGCCAGGGCCGGATGCGGTGGCTCTGGCCATCCGATCAGTGGTGGCGCGGCAGCGTGGCGATGCCGCCCGGGCCGATGCCCTGGAACGGCAAGCCCGCGCCCTGGACGCCGGGGCGGCCGAATGGGCCCTGGCGCGCGCCACCCACCAAGGCCAACCCCAATGACCCAGGACGAAGCCTCAGACATTCCACAGAGGACCTTCAAGGATTGCCTGGTCTATCTGTTCCTGTTGGGACTGATCGTGCGGACGGTCTTTCTGGCCTGGCAGGTTCACACCCCGGCTTTTGGCGTGCCGACCCTGGACCAGAAATATTACGACACCGTGGCCCGCATGATGCTTGGGGGCGAAGACCTTCATTTGCTGCACGGCTTGAGGCCGTTGCTTTACCCGATGTTCCTGGCCGTTTCCTACCAGGCGGGCGGGGCGCGCGGCATCGACCTCGCGGTGGCGCTGCAGCATCTTTTCGGAGTATTGACAGGTGTGCTGGTGGCTGTGCTGGGCGCGCGGCTGTTCCGGCGCCGCCTCAGCGGCCTGGCGGGCGGGACGCTCTACCTGCTGGCGCCCGTCCCCCTTTTTTTCGAGGGCGAGCTGCTGGTGGAGTCCAGTTACGTGCTGTTGATCTGCCTGAACCTGCTGCTGATCCTTCGCGCCATCGACGCGGCGGGAGGGAGAGCGGGCCTGTGGTGGCCGCTGTGCGGCGCGTTGACGGCGCTGGCCGCGCAGGAGCGTTCCAACATCCTGGTTCTCATGGCGGTCTATCCGCTGCTGGCGGTCCGGGGCTGGCGGCGCTCGCGCCAGGGCGGCGCGCTTTGGCCTTTGCTGGGCCTGTTCGGCGGGCTGGCCATGGCCATTCCGTGGGGGTTTGTCAACAAGATGCAATCCGGCCATTTCATGCTCATGTCGTCCGAAGGCGGGGAGAACCTTTACCTGGGGAACCAGCGCGGGTCAGACGGGATCACCCGGGGCCTGGATCGCTATGTCAATTACAACGATCGTTATGAGGATCCGGGGGAAGTCTGGACGCGCGAAGAATACGCCGCGGCCATGCGGGCCCAGGGCCGGCAGCCCGACCCCAATCCCATGGCCGTCTCCCATTATTGGATGGGGCGCGCCCTGGAGGAAATCAAAGCCGACCCGCCGGCCTGGCTCCGCTTGATGGCCAAAAAATGCTGGATTCTGCTGTGGAACGCCGAAGTGCCGAACAACAAATCGTTCGCCTTCCAGCAAACCGGGTGTGTCTGGCTGCGCCTGCTGCCGGTGCGTTGGGTGGTCCTGCTCATGCTGGCCCCGGCCGGCATTTGGGCCGCCGCCAGGCGGGGCAACCGCGACGCGCTCTGGGTCCTGCTCTTCTTCGCCGCCATTTACTCCGCGGTCAACGTCGCCTTTTTTGTTATTGACCGTTACCGGTATCCGATCTGGCCGGTCATGGCCGCTTTCGCCGGCGGGGGCTTGGCGGTCTTCATCCAAACACTCCGTCACCGCCTCTGGCGCCAGGCGCTGGGTCTGGCCGCCGGCATGGGGTTGATGGCGGCAATTTCCCTGCCCAACTGGTTCGGGGCGAAATTGCCCTCTTTTCAACTGGATTACCGGTTGCGGTCGATTGCCTGGTATGAGAAGGGAAATCTCCAGGAAGCCTTGCGCGACATTGACCGCTGCCTGGAGCTGGGCCCCGACGACACGGCGGCGCTGCATCATCGCGGCAACATCTTGCTGGGGCTGGACCGGTTCAAAGAGGCGCGGCAGGATTACGAACGAACGTTGAAATTCATTTCCGGGGACGGCGGATTATGGAACAATTACGGGGCCGCGCTGGACGGGCTGGGTTTGACCAATGAGGCGCTCCAGGCTTATCGCCGCGCCACGCAATGCCGGCCGCCCAGTGAAAACGCTTTTCTGCGGCTGGCCTTGGAGCTGATCCATCGTGGCCGACTGGAAGAAGCCGCCCAGGCGTTGGAGCAGCTTGAGAAACTGGACCCACGTCCAAACCCGATGGCGCTGGCCGTCCGTTCGGTGCTGGCGCGACAGCGCGGCCAGGCGACCCAGGCCGACGCTTTGGAGCGGCAAGCCCGCGCCCTGGACGCCGACGCGGCCGGTTGGGCCATGAAACAGGCCACCAACAAGGCGCCGAGCAAATGACAAACGACGAAGACAGGGACATTTCAGCCGCGCTTTTCAAAAAGTGCCTGGCAGGGCTTTTCCTGCTCGGGTTGATCGCGCGCCTGGGCTATCTTGTCGAGCACGCGCGCTCGCCGTCGTTCGGCGTGCCGACGCTGGACCAGAAATACTACGATACGGCGGCGCGGATGTTGCTGGCTGGCGACGACCTTCATCAACTCCGCGGAAACAGGCCGTTGCTTTACCCGATGTTTTTGGCGGCAACGTACCGGCTGGGCGGCCGGCATGGCATCGACTGCGCGGTGGCGGCGCAGCATCTTCTGGGCGTATTGACAGGCGTGCTGGTGGCGGTGTTGGGGACGCGGCTTTTCCGGCATCGGCTCAGCGGCCTGGCGGGCGGGGCGCTCTACCTTCTGGCGCCGGTGCCGCTGTATTTCGAAGGCGAATTACTGGTGGAATCCAGCTACGTTTTCCTGATTTGCCTGGGCCTGTGGCTGCTGCTGCGCGCCGCCGACGCCGCGGGATGGGAGGCCGGCCTGTGCTGGCTGTTTTCCGGCGGCTTGATGGCGCTGGCCGCCCAGGAGCGTTCGAACATCTTCATTTTCCTGGCGGTTTATCCGGTGTTCACGGCCTGGCAATGGCGGCGCTGGCCCCACGGACGCGCGCTGTGGCCGTTGTTGGGCCTGATCGGCGGGCTGGCCATGGCCATGCCGTGGGGGTTTGTCAACAAGATGCAATCGGGCCATTTCATGCTCATGCCCTCCGAAGGCGGGGCGAACCTCTACCTCGGCAACAAGCGCGCGGCGGATGGCATGACGCCGGAACAGGAGCGCCGTGTCACTTACGGCGAGCGTTACGAGGATTCGGTGGAAATCTGGGCGCGCCAAGGCTACGAGAAGGCCCGGCGCGCGCAGGGGTTGCAGCCTGAGAATAATCCCATGGCCGTCTCCGGCTACTGGACCCGGCGGGCCCTCGAGGAAATCAGGGCGGCGCCGGGTTCCTGGCTCCGGTTGATGGCCAGGAAATGCTGGTTCATGCTGTGGAACGCCGAGATTCCCAACAACAAAGGCTTCGCTTTTTTGCAAATGGAATTTGCCTGGCTGCGCCTGCTGCCGGTGCGCTGGGTCGTCCTGCTCATGCTGGCCCCGGCCGGGATTTGGGCCGCCGTCAAATGGGGCAATCGCAACGCGCTTTTTCTGCTGCTCTTTTATGCCGGCCTTTATTCCGCGGTCAACGTCGTCTTCTTCGTCTGTGATCGCTACCGCTATCCGATTTGGCCGGTGATGGCGGCCATCGCCGGCGGCGGCTTGCGGGCCGTCGTCGGCACGTTGCGCGAGCGGCGCTGGCGCGAAGCCTCCTGGCTGGGGGCAAGCCTGGCGCTCATGGCGGCGATTTCCCTGCCCAACTGGTTCGGGGCCAGGCTGCCCTCCTTCGCGCGCGATTATCTTTTCCGTTCGATTGCCTGGTACGAAACGGGCCATTTCCTCGAAGCCAAAAGCGACATTGATCAGAGCCTGAAGCTGGACCCGTCGGAGGTGACGGCGCTCCATCATCGCGGCAACGTCTTGCTGGCGTTCAACCGGCTGGAGGAGGCCAGGCGGGATTACGAGCGGGCCTTGCAAATCAATTCCGAGGACGGAGGAATCTGGAACAATTACGGCATCGCGCTGGAGGGATTGGGCCGGACCAACGAGGCGCTCCAAGCCTACCGCCGCGCCATCCAATGCCAGCCGCCCAGCAAAAGCGCCTTTCTCGGATTGGCCTTTGCGCAAATCGCCGCCGGCCGCCTCGACGAAACCGCCGCCACTTTGGACCAGCTTGAAAAGCTGGAGAAGAAGCCGGACGCGGTGGTGGTGGCCATTCGCTCCGTCATCGCGCGGGAGCGCGGCAACGCCGCGCAGGCCATTGAACTGGAGAAGAAAGCCTGCGAGCTGGACCTGGACGCGGCGACCTGGGCCATCGAACGCGCCACCGGCACACGCCACAAGAAATAACGTTACGCAGGCTTCGCGCGGCGGCAAGCACCCCACGCGCAATAGGCCAGGGCCAGCAATGAAACGAGCGCGCCCATTTGAAAGGGCGTGTCGCGGTAAGTCAGCCGCACTTGATGTCGTCCGGGCGGAACCACGACGGATTGAAAGGCGTAATTGGCGCGCAACAAAGGCGCGGCCCCTCCATCGATTTCCGCCGCCCAGCAGTGATACCACGTCTGCGCCACCACCAGCAGGGCCGGGCGGACGGCCTCGGTTTCAAATTCGCAGGCGGACGCCGTCACCCGGCTCGACAGGACCTTCGCCTGCGGGTCGGCCGCGGCGGCGACGCGGCCGCGCGCTTCCAGGGGAAGATAAACCACCTCGCGCGGCCTGAAGTCCGGCGCGGCCAGGGCTTGCAACGTAGCGGCGTCATCGAGGAAGACCGGTTGCTGCCCCACGGTGGCCATGGGCATGAAGCGGGGCCGGGCTTCCCACGTAAACAATTTTTTTGAGGACGCCAGTTGCGAAACGCCGAGGAACTCCTCCAGCCGGGGCAGGTCCTCATGCCCGGCCAGCAATTGCGCCACGCGGTCCTGCCGCCGCAGGTAGAGGGAAAAGAACCCATCGACCTTCGGGATGAGACACAGCAGGTTGCAATTCTTGAACAGCTCCGTTCGCTCGCTCAAATAAAGGCCCAGTTCCGACCGGTTGCCCAGATGCTCCATCAGGGCATCGACCTGGCGCCCGACCCTGGCGCGGGACCGGCCCAATTGCGGCAGGCTGGACATGGGCGGCGTCATCTCATCATAGGCCTGGACGGGCGCGGTGGGGTTTTGCAGCGGGGCATGAGTGCAGATGTCCAACCCCATCAACAGGAGCAATCCGAATCCGGCCAGCCGCCGGCCCGACTGGACGCCGGTGGAGCCTTGCCGGAACAAAATCGCCAAGCCAGTCAACAATATCGCCAACCGCGTCCAGCCGCTCCGCCACGTCACGCCCCAGTCTTCCCCAAAATACGGATGGCGCCGCGCCGCCACCAGCAGGCACGCCACCCCCAGGCCCGTCATCGCCCCCGCCGCCAGCAAGGCCCGCCGCCCCGCCGCGTCCGCATGGCGTTGCAGCCACGCCGCCCCGGACGCCGCCAGCAACGGCAGACAGAACAAGGTGATGATGATGAATTTCACCGGGTAGCGGGCCAAACCCAGCCAGGGCGCCGCCTTTTTGAGCAGCGGCAGGACGTGGCCGGCGTCGCCCCAGGCGCAGGCCAGGCCGCCCAGCCCCAAGACGGCCAGGAGGAGGGTCCGGCCATCACGCGCCTTCAGGAGCGCCACCAGCGCCAGCGCCACCGTGACGATGCCGGCGTAGTAGGACGAGAACAACTCCTGGCCCGGCTGCCAGAAGACGCCTTCCAGGGAGGCATTGTGGCGAAAGAGCGGCACCAGAAAATTGCCCACGCCCCACAGCGGCAGCGCCCAGTGGCCCTTGTCGAAGGCGCTGCTCCGGTTGCCGTGCGCCGCCAAATCCAGCCACGGCGCGAGTTGGGCGGCGCTCAAAGCCGCCACCCATCCGGCCACGGCCGCAAAACGGAGCGCCATTTTCCAGGCCCCCGCCCCTCGGCCGGCCCAGCGCGCCGCGCCGACGGCCAAGGCGATGATCCAGGTGAATAGAATCATCTCCGGCGAGCCAGTCAACATTTGGCAGGCCCCGGCCAGCGCCGCCCAAAAAACGGCGCGGCCTCCCCGGTCCGCCGCCTCTTCGCACAGCATCACCACCCACGGCATCCAGGCCAGCGCGGCGGCATGGCAGGGCCAGACCAGGAGGTTGATGCTCAAGCCGTTCCAGGCAAAGACCAGCCCGGCCAGCATGGCGGCCAGGCGGTTGCCGAACCAGCGGCGCGCCAGCAGGCACATGCCGACCCCCGCCAGCAGAAGGTGCCCCAGCAGAAAATAATTCATCGACCACGGCAGGGGCGCCAACAGGTGGAAGAGCGAAAGCGGATAAAGCGCCATCGTGTTCCACTGCGCCAGAAACGGGATGCCGCAATTGTTGTAGGGATTCCACAGCGGCAACTGCCCATGCTGGAAACAATGCCGCAAATAATACGCCACCGGATAGCCGAACAACCCGCCGTCGCGATACACAAAGGCGTCCGACCCCAAAACGACGCCGGGAAAGGTGATGCACATCAGCAGCCCCAGCAGCAGGGCCAGCCGCCCCGCGCCAAACGCGCCGTCCGCATTGACTGCCTCGTCCGTGCCGTCCATGCCCGCCATCTTGTCCCCGCCGCCCGCGCAAAAGCAACTCCGGCAGGGAGCGGCTGGTTTTTTTCCTGTCATCTAAATCTTTAATTCTTGAACGTTACCCTTTATGCTTGTCCAAGATGAACCGATATGAAGATCTCTGACATCAAGGCAACCACGGTAACCGTGCCGCTGGACACCCCGTTGCGCCATGCCAACGGCTGTCATTGGGGACGATTTGTCCGCACCATCATTGAAGTGGAAACCGACGAGGGCATCACCGGCCTGGGCGAAATGGGTGGCGGCGGCGAATCGGCCGAGGCGGCTTTTGCGGCGCTGAAACCGTATCTGCTGGGCCACGAACCGGCGCGCCTCGAAGAAATGCGCCTGCGCATCAACAATCCCACCGCGTCGCTCTACAACAATCGCACGCAGATGGCCGCCGCCCTGGAATTCGCCTGCCTGGACATCCTCGGCCAGAAATGGGGCGTGCCGGTGTACGACATTTTGGGGGGCAAATTGCACGACCGGGTGCCCTTTGCCTCCTACCTGTTCTTCAGCTATCCCAATTCCAAAACCGGCTATGGCGAAGTCCGCACCGCGGAGCAACTGGTCGCCGCCGCCGTCAGCCTCAAAAAGCAGTGGGGGTTCACCACCCATAAGCTCAAGGGCGGCGTCTTCCCGCCCGACTACGAGCTGGAATGCTACCGCGCCCTGGCCACGACGCTCAAAGGGGACCGTTTCCGGTTTGATCCCAACGGCGTTTTCTCCACCGAACAGGCCATCCGTTTCGGGCAGTCCATTTTTGACCTGAACAACGACTACCTGGAGGACCCGGTCTTCGGGCTGAACGGCATGCGCCGCGCGCGCCAGATGATCCGCGTGCCGCTGGCCACCAACACCGTGGTGGTGAACTTCGAGCAACTGGCGGCCAACGCGGTCAACCTGGCCGTGGATGTCATTCTGCTTGACACAACCTTCTGGGGCGGCCTCCGCCCCTGCCTCAAGGCGGCCGGCGTGTGCGAGGCCCTGCAGTTTGGCGTGGCGGTCCACTCCTCCGGCGAGCTCGGAATCCAATTGGCCACCATGCTTCATTTAGGCGCCGTCCTGCCCAACCTGGCCTTCGCGGCCGACGCCCATTACCACCACCTGATGGATGACATCATCGAGGGCGGCAAGATGCGCTACGAAAACGGCGCCATTCGCGTCCCTTCCGGCCCGGGCCTCGGCGTGCGGCTCAATCGCGCCAAGCTCGCCGAATACAATGAACTTTACAAGCGCCTCGGCGGCTATCCTTACGATCAGGACCCCTTGCGGCCCGGATGGTGCCCCACCATCCCCAACACCCGCTGGGCCGATCCGACCGACCGGCGTTTGCCGAAAATCCCGTATTAAACCGGACGGAAACGGCGCGCGGCCTTTTGCCTCCGCCATTTATGAGCGCCAACAACCCGGAAAAACTGTCCCTGCTCTCCATGCGATGGCCCAGGCGCGGCTTTCGCCTGGCCCTGGCCCTGGTGCTGGCCCTCGGCGCCGGAGCCATGCTGGACCGCCACCTGCTGCTCAACGGCATCCCCCCGGACGCGGGCGACGACTTCCGCTTGATGGCGCAAGCCTGGAACCTGATCGACCGTTATTATGTGGACCGCCATGCCATCCAGCACACCAACATGACCCACGCCGCCATCAGCGCCATGCTCGAATCGCTGGGGGACACCAACCACAGCTCTTTCCTCAACCCGGCCCAGGTCAAAAAGGCGGGCTCGGCCATGCAGGGCAAGTTGATCGGCATCGGCATCGAAATCCAAATCAAGGACCGTCAAGCCGTGGTGGTGGCGCCCATCGACGGGTCCCCCGCCCAACAAGCCGGCGTGCGGCCGGGCGATGTCATTTTATACATCAATGGCCAGCCGATTTCCGGCTTGTCGCTGGGCCAGATCTCGGCGCGAATTTCCGGCCAGGCCGGCCAAACGGTGGCGCTGACCGTGATCAATCCGCGCGACCGGCGCAAACGCCAGCTCGCCATCGCGCGCGCCCCCATCAAGCTCAACAACGTCAGTTGGCAGCGCCTGCCCGGCACCGACCTCGCCCACGTGCGCATTGCCCTGTTCAGCGAGGGAGAAACCGGCGACCTGCGCAAGGCGTTGCTCGACCTGGAGCGGCAAGGGTTGCGAAAAATAATACTTGACATCCGCAACAACCCGGGCGGGGCCCTGGACGAAGCCATCGGCACCGCCAGCCAGTTCCTGGCCTCCGGCAACGTGCTGTGGGAGAAGGACTCCGCCGACCTGCTCACCCCCATCCCCGTGCAGCCCGGCGGCGTCGCCACCAAGGTTCCCATGGCCGTGTTGATCAACGGCGGGTCGGCAAGCGACTCCGAGATCGTGGCCGGCGCCCTCCACGACTCAGGCCGCGCCGTCCTCATCGGCGAAACGACCTACGGCACCGGCACCGTCCTCAACGAATTTCAACTAGCCGACGGTTCCGCCTTGCTCCTGGCGGTGGTGGAATGGCTCACCCCCAACAAGCTCTCCTTCTGGCACCGGGGCATCACCCCGGACATCCGCGTCCCCCAGCGCCCGGAAGCGCCCCTCTTGCGCCCCGCCACCGAACGCGAATTGACCGCCGCCCAACTCCGCGCCTCGGGCGACGCCCAACTCCTCCGCGCCATCGCCTGGTTCAACGAAAAAGCGCCAAAAAAATAGCCCGGGCGCCGGCTGCAAACCCTTGAGTCATCCTTGGAGATGCGGAAGACCACCCCCTTCGGCCTCTGCCAGCATTTTTTCCATACTAAAACGCCTGGCCAAATTGTTGGAGTAGGTGAGTATGGACAGGTAAATCGAGAAGCGACGGCAACGGCACATGCTCAGAGAGATGCAACTGGTTTGGCGGTTCAACCGTGGCCACACGGATGCGCTGCGCGAAATTTATGAACAGCACAAGCACGAGCTGGTCACGCTGGCCGCGGCGCTCCTGGTTGACAAAGCCGAAGCCGAAGACGTGGTCCACGACGTCTTTGTCGGCTTCATCCGGTCCGGCGGCCGGTTCCGGCTGACAGGCAGTCTGAAAGGATTTCTGGCCACCTGCGTGGCGAACCGGGCCCGCAACCGAAACAAGTCGAAGCGGAACCATACTCCGGGCGAAGCCGCTGCCACCGAACCTGCCGCGCCGGACAACGAGCGTCCCGATCTGGCGGCCATGCTCGGCGAAGAATTGAGGTGCGTGGGCGGGGCGTTGGCGGAATTGCCCTATGAACAGCGGGAAGCCGTCGTGTTGCGGTTTTGCAGCGGGATGCGGTTTCGCGCCATTGCCCGAATGCAAGGCGTCTCAACCAATACCGTCCAGGGCCGTTACCGTTACGGCCTGGACAAACTGAAAACACTCTTGGATGGAAAGTTAAGCCTATGAAAAAGACACGGGATATTTCGCAAATCTTCCGGCAACTGCGCGTGCCGGCCAGCTCGAAACTCGACGAACGCGTTCACCGTGAAATTGACAATGCAGTGACGCCGGCAGCCACAGCGCCCGCCGGCCCGGAACTCACTCTCGGACAAATATTTGCTCTGTTTCTCAAAAGACCGTCCACCCGTTACACGCTCGCCACCACCCTGGGACTCGCAGTGTTGGCGGCGCTGGCTTTAATTCATTCGACCTCTTCCGCCTGGGCCATGGAGCAGACAATCGAAGCCCTCAAGAAATATAGAGCCCTTCACATTACCGGTTACGTCACAAGAGACGGCAAAGCCATGCCGCTCGACCTCTGGGCGCGGGCTGACGTGACCGGCACCGTGGTCGAAACCGGCCTGTTAAAAACTGAAGGTGCTACGATTTGGACCAGGGACAACAAGACCTGCGGCTATGACCAGACCAACAACACGGTGTACGTCGAGCCGGGTATCACTACGTTTGGGGGGTTGAACCCCTGGCCCGGGCCAAAGAGCCTGACCGTGCTGACCAGACTGAAGGATTATAAGGCGTTTGAAGGCGATGATCCGGCCACAGGACGGAAACGGGTCGTCGTCACCTGCAGCATCGAGAACCCCGGCGGGCCGCAATCGTTCGGGCCGCTATCGTTGTTACTCGAATTTGATGTCCGGACCAAGCTGCTCGTCAGCTCGAAAAGCTGGCAGAATTTCACACAAGAGGGAGCGCCGTACTGTTGCTGTGAGAAGATCCTCTATTTTGAGGATCTGCCGGATAGCGTCTTCGACTACCAACCTCCCTCAGGCGCGTCCTTTACCAACACGCCTTTAACGGTCCCGGAAGCCAGTCTTTCGTCATTAAGCGATCCCCGGTATGGGATTTCCGCGCAGGGGATGAGCCGCCAACAAGCCTGTCAAAAGATTCTTGAGCAATATTGGGCGGCCCGCATCACAAACGACTTGGCGCGCATCCGTCAGCTTTTCCCTCTGACCGCCGCCTGGCCTGACGAATTGCTGCGCGACGTGGGTGATCAGGATGAAATAGCGCAGGTGTTGAAAATCGGCGGTGTCGAAAGAACCGGCGAGTCTAAACTCGGCCCGCTCGCGTTGGTTCCGAGCTGGGTCCGTTCCCGGGGCGGCATGGTCCTGGAGGTCTGGCTAATCGTGCAATTCCGTGAGACCGACCGGGAGGCCTCTTGCGTTATCTACGGCGATCATGGATACGCGCTGAACGTGAAGGAGTAACAATCCAAAATGACAAAACTCCGTAGGAGCGGCATAGTGCAATTGCGAACTGGAGATGGTGTCAGTTTGGCGATGTGGAGCACTGGTCCGTTCGACAGCTTCTCCACTTCTGATTATTCGGGTGAACCACGCTGGCCGATCAAGACTCAAGAACCATTCCCCGGAAATGTGGCTGGACGGGATGTGGCGTTTATTCGACTTGGCGAAAGACAACTTGGTTAAGAAAATGACACGAAGAGGTGACAAAATCATTTTTAGGTGTTTTTCTTACGATTTCTCTTGACACATGGTGGATTCGCCTTCAGTCTCCTCGCCAGCAAGCAAAGTAATAATCTTTAATGAAGCCTCCGGATGGCCTTGCTTCAGTGGTCTTTAAGCCACCCCCGGGTTCAGAGGATAAAAGTGTATGAATATAATCGAAATACCAACGTCTGGCAATTCCAGTACGACGGGGCCAACCGCCTGACCAACACCATAAGTCCCCTTGGCCACGGAGTAACCAACAGCTATAATAATCGTGGCTTGCTTGCCGCGACCACGAATGCGTTGGGTGAACCGACGTTGTTTGGATATGATGCTCGCGCCAGAATGAGCAGCAAAACGGATAATCTCGGCACCATCAAGTATCAATACGACGGCAATAACAATTTATTGCTTTTGACGAATTTGGGCAGCGGTGTAAAATTGTCCTGGGCTTACGACGCGTATAACCGTGCGACGAGTTTCACCAATGCGGCCGGATACGTCATCCAGTATCGCTATGACAACAATGGCAACCTGACGAATCTGATTTATCCCGACAACCGGACCGTCAATTACTACTATGACAGCCTTAACCGCCTGACCAACGTCACGGATTGGGCGGCCAGGCAAACCATCTATTCGTATGATTTGGCCGGACATGTCACCAGCATCACTCGCCCCAACAACACACTTCGGGCGATGGCGTATGACGCTGATGGGGAATTGACCAACATTGTGGAACGAACGACCAGCCAGTTCCCCATTGCCTTTTTTACGCTCAATTACAACTCGGCAGGGCGGGTGCAATGGGAATTCAAAGGGCCGCTTCCGCACACGAACACGCCACCCACGCGCATAATGACGCTCGATAATGATAATCGTTTGCAAACTTTCAACGGCAGTCCCGTCACAATTGACGCCGACGGCAATTTAACGTATGGTCCCCTTACGAACAACACGTTTGGCACATATACTTATGACCCTCGCAACGAGCTGACCAGCGCGGGCGGTTTGAGCTACGGGTATGATCCGGCGGGAAATCGCACGTCGATCACCAGCAACTTGACGAGCACGACCTTCGTCATCAATCCACAAGACTCCCAAACATTGATGCGAATCAAGGGCACAACGACGAATTATTACATTTACGGGGCAGGATTGCTTTACGAGATTGACGAGACGCCCACGACGACAAACACAGCGTTTTATCATTTCGATTGCCGCGGCAGCACTGTCGCCATGACGGACGCGAATGGGAATCCGACGGACTTGGTGGAATACAGTCCCTACGGCACAACGACTTATCGCGGCGGAACAAACGACACGCCATTTCTATACAACGGCCGGTTTGGCGTCCAAACCGACCCGAATGGGCTGCTTTACATGCGGGCGCGGTATTACAACCCTTACATTTCTCGGTTCATCAATGCCGACCCAAGCGGTTTCGGGGGTGGATTGAATGTTTATCTCTTTTGCAACGGGAACCCAATTAGCGAAACGGACCCGTTCGGCTTGTGCGCTCAGCAGCAGAACGCAGGTTATTCATGGTTAACCGGCCCTTTAGCCTGGGTTGCCGACCAGATTTACAATACGGGCAACACGCTCGGGGGGCTTGCCGGCAAAACCCTTGGAGCGGGCCTAAATTTTGCTGGGGATGTGGCGAATAGTTGGGGGCTAAACAACCTGGGGGCAACACTTTCAGGAACAGGAGACTATTTAACGACTTTGGGACAGAATGAAGTCAACTCGCAAAATCCATTTGCCAATAGTGGCTATTACAATCCTACTGGCACTCCGGCGATCACGGCCGATGCAGCGGTTTTCGTTCTAACGCTCGGGGCAGGAGGCCTTGAAGAACAAGGGCCATCAATTGCTTCTCAATTAGAGGAGCTTGGCGGTGGGATTCCGACGCTCGTTCCAACCTCAAGGGGAGCTTCGCAGTTTATATTCCCGAATGGTATGGTTTTGCGTTTCGACCTCCAGTCGGGTCAATATCTACCAGGTCAAGGTCCCCATATAAACTTGCAATTTGTTCCAGGTTGGCCGGCTCAAAACATACACATTCCGCTTGCAAAATAATGTCGAACATTATTGCATAAACTTTGAATTCGGGACAAAACAGATTAGCAATGAAATATGACTTTAACAAACTAGAAGCCAAGGCTCAGAATCTACTAGACTTGAAACTTCCGCATGAAGCCGTTAAGATATATTTATTTATGGCGGATGGCGATCAGTCGCTTGATGGCGGATACTTGGGAAAGAGGATTGCTGAATGCTATGAAAAAATGGGTGACCTGCACGCTGCTAAATATTGGTATGGAAGAGCTATTGAAGAAAACCCTGTTGTTCTTGTCGATTGTGTAGAGGCACGCAAGAGGTTGGAATGTGTCACGATAGACGACTTATTGATGAATCGAGCAAAGTGAAAGTGAAAGTGAAAGGGTGAAAGTGAAAGGGTCAGTCCTCGTGAAAGGGTCAGTCCTCGGAATCGAGTATTTTGCCTTGTTCTGCTGGCGGTCATTGTGCGATTTTTGAGTCGCTGAAACGCGGGAATATATGGCGCCTTTTTAATACTTCGCGCTACGGCGTTGGCAAAAGTTGACCTGCGCCCGCGCGGAGCATCTTGGACTGCACCGCACAGCGGCGCCTCATGTTCCCGTACTTCGCGGTTTGGAGTGCCTTACCAATTTGTAATGATCGGGAAAGATTCCGGTCACGGTGCTGTGTCATTCTTTTGCCAGTGAACGGACCAGTGAATTTAACAGATTAACGAAAGATGATTATGAAACATGTTCCCGAAAAAATAGCCGCCGTCATCGTGAGTGGCGCGCTTCTGGCCGGCGGGGTCGCCGTCGTCTCCACCGTCCGCGCCGGCGAGCAATCCTCTGCGAAGGCGAAGGCCATCAGCCTTGTCGTCGATGCCCGGCCGCTGCCAGCCGATTTGAGACTCAACACCAGCGTCGCGCCCATTGTCAAGAAAGTCGCGCCCAGCGTCGTCCGGATTGAAATCAAAATCGGTCCCAAGGAGTCCACCCTCGACAACCATTTCCCCGGGTTCCCGAACGATCCTTTTTTCCGCCAGTTCTTCGGCGGCCAGCGAAAAATCTACACCCCGCCCGAACGCGGCGTGGGCTCCGGTGTGATCGTGACCAAGGACGGCTACATCCTGACCAACAACCACGTGGTGGACAACGCGGACGAGGTGA
>Ga0326728_10013709_pt1 | contig 17498 bp, 17 predicted proteins | sample MB3enrmetagenome_FD_207602 | JGI IMG/M metagenome (GOLD analysis project Ga0326728, IMG submission 207602) | Lab enriched peat soil microbial communities from McLean, Ithaca, NY, United States - MB31MN | ecosystem: Environmental > Terrestrial > Soil > Wetlands > Peat | place: USA: New York... | reverse complement strand
CCACCGCCTCAACTCCCTCTCACTCATCCTGGTTCGCCCCAATCTGCCTCCTTTCGGAGACTCTATTAGGGGACATTTCTAAAGTGGAGAAAAGGGGACATTATCATCGAGGTACAACAGTGAAAAATGCAGTAAAAAATGCAGGAAAAGTGGACCAACTCCCGCGAATTCCGTCGCCCCCATGGCCAGACCGCAACAAGAGAATTGGTTGCGCCAAAATGTCGTTCGGCACCGCACCCCTGGCCCCAGAGCGGGATCCTGCCTCCTCTCCCATGCTCAGGCGGCTGCCGCCGGGTCACATCTATGGAGAAACGTACCTGGAACGTGTGAAAAATGTATTTTGAGGAGCGCGGAGTGGGGACGATGGTCGGAGAGTACGTCACCCGCCCGATTTTCAGCTACGGCCGCCCATTCATGCGCGGTCGGCGGTCGGCTGCAACCCGTTGTGGGCACGAGGCACTCTCGTGTCCGAGGGGGACCGCAAAGCCTTCGCCAGAGCCTCGGGTACGTCCAACATGAAGAAACGCTCTGCCGAATACGCGTAGTCTTCGCCGCTCTCGTCGATCACACGAAGGTACCCGTGTCTTGCGGCTTCCTCGTCAGCTATCACCGGATACAACTTCCCCGCCTCGAGCGAGGCCCGATACCCGGTGTTGTCAATGCAGACTCCGAATTTTGTTCGTCGCCTTGGTTTGCTTCTCATGCCTCAATCCAGCAAAGGGAATTTCAGCTTGAATTCCTTCCTTCCGATCCCGTGCGCCTCGTACCAATGGACCTCTGCTGTGTGAATCGTATCATGCCGGAGGCGTACTTTGGCAATGCCCCCTAATTTCCTCCACCGCCCCTTGCCGTATATCCTTTGCAATCGCCTGCGATCGCGAATCCCGCGTCCCACGGCGATGGGCTAGGCACAGACTCTTGAGAAACAGGGCTGAGCAGGTTAAAGCACAGTGAAGATGCCCGCCGTGGCGTCCTTTTCGAGGCTGGCAATTGCTTCGCGATACTGTCGGAGAATTGACTCGATCTGGCCGGTGGAGCAATTGCCGCGGCGGATCCAAATTACTTTGGGTGGAAAGCCCCGAACTTCGCCCATTTCGCTGAAGTCGGCATCCTGCGTCACGAGGGTAAACCCACCTTCGCGCGCAAAATTCCATACCTCTCCGTCGGAGGCCTGATCCAACCCAATGCTGAAAACGTGGACAGAGCTAGGGTAGAGGTCGGAAAGACGGTGGACAAGTCGTGGCGACAGGTTTTGGTCGAAGAGGAGCTTCACCCTTGCACAACCAACTGTTGGCGCTCCCGATCAGCTGCGTAGCTGAGGCAGGCCAGGATGTCTTCTTCCGTCAGGTAGGGAAAATCCGCCAGGATCTCCTGGTGCGTCATCCCGGAAGCGAGGTAGGAGAGCACATCGTAGACGGTAATACGCATTCCTCTGATGCAAGGCTTTCCCCCGCGCTTGCCCGGTTCGATGGTTATGATGTCTTGATACTTCATGGTGACAGTATAAGCGTTGAATGCCGCCTGGCACAAGAATCTTCACGGATGGCGCTCGTCTCTTGTCACTCGCCACTCGTCAATGCTCTTCTCAATTCGTCTTGGGGTTGACCGTGGGTTCGTCATCGAAGGAAAAGCCCACGGTCACAAAAGCAGCGGCCTTGGCTATCGGCTTAGGCACGCGAACTCTACATCGGCCCTGGGCCGCATACATCCCGACAAAAAGCGTCGTGACGTCTGCACCCGTGGCGTGGAAAAGACCCAAGCCCGGTCATCCCGGGCATTACAAATGACGGGAGAAACGTGTCAGGTGCCGTTTTCATTAACCGCTCGCAGCCAGAGGAAGAAGTTGAGAAAATCCAATATGCCGTAAAAAGAAGCAAGCCGTATGGGTCAGAGGGATGGGTAAGCAAGGCAGTGGCGCAATTAGGGTTGGAATACACGATGAGGAACCGAGGACGTCCTGGAAAAGGCACCTGGAACATGTGAAAAAATTGGTTTTGCCGATTTCAGCATTACGCATTTTCAATAAGTTACACGGTTGATAAGGGGTCCAAATTCAATTTTTTCACATGTTCCAGGTACCGTGGACCTGTTTTGTAGGTCCGCGCACCTTAGGCGCGGTCTGTGACAAAAAGCCGCAGACCTTGCAGTTCAGATGCGCCAGCCCGCGAGAACCGCCCACAATGGTGAACTCTGATCGATTGGCACGTATTCTCTCCTCTCTTTCGGATTACCGAAGGAAGACACCACGGCTCGTGAGAGGCCGGTGTGATTCCCGCAGCGAGCGATTCCGGCGGTCGGTCGTCGGCATACGCACAGGCGTCAACGCCACGGCGCGAACACCCTACAATTGGCTCAACGCAGATGTAGATAGTGGCCCTGCCCGTGCTATGGGCACACCTGATGCGAGCCCACGCAGGCGCCGTCGCACCTTAGTCCTCCGCTCACCTTGACACATGAGCCGCAGCATCTTCTGCCGGCTGGACAACATCCGCTTCCGCCCGTACCACCACCGCCACCGCCCGTACCGCCGCCCCCACCACCTCCACCACCCGAACCAACTTCATTGATCAGATCCTGCATCCAGGCGGGAATACAATCCTTGCAGAATTGATATAGACCCCCGAGGTAGGCCAGCCAGCAAGCAGCACAAGGCCCAGGACCGGAGAAGCAGAAGGCAGTACAGGCGGCCGCGCCTGTTACGATCAAAGTGCCGCATAGGATTCCTTCACCCCATCCACATCCTTGAGGCACCACGGCGGTGTTCCCATCACTCAGGAAACTCCCACCAGCAACCAGCCGGTAATGGTTATTCGTCTTGTAAACACCGGCCTCTGCGGTAAAGCCTGGTAAGGGCATTTTAATTACCTCCTATTAGACTTTTCGGTTCTCAGCGGTCGTAATGAAACGACTTAGCCGCCTGGCGTGGAAACTCGTCGGCCGCATATGGCACACCCCCACCCTCCGGCGCGATCATCAAATGCTCAGCGCCAGCCGGCCCATGGGCGGAGCTTCGCGCTACCCCCTAGACCCACGTAATGGGGGTCGGTGTTGTCCCGGTAGTGCCGCTGGGCGGGTCGGGAACCCAACGCCAACTGCAGTGCCCCCCTTCGTAACAATGGACCGTTAGTGCTTGAGGATGGACCTCTCCACCCCCTGCTGCATGTCCGAGGTTAAGAACATAATGCTCCGTCGTTTTGCGAAGCGAGGCCTCAGCGTTGAATCCAGGTATGTTCATTTTTCGTCTCCTTTTAACAAAATAAAGTCGTTTCACCGGTCATAGTACGGTGACAACTTGGTGACCAGGAACGGAAACTCCTCGGTCACGTCCACGCGGCAAAAGAACTTCTCGGTCACATCCGTATTGCGGTTGGTGTAAGAGAAAATGACATCGACGACATTGCGCGTGCCGCTCAAAGGCGACGGAACTACGTCCACGCCAGTCAACGAAGCGTTGCGCGCGAAGGCGTCGGCAGCGTGGGCGTATATGGCCTGATAGCGGACGGCCAGGTAGTTCAGAGCGCGGTGCTCGTCGGTTGCCCCGGCGTTGTCGGCCAACTGCATGATGCGGTCGAACAGTTCCTCCGCCGCCGGAGCGAACTCCTTGGCTGTAGTCTTTTCGGGTTTGGGAATGGCCTTTATCAAAGTATCGCGGTCGAAGGAATAGATTTGATCGAAAGCCACAATCGGAACCATCAGCCCGTTGCACACTTCCGGCCCTGCGATGGGCCCTCGAAACCCGATGACGCAGTCAAGGTCCCAGGGTTGAGGTGAAGGACGCAAGGACTCCACCAGCAAACCGAAGTCCGACGGATCGCGTGGGGCCAGGATGTAGGTTTCCAGACCTTCGATCGTCATCACCCAGCACAACTGCCGCACCAGGTAACGGTTCTCCGGCTTGGAAAGCACGGCCTGCAGAGCCTGCCGGTCCGTCAGCCCCGCCGTCCCGGCCCGCCCGGTGGCTTGGGCAAATTCCTTCTCCACTGAAGCTCGCGGGAAGCGCGGTTCAATTCTGCCGATGGCATAGACGTAGCTGGGAGAGGCGGCACCTCCACCATTGGTGGCGGGCGCCACTCCGCAAGTCGGGCACGCCTGGGGAGCGATCGAGCTTGACGCTGGTCGAGCGGCAGATGTCACTTGCGCCGGCGCGCCAATCCCGCCGGCTGATGCGGTTTCCATTTGCTCGTTCACTTCTGATTGCTCCATGAAATTTCGCCTCCTTTTTGAGTTTTTAGCGGCGCTCCGTGAGCGCCGGCCAGCGGTCGCTTCCACGGCAGCCTCTGACCGCCGCCACGGTTAAGCTATCGTGAGAAATGCATCCATCGGTTGAGCGCCGCGGCGCGCTTCTCGCAGCCGCCGCAGGGCTTGATGCCCATCGAGTACGTCACCCGCTTGATGGCGTCTCCCAAGCCGATCTCGTCGTCGATCAGGAACCCTGGTAGACGAACACGATAAGTGTGAAATTGTGGCTCCTGCCCCTGCTGCTTGGTTGTTTCTTTCCCGTTCATGAGAGTTCTCTCCCGCTCTGAGCCGAGGTCATCACCTGATAAGCCGCCCAGGCATCAAGCACGGGCGGAGCGACGCTTCCCCGCCGCGGCACACCGGCTTGCGTCACGGCGAGCTTGATCTGGACCGCGGTGGCGCCTGGAAACTCTGACCACAGCAGTGCAATAGCCCCGGTCACGAAAGGCGCTGCCGCGCTTGTCCCGCCAAATGTCCGTTGCTTGTTGTTTGCCCCGAGGCTGCTGACCTTCTCCCCCGGCGCGCTCAGCCCCCTCCTGCCGATTGAGCTTCCGAGGTTCGATTCCTGGAGAGGCCTGCCTTGAAGGGTGCAGGCTGCCACGGGAATCACCCAGGGGTGTCGGGTGATGGCGGAACTTCCCACCGTTCCCTGGTTGCCCGCCGCGGCCACGGTAATAACGCCGCGGTGAGCCGCGTGGTTCAGCGCCTCCTCCAGCTTGCTCTCGCCTTTGGCTGAAGGTCGAACGAGGGCGGAACTGAGGTTGATGACTCGCGCGCCGGCGTCGACGCTGTCGATAATGGCCTCAGCAAGTTCTTCCGAAGTTGCGTTGGGCATGTTCCCGTTGCCCTTGGCCGCTTCGGCGAAGATAGGACGCAGCAGCAGTGTGCAACCCGGACAAATCGCGGGCGCCACAGAACCCCGCCGACCAAAAAGTATGCCCGCCACAAATGTCCCGTGAGTGCACGCAACGCTGTCAGCCAGGCGGCATGTCCCTTTTGTTTTTCCGGGAAGCTCACGAATGCATGCGCCGGCGAGGTCAGGATGGTCCAGGGCGACGGGCCCGTCGACCAAGGCCACCGCGATCCCTCGCCTGCCCTGACTGCGGTCCATCAACGCGGAGAGTCGGACCAATTCGATAGGACTCATCGCCCACCCTTTGGTATTGACCGATTCTTACGCTGACTTCTTTACTAAACCCTGTGGACAAAAAGTAGCACCATTTGTAGGTTGGAGTCAATAGCTGGTTGTGTACCCCCTCCGCCCTTCTAGCAGAAGTTGAGACACGCATTCCACTAGCGTCCGAGCACCCCGTCACTCGACCGCGCGACGCCGGCCTGCTCCTTCCATCGTCGATCGTTCACGCCCATCACGAGGAGCCATAGCATCAGCGATGCTTCCGCGAGGAAGCCGAGGACCTTAAGGTAGGTGGACAGATGCTTTGCGAGCGGTGACAGAAAGATCAGCCAACCCAAACCGGCAAGCGCCATCAGGACGCCCAGAATTCGAGGCAGGAAGACCGACCTGAAAATGAGGTAGCCGATCAGGAGGCAATAGGGACCGAAAAATACCAGGCTGCTGATTTTGTAGGGAGCGAGATTGAAGAGGCCAAGAACATCATTGGCGCATCCCAAGAGGCTGAAGACCGCCGCGAGCACGGAGAGGCTCCTGCTCACCGGCCTAAACATGTAATAGAAGAGCAGCGTCACCGCGATGTAGAACGCGTGCGCGATGAGGTTGACGGCGTCATAGGCAGCAAGCCGGCCTCGGCCAACGAAGACCTCGCCGGATACTGCCGTCAGAAAGTAAAGCAAATAAACAGCACCGGTAATTCTGGCCCTGGGAGACGGCGACGCTTCTGCAATCCGTTGCAACATTTCGTAGCCTCCAGGAGGGGCCGTCACATGAACGCGGGTGGCAGACGTGCCGCTCTTGGGGGTGCGCTTCTCCGACTCAAATTTGGCGCACACATCCCGACAACCCCCGTTGGGACCTATGCATGCGCGTTGGTTGGGATTCACACGCGGCGTGATTTCAAAATGTGCCGCTACCCGCCCGCTGCCTTGCGATAGCGGAGCATGTGCTCCTGCAACTCAGGATCCCGCGGGTCAAGTTGCAGGGCCAGCACTTGGATCCTCACGGCTTCCTGGTAGCTTCCGCTGGCGAAATTGGCCTCTGCCAGCGTATCGATGAAGCCGGCTTCTTTCCATTGCGTTAATTCCACCGCTTGACGAGCGTGCTCGAGGGCGGAGTGCGGATCGCGCCATTTGGGGTCGTCGCAGGTAGCATAAAGCCACGCCAGGTTATTGTGAGACTCGGCGTTCTTGGGCTCGATCTGCAAGGCTTGTTTATAATGCTGAACGGCTTCCGCAAAAAGCTTCTGTTCGGCATAAAGGTCGGCCAGCAGGCGCTGGCCATCCGCCGTGGCGGGGTTCTTGCCCAGAGCGGCTTCGAAGGCCCGCTGCGCCTTCCCCAGGTCGCCCTTCAGGCGATACGCCACACCCAGCGCCAGTTGCGCTTCCGGCGCGCCCGGACTAAGCCGCACCGCCTCGCTGTATTCCTGGATAGCTTTGTCAAACTGTTGCTGGCGCAGATAGACCGCGCCCATCAGCATGTGGGGGCGCTCATCATGCGGCGACCGCCGAGCGGCGTCCTGAAATCGTTCCAGGGCCTCGGCATCCTGGTGCGCGAGCCGGAGCCGCACGCCTTGCTGGAGCAAGCGCGTGACATCGCGCGCGGCGGCGTAATGCTGCGCGGTCGAGACCATGGCCAGTCCCACCACCAGCACCGGTAAAACGATGATCGCTTGTGAAGGCCGTTCTTCCCCGAACTGTAGCGCCAGGCCGTGCTTGGGCGGCGGAATAAAGGCCGCCAACACCCCGCCCGTCAGCAATCCCCCCACGTGTCCCCATTTGTCGATTCCTTTCTCAGAAAAGCCGAGGATTAACATGAGCACAACGAAGGGGACGATTCCCGCGCCGAAAGCGCGGCCCCAACGCGGCGGGATGATGTCCCGGTGCATGAAACCGGCGACCAGCATGGCGCCGGCGATTCCGAAGATCGCCCCCGACGCGCCCGCGGCGACGTTCAGCGAACGGCTCATCGACAGCGCGGAACTGCCCACCCCGGCGGCGACGTAGAGAAAAGAAAAACGCCCCGCGCCGTAGACGCGCTCCAGAATCGGCCCGAGGATGAATAGCGCATAACTGTTGCCGAGGAGGTGCAGCCAACCGACATGAAGAAACATCGGCATCACCAGCCGCCAATATTCTCCACGGCGGAAGTAGGGACTGAACGACGCACCGAAATCCAGAAGCACATCGGTGTTCGTCGATCCGCCCGCGTAGGTCAGCAGGAGGTAGAACACGACATTGATGCCAATGATCGCCAGCGTGACCACAGGCCAATATCGCTGCCCGAAACCAGTGACGAGTGGCGAGCGACGAGTGACAGGGGGCGAGCCGGTGCCGGGTTCGAGGTTCCAGGGCTGGATATGGGTGGGCAGGGCTGGGGCCGGGGAAAACAAATCCCTGGCACCTGCATCTGGCTCCTTTCTATTTCCCGAGCCCTGAATCCCGAATCCTGAGTCCTGCTTGTCGCTCATCACTTATCACTCGTCACTTCGTAATAACTTTCTCCCGCGCAACTTCGGCACAGGACCCGGTCTCCCAACCGGAGTTCCCGGCCGCCATTCACGCCTTCCCCGCATTGCGCGCAAGCAATCCGGGAGCGCGGGCGCCCCGGCAGGTCCTCCGGTTTCAGCGCCACGCGCACCGCCTGGAGATTGAAAAGCTCCTCGTTCTCCATCAACTTGTAGGCTTCAAGCTGTGCCTGAGCGGCGTCAGACATCTGCGGGAACATGGCCTTGGCTTTGGCACGGGCATCGTCCCGGGCCGCCACCCGCACCGCCCGGCCTGTCTCAAGATCGACGAAAGTCGCTGCCACCTTGCCATAATCAAGAAACTTAAGAGAGCGTTTTCCCAGGCGGCATCCGGTGACCAGGCTCACGGCGTCCGTGGCACAACGGTCGATCTCAACAAAGGTCAAGAGGCGCTTGCGAGCCTTGGCGGGGTCGTCTATGCCAATCGAACGCAGCCCCAGGAGCGCCATGCGGATGCCCAGAATCTGGCCAGGGCAGAGGTGGCCGTGACTCTGGCCCGCCAAGACGATATATTCCTCCAGTGATTTCATCCGCGCTGCCTTTGTAGAGACAACTACCCCTGAACCCACGAGCGGCGTTCAAACCGGCCACCGCCGCCCTTAGCGGCGTAAGCTCACATTATAGCACCCGAGGCGCTCAGCGGGTTTGGATGAGGGCGGCGACCAAGCAGTCGCGCATGCCGGAGGGCTGACGGGCACCCAGAAACCATGAAAATCGCCCGACAGTGGACGGATGTGGTGCGGGCGAGACGCCCGCGCCACGATTTTCAAAGCAGGAGGCGCAAAGACGGAGAGAGGGTATGAGCGTTGGATAAGGGGCGCGTTTCAGCCCGGGGGCGAGAAGCGCGTAGGGCGGCCACGAGGGCCGCCCCGACAATCTCAGTGCAGCGGGTACTTCCCGCACTCGCGCAAAGTCTCGTACATCGCCAACACATTAGCGACGGGCACGCGGGCCTGAACGTTGTGAATGGTATTGAAAACGAAGCCCCCGCCGGGGCCAAACGCTTTCAAACGGTCGCAAACTTCCTTGCGAACCTCATCGGGAGTGCCGAAAGGCAAGGTGCGCTGAGTATCCACACCGCCTCCCCAAAACGTGAGGCGCGCTCCGAATTCCTGCTTCAGTCCGCAAGGAGCCATGCCCGCGGCCGAACATTGCACCGGATTGATGATGTCGAATCCGGCATCGACGAAGTCCGGCAGCAGCGCCCTGACCGACCCGCAGGAGTGAATAAAGGACTTCCACGTGGTGTGTTGGTGAATCCAGTTGTTGACCTGGATATGAAAGGGTTTGTACAGGTCACGGTAAGCCTTGGGGGAAATGAAAGGGCCGTGCTGGGAGCCGAAATCGGTCCCGGTCACGAAGGCCGCTGTGACTTTGCTACCGACAGCCTGGTGTATCCTCTCCAGATTCGAAAGACCAATCTCGCACTGGCGCTCGAAGATCTTGAACACATAATCGCGACGCAACGCCGTGCTCACGTACCACTCTTCGACGTCTCGTATGCCCTTCGGGTGCTTCATCCAGGGACCCGGAACCAGAGCGATATCCCCGAAAGCCGTGCCCCCGAAGTTCGCTAGAATTGCCTTATCCGTCTGGGTGTAAAGCCTCTCCGCTTCAACCTTGAGGTATTCCAAATCCGCGGCGGAGATAGGGCCGAACTCCTCGAGGTTATCTTCTACATTCAGGTTTGCATCGTCGATGGGATCCTGCCGACGGACGCTGTCGAAATAGAACCCACCCTTGGGCAGCCGCCCGCTCGGCGGAACAGACTTGTCCCCTTCCGGGTACATCAGGATGTCGCCGTTCGAGTCAGGCTCAGTATTGAAACCCTCGGGAACCAGGACCGGCGTTCCCGCAAAGGTCGTCCACGGTTTCCAGCCTTCGTTCCTGAATCCGAACATGTTGGCGAGCTTGCCCAAGCCCACCACATCCACTCCCAAGGCCTCTCTCAAGTCCGAACCGATCTCTCCCAGCATCTGGTAAGGCTCAACCACCTTGACCGGCGTGCCGGGCTTATCCAGTCCCAAGGCTTGGCGCAGGGCATAGACCGTGTCCACTTGCATCCCGGTCACAGCGCTAGCGCCCAGATCCAATGGAATGCGGTCGGCTTCTTGGTGCTGAAGAGCAAGATTTACTCGTTCTCGCGACGTCATCGCAGTCCCACCCCCACAGGGAAACTAAGGCACATATCAGCTTGAATTCTCCACGCACTGCGGCGGGCGAAGGACCGCCGGTTTACTTGCCCGGGTTGGTAGTACAGGCACTCCTGCCTGTACTCGTGGCCCAACGAGTGGACCGTGCGCACAGGCAAGAGTGCCTGTGCTACCCGAAGGACGTGCTCCGCACCACAGCGCGCGGGAAAGTTTCAGGCATTCGCGGGCGCCAGCTTACGAGCCAACTCGACCGCACCAGGAGCATCCTTGCCATAACCGTCGGCCCCGATCGAATGCGCCCAAGCATCGGTAAGTGGAGCTCCACCCACCAGGACTTTCACTTGGTCCCGGAGGCCGGCCGCAACCAGGGCTTCAATGATCGCTTTCATGTTGACCATGGTCGTGGTGAGGAGAGCCGACATGGCCACGAAATTGGCCCCGTGCTGCTTCACGGCCTCCACCACCTTGTCCGGCGGAACGTCCACTCCCAGGTCCACGATCCGGAACCCCGCGCTTTCCAGCATCATCGCGACAATGTTCTTGCCGATATCATGTAAGTCGCCTTTTACCGTCCCGATGACCACCGTGCCCGCGGGCTTGATGGCTTCCTCACCCTGCAGCAGCGGCCTGAGGATGTCCGTAGCGCCTCTTGCCGCCCGCGCGGCGATCAGCACTTCCGGGATGAAGAATTCACAGTCCCTCATGCGACGCCCAACCTCATCCATGGCCGGAATGATTGCGTTGGGGAAGAATTCATGGGGCTTAATCCCTTCCTTCAGCCCTCGGTCTGTCAGTTCCTTAGCGAGGGGAGCCTTTCCGTCAATGATCGCTTGCTGCAGCTCCGCAAAAATGCTCATTTCCATCTCCTTAGTTTGTCAATGTCTGTTCCATACTTTCTTTACTTAACTCGTAGCGCTGGCACCCAGTTGGTTCAATGACCGCAATATCAAACGATCCTCGGAAGGGCGGGGCTTTAGCCCCGCCGCCCACAGGCGTGGAGTTGGATGGGCCTTTAGGCCCTGAAACCACTTCCTTTCAGGGGCTAAAGCCCCCGACGTATCTCCTCCCATCAGCGGCGGGGCTAAAGCCCCGCCCTTCCGCCGGCATTCGCTGGCCTAATGGCCGGCGGCGCACTGCCCGTCACGCCGTTGCTTGCGGACCCGCTTCCCTGAGGTCGGCGCTACCCTGCGGAAACGCCAACTCCTCCACAAAAACTTCCTGAAAACACGGATCGGCATTCAGGGCCACGTGCTCGATTTGGCGGCGCAGGCCTGGGTACGAACCGCCCTCAGAATCCTGGCTGAAGAGGGCAAGCTTCGCCCCCAGGAGCGCTGTATTCCCCGCCGCTTCCACTCGGTCGGGCGGAAAATCGATCAGGCCGATGCGCTGCGCGCTGGCTTGATCGATGTAATTGCCAAAAGCCCCAGCCAAATAAAGGCGGCTGAGATGCTCTGCGCCTTTCCTCTGCATCAGCAGCTTTATGCCCGCAGCGACGGCTGCTTTGGCAAGCTGAAGTTCGCGAATGTCATTCTGCGTGAGGGCGACAGGCTCAGCCAGCATCCAACTGGTTTCGCCGTTCGCGAAGCGCCCGGAAGCTCCAATCACTCCCAGCTCCAGACCCGCCGCCACCGCATCCACCAACCCACTTCCGCACAAGCCACGGGGAGTCCCGTCCCCGATGACCCGGCAGTGCAATCGCTTGCTCCCCTCCTCACCGAGGAGGGGGCCAGGGGGTGGTGACAGGGTAACTTGGGATATCGCCCCTGTCGAGGCGCGCATCCCCATCGAAATCTTCGCGCCTTCAAACGCCGGACCGGCTGCCGTGGAGGCGCAAAGCAATCCTGCTCTGTTCCCAATCACGATCTCACCGTTGGTTCCCAAATCAACCAAGCCCACCACGTCCTCGTGCTCGGGCAGTTTCGTGGCCAGAATCCCGGCCAACACATCGCTCCCCACAAACCCGCCCAGGCAGGGCAAAAAACGCACTTCGGGATCTCCTGCAAGCTTCCATCCCAGCTCGCTGGAGCGGAACCTCTTCAGCCCCCCATCCGTCGGCTCAAAGGGATAGTGCGCGAGCGGCTCGGCTGCGATCCCGCAGAAAAAGTGGTGCATGACCGTGTTGCCCACCACCACGATATCGACGATTTCGGAGGCGAGCCTTCCTGCCGAAAAGAGCAGTTGCTCAATCAGCGCGCCAATCTGCCGCCGGATCAAATCCTCGAGTCGGCGTTGTCCGTCCTCGAGCACGGCGAAGTGCAGCCGGCTCATCACATCGGCGCCATAACGCGCCTGGGCGTTGAGCGCCGTGCTTACCGCCAGCACTCTTCCCGTGTCCAAGTCGAGCAACTGGGCTACCAGAGTAGTCGTGCCCAGATCCACCGCCACTCCCAGCCCGAGGCGAGGCTGGAAGTGGAAGGGTGTTTCATCGACGAGTATGGCTGCGTCCCATTGCCGCAGCTCAATCTCCAGATCACCTTCAACTGCGCACTGGCAGGCAAGACGCCACCCCGCCGCGATCTCCTCGGGCGAAAGCCGCTCCCGTTGCGCCCCGTTGACTTCCGCCTTCCCTTTTAGAACCTGAATGCGGCAGCCCCGGCACCTGCCCTGCCCACCACAGGGGAATTCAACTCCCTGTTCGAACAGCAAGTCGCGCAGCGGGGTTCCGGCGCGCGCGGCAAGTTCGACCCGCGTGGGCCAAAGAATAATCCGATGGGATGGGTTTGCAGTCAAGAGCTTTCTGATACCTTCGCCTTCGTAGGCGCGGCCCTTGTGGCCGCCCTGGGCAACCACAAGGGTTGCCCCTACGTGGCTGCTGCGTGCTCCCGCGCGTAACGTATCATGGCCATCAGGCTGGCTGGCGGTGTCCCCCGCGGAACTTCACAACCCGGCCCGACAATGAATCGGTCTCCAGCCTGCTGATGACACCGCCCTACCGCTTCATAAACGGATTCGGGCGTTCCCTCTTTGAGAACTCGCACGGGATCGAGGTTGCCCAGGAGGACCTGCTGCGGTCCCATTTGTTCCCGTCCCTCGGACACCGGAGAAAGCCAATCCAGGTCAACCACGGAACACCGCAGCCTTCCCATCCCCTCGAGGATCTTCCGCGTGTTCCCGCAAATGTGCAACCGCGTCTTAATCCCCTCGGCGTGTAGTGCGCCGACCAGCCTCTCTTCGTAAGGCCAAACGAACTCGTTGTAAATCTTCGGTCCCACCAGGGAAGCTGCGGCGTCTCCGACGCCTATCAGATCCGCTCCCATGGCGACTTGAAATCTCGCGAAGCGCAATTCCACCTCGACAATAAACTCGAACAGATCGCGCACGAAAGCCGGATCATCGTAGAAGTCCAGCATCAAGGTGTTGATTCCGCGCAAATCGGCGCCTTCCGCGCAGGGACCCTCGATCCAGCCCTCAACTACTTTATCATTCCCCACTCGTTCCTTCATCAGCTTCACGGCCAGCGCCCGGTTGCGGGTTCGTTCCGCCCCCTCGAGATCCGGTACCTGGAGGCCGGCCAGCCTGGCCTTGTCCTTCAGCAGAGCGTTTTCCTCATCGACCGCGGGAGGTTGATCAGGGAAAAACTTCAGCGCGGCGCCCAGGGCCGAAGCCTCACACCCGGGATCCGAAATCACGCTGACGTAATCAAAATCGAATCGCTCCGCCACCGTGACTTGAGCGTCGGCCAGGACGCGATAATTCGTAGCATAGTCGTAGTACTTCGCCCCTATCTGGTCCGCGGCGAACATCATCGTAATGGGCATGGCAGGCAGAGTATCCACCGGCCGGCCTTCCAGCATGGCAAGCACCCGCTCACGCCCATTCATACGATCTCCCCGTGACGCGTAGGGGCGGTTCGCGAACCGCCCCTACGTATTAATGGTGATCAGTCCTCCGCCGTAATCCGCCGCCACCTGTTTTCCCGGCGGCACCACCAGAAATTCCTTGTCGTCCCAGACGCCATCCACCAGTCTCTGAAACATGCCGAGGTCTCCGCTGAGTTTCTCGAATTCCCATCCGCGCTGGGCGGCTTCCTCGCGAGCCTGGCGCTCGAAATCCGCATCCGGTCCCATCCCCATCGTAATGTAAGTGAATTGGTGGTAGTTCTTTTTCAGGTCGCCCAGTTCGCTCCAGAGATACTTGGCGTTGTCTTCCCCGTAACGCGCCACAAGGTCCTCGTAACTCTGCCCGACGCCCAGCACCTTTCCAACTGAAAGCTGGCTGAGCTCCCCGTCCGCCTTGCCGCGCTCCATCCAACCGGTGGTCTGGAAGTAGACCCCCGGGTGGCTATTGAAGTACTCCAGATATCGCTCGGAGCTCCCGAGGAACAGCGTGATGCAATCGTGGGCGCGAGGAATGACCAGCGGGTACTTGCCGGCCGTCAATCCCACCACCCCGTTGTTGCAGAGACCATAGCCCATCAGCACGGCCTCGTAGCGCGGGTCGTCCACGCGGTCGAGCGCCGTCTGGAGGCGCGTGCGCATTCCCTCCACTCCGATGTCGTGTAGTCCTTTGGGAAGGAATTCGACGTCCACCGTGTTCGGCGAACGCGCCATCACCGAGCAGAATTCCCGGTAAAAGATCTCACAGGTGATCAGCTTCAGCCGCATAAAACCAGCACTCCCACTCTCATTCCGCGCGTCCCTCAAAAAGTAATTGCTTTTGGTACCGGTAGTCGGTTTATCATACGGTGGTCTGCGCCAAGACAAGCAAGATACCACGCTTGGGTTCTGATTGCAGCAATCTTCGGGCAGGGATATTGGGTCAATTTGAAGTAACGCAGGGCTGAGACACAATATCAGAACCTTATGATCCCTACTGACTCACGGCCGGATTTTACCGGTGTGTGGGAGCTGAATCTTGAGCGAAGCATCCTGCGTGGGCCTACTCCGAAGCGTATCGTGATGCAGATCGAACATCGGGAACCGCGGCTGGTTCAGCAAATTCACTTCACCAGTGCGGTCGGTGTGGAAAAGCGGATGACTTTCGCTTACGAAACCGGCGCTGAAACGACCAACTCCCTGGGCGGAGCCCCGGTGCGCACGTCGGCGCGCTGGGAGGGAGAGGAACTGGTCATCGAATCCCGGGTGACGACGCCTTGCCGAGAGGTCCACTTTGAAGACCACTGGTCCGTTTCCGACGACGGCCGAACGCTCACCATGGCGCATCGCAACGACGACCTGGCGGGGCAGATCTCGGTACTTGAGAAGCGCTCTCCGGCCGACGGAAGCGCTTTCTGAGTGTTGGCTGCGACAATGTGTCCTCGCGAGGGTTGTTTATAAGCTCCATAAAATCAATTGCTGGCGCGGATGAAAACTTCTGTGTATATTTTTCTGCCCGTGCGCATTCTGGGTAAAAGGAATCTAAACCTATGAGCCTCAGTCAACTCGCTCGAAATATTAAAGAGTCTGTGACTTTGAAACTGAACGAGACCGCCGCGCTGCTGCGCGAAAAGGGCGAACCGGTGATTCACCTCGGCGGCGGCGAGCCCAAGAGCAAGGCGCCCATCGACGCGGTCATCAACTGCACCTCCATCTTGCATACGGGTGAGATTCGCTATACTCCCCCGGACGGTATTCCGGCGCTTAAAAAGGCCATCATTCGCTACACCGAGGAACGCTACAAGAAAATCGTTACCGCGGATAATGTCATCGTTTCGGGCGGAGCCAAGCAGGCGATCATGGTTCTGCTCCACGCCATCCTCGATCCCAAGGACGAAGTGATTTTCCCGGCTCCCTACTGGGTGAGTTACCCGGAGATGGTGAAATTGGCGGGAGGCTGCCCGGTGGTGGTCACCCCCGAAGACGGCAGTTTCCATCCCAGCCTGCGCGAGATCGCTGATACCGTTGGTTCTTATACCAAGGCGATTATTATTAATAGTCCTAATAATCCCTCGGGGGCAATGTTCTCAAAGGATTTCATCGCCGAAATCGTGGAATTCTGCGAGAAAAAGAGCCTCTACCTGATCATGGACGACATCTACAACCGGCTGGTCTTCGAGGGCAAGAGCGCTCCGGTGTGCTACGACTACACGGACGCCCCCTTGGAGCAATCCAAGCTGGTGGTCATCAACGGCGTGTCGAAAATGTATGCCATGACCGGCTTTCGCATCGGCTGGGCTGTTGCCAACAAGGAACTGGTGGAAGCGATGGCCACCGTGCAATCGCAGCAGACTTCCGGCCCCGCGGCCCCTTCGCAATGGGCTGCCGTGGGAGCCTTGAACGGCGTGCAATCTTCCGTTGAGAATCTGCGCATGACGCTCGAGAACAACCGCAATGTGATGATCGACCGCCTGCGGGCCATCGACGGCGTGCAAGTGACCAAGCCGGACGGCACTTTCTATTGTTTCCCCGATTTCAGCGCTTACATGAAAGATTCGCAAAAGCTGGCGAATTTCCTCCTGGAGAAAGTCCGCGTGGTGACGGTTCCCGGCAAGGAATTCGGCTTCGAAGGCCATCTGCGGCTCAGCTACTGCGGCACGATCCGCGACATCACGGAAGGACTCGAGCGCATCCAGTGGGCGCTTGACCCGACCTCCGCAAACGAACTCTACCTTGGCGACCGCAAGCTGGTGAGGGACTGGTTATGAATATCTATCTCGACGTTCAATCTCCTGCAGTTCAGGAAGCCGGCAAGCTGGCCAGTGACTACGGCCTTCAAAATCACGGATTCACGAACCTGCGCCGTGTCTACTGGAATCTTCCGACTCCCGCGCTCTACGAAGAAAGTGTGTTCCGGTCGGAGGGCCGACTCTCCCACCTTGGCCCGCTGGTGGTCAGCACCGGCAAGCATACGGCGCGGGCGGCGGCGGATAAATTTGTGGTCCGCGAGCAGACCACCGAGGGCAAAGTCTGGTGGGGACAATACAACCGCCCCTCCACGGGTGAGAACTTCAGCGGCCTGCTGGCGCGCTTGCAGGGCTACTTGCAGGGCCGGGACGTCTTCGTGCAGGATTGCTATGCCGGCGCCGACCCGGAATACAGCCTGCCCATCCGGATCATCACGCAGAAAGCCTGGCACAGCCTCTTCGCGCGCTGCATGTTCCTGAAGATCCGCAACCAGGACCAGTTGAAGAAACACGTCCCGGAGTTCACGGTCATCGCCGTGCCCGGCTTTCTCGCCTCGCCGATGATCGACGGCACGCGTACCGAGACGTTCATCGTGCTCAATTTCCGCGAGCGCCTCGCGGTCATCGGCGGCACAAGCTATGCCGGCGAAATTAAGAAGACCATCTTCACCGTCCTCAATTTCATGCTGCCACTGGACGGCGTGCTCTCCATGCACTGCTCGGCGAACGTCGGCGTGGACGGCGACGTGGCCATCTTTTTCGGCTTGTCGGGCACCGGCAAGACCACCCTTTCCGCCGACCCCAAGCGCCACCTGATCGGCGACGACGAGCACGGTTGGAGCGACAACGGCGTGTTCAATTTCGAAGACGGCTGCTACGCCAAAG
>Ga0326728_10013707_pt1 | contig 17501 bp, 15 predicted proteins | sample MB3enrmetagenome_FD_207602 | JGI IMG/M metagenome (GOLD analysis project Ga0326728, IMG submission 207602) | Lab enriched peat soil microbial communities from McLean, Ithaca, NY, United States - MB31MN | ecosystem: Environmental > Terrestrial > Soil > Wetlands > Peat | place: USA: New York... | reverse complement strand
GAGAACGGTTATATCTATGCCTTCCCGAACATTGCGTTCACACCCGGCACCATCAAGGCCGTCGGCTACAAAGACGGTGTTGCCGTGGTACAGCACGACCTGAAGACCGCCGGCGCTCCCGCGGCGATCAAGCTCACGCTCCACACCGCTCCAGGGGGCCTGCGCGCCGACGGCGAAGATGTCGCTCTGATCGACTTTGAAGTCGTCGACGCCAGCGGTGAGCGTTGCCCGACCGACGACGCCCGCGTCGATTTCACCTGGAGTTCAGTGGGGCGGACTGTTTCGGCCACCGGCCCCGCCATCTGGCGCGGCGGGTATAACTCCGGCAAGACCAACTCCACCAACAACCTCTACCTCAACACGGAGTGCGGCATCAACCGCGTGGCCATGCGCTCGACACTGATGCAAGGGACGGTCAGGCTGACGGCCACGCGCGAAGGCTTGCAGCCCGCGACGATCACGTTCGACTCCAAACCGGTTGCGGTCATGGACGGTCTGACGCTGGATATGCCGCAAACCCTGTCGCCGGCGGCAGGGGCGTTGCCCGTAGATCGCAAATGAGAGGAAGTCAGAGCATAATGATGACGAGATATCGAGCAGTCTCATTGCTGGCGGCGGCCGTTTGGATCGCCCTGGCTCTATTGCCGGCAGCCGCGGCAGACCTGACGGTTTATTTCGGCACCCACACGGCGGGACCCGGCAAGGGTTTTTCGGTTTCCCATTTCGACACTGTAACGGGCGCGCTGAGCAAGCCTGAGTTCCTGTTGGAGACTCCCGCGCCGGCCTATTTCGTGATCGCGCCGGGCGGCCGCCGCTTGTACTCCTGCAACTCGACGGGATTCGTCAGCGTGTATTCGATCGATCCAGCCACCGCGCAACTGAAGCTGATCAACCAGAAGCCGAGCGGCGGCGGGGACCCCAGTTACATCAGCCTCGACCGGACTGGGCACTATGTTCTCGTGGCCAACTATGCGAGCGGCAACGTTGCGGTATGGGCGCTTGAGCCCGATGGGAGCCTGGGAGAGCGCACTGCCTTCGTGCAGCACACGGACAGCGGCGTGGACCCGCAGCAGCAATTGCAGGCTCACGCACACTCGATTCGGGTGGATCCCACCAACCGCTTTGCCCTGGCAGGGGACACGGGGCTGGATAAGCTATTCGTCTACAAGTTCAACGTGAAGGACGGATCGCTGACGCCCAACGAACCGCCGTTCGTGAAGGCGGCTCCGGGAGCCAACCCCCGGCACGTGGCATTTCACCCCAACGGGCGCTGGCTTTACGTGCTTACGGAGGCGGGCAGCACCATCATGCTGTTCAATTGGGATACCAAGCGCGGCGCCCTGTCCGAAGTGCAGACGGTGTCGACGCTGCCAAAGGACTTCCAGGGCAAGAGCGCGTGCGCGGAGATCGAGGTGCATCCGAGCGGCAAGTTCGTGTACGCCTCGAATCGCGGGCGCGATAGTATCGCCGTCTTTTCGGTGGACGTGAAGAGCGGGCGGCTGACGCTGATCCAGGACGTTCCTTCGGGAGGTAAGACGCCGCGCAACTTCGACATGGATCCCACCGCGAACTGGTTACTGGTGACGAATCACGACAGCAACACAGCCATGGTGTTCCGCATCGACCAGCAGACTGGAAAGCTGACGCCGATCGGGCAGCCGGTGGACGTGCCGTCCCCGTACTGCCCGCGGTTCCTGGCGCGGTGACCGGCAGTCGATAACGTGTATGTGAATTTCTTCACTTGAATTCCACGCCTGGTTGGACTACTACTGTAACTAGGGGATTCCTTCATGCCCACGCCTGCAAGCGAGTTGGGCAGCCGGAACTACCGCCCAGGCCCGGTCCTTCCGGCCACGCCCGCCTGGCGCGCCGTCTTCCGCGACGGAACCGTGCGCCAGACCGGCGAGGGGCCTCCCGCCTTTACATTCCGCCTGTCCTCGGAAAGCGCGCTCGAGCGCGTTCTTGCCACCGACGCCTATGCCGCCGCGATGGCGTTCGTTCGCGGCGAGTTCGACGTGGAAGGCGACTTGGCCGCCGCCATCCGCTTCAAGGGCTGGCAGCCGCAGAGCAATCTCCGCAACCGCCTGTTGACGGTCGTCGCCCGCTCGGCCACCGCCCTGGAGAGCGTTTTCCAGAGCAAGGCGCAAACTGCGCATCACATCCGTTTTCATTACGACCGCTCGAACGATTTCTACCGCCTTTTCCTCGACCCGCGCATGGTCTACTCCTGCGCCTATTTCCGGGCGCCGGAGATCCCTCTCGAAGAAGCCCAGCTCGCCAAGCTGGACCACATCTGCCGCAAGCTCGACGTTCGGCCCGGCGAACGTTTCCTGGACATCGGCTGCGGATGGGGCGCGCTGCTGGCTCACGCCGCCGGCCGATACGGCGCCACCGCCACTGGATGCACGCTCAGCCAGGCGCAATACGAGTTCGCATCCGCGCGGTTGGAAGGCCGCGCGCGCGTCCTGGAGTTGGACTATCGCGATCTCACGGGACGCTACGACAAGATCGCCTCGGTGGGCATGTTCGAGCACGTGGGCCTGCGCCGCGCGTCCCAATATTTCCGCAAGATGGCCGCGCTGCTCACGCCGGACGGTTTGTTCCTCAACCATGCCATTGCGCGCCCGCAAGGCGTCGAGGACGACGCCGGCAGCCTGTTCGTGCGCCGCCGAATCTTCCCCGGAGCCCAGTTGATTCATCTCTCCGAGACCATTCGCGAAGCCGAGAGCGCCGGCTTCGAAGTGCTCGACATCGAGAACCTGCGCCCCCATTACGCCCGCACATGCCGTCTCTGGCAGGAGCGGCTGACGGCCAACCGCGAGGCCGCTTTGCGTGTGGCGGACAAGCCCACCTTCCGCGCCTGGCGCCTATGGTTGGCCGCGTGTTCGCTCAGCTTCGAAGAAGGCGTCAGCAGCGTCTACCAGGTCCTGATGGCCAAGCGCGGCTCCGCCCGCCGCACTTTTACGCGCGAATATATGTATGGAAGGGCCGGGGAGTGAGCGGGCCAACTCCTTCATCCCACCCGTAGCGGCCGGCGGCGCAGAAAGGCCAGCAGCCAGGCGAGCAATGCGCCCACCCCCGCCGCGGCAGCCATCGTGGCGGCCGACTGCGGGAACAACTGCTCTTCCGGCAGGCTGGCCGCATCCAACACTACCAGCACCATAGGCCCCGCGCGAGTTCCTCCGCGGGCTCGTCTTCTCCCGACCACCACATTTTGTTCGGTTATCTTGGTGACAATTTCCCGCACCACTGCCTGTGCCTTAAAACGGTCCGGGTAAGTGAAGGAGACGCGGACCGGCAGAATAATCGGGCTCGGGCTGGCGGAGGTCTTGAACGGATAATCGATACGGAGACCGTTCGCCCGCATGTTCCCGATAATCTCTTCCAGGGGGCGCCGCTGCCGCTCGCGGCGATAAAGATCCAGCGCGGGGCGCTGCACCAGCTCTGACAAGCTCGTCCGGCTGAGCACTTCGTCGGTGATTTCCGCGAACCGGTCCCGCGCGTCCTCCGCCGGTGCCATGGTCCCCGCGGCCGCATACATCCGCAGCACTGCTGTCGATTCGTAGCGCACGGGAATCGCGTAGACCGCCAGGCCGGCCGCAATCGCCCCCAGCGCGCCGCCGGCCAGTGCCGACCATCCATAGTGCGGCCGTCTCCAGGCCGCGCGCCCGCCCCGCAGTACCGCCCACAGCAGCAGACCCGCGGCCGCTCCCAGCCCCGCGAACGGAAGACGCGCGAGCAGGCCCGCAAACCTGTGGCCGGGCAGCAGGAAGGTCACGCCGGCAGCCGCCGCAAAACCATACAACGCCGCCGCCGTCATCCTTAGCGCCTGACCCCGTAAGATCCGCCGCATCGCGAACCCCGCCACGCCCAACATGAAACCCGCGACCAGTCCGATTCCGGCAATCGCGTACCGGTCAGGTCCGGCTGATCTCACAGGCAGGCTCGCCGCGTCCACGATTTCCAGGTCCCCAGCCGACAGCGGCAACCAGTACGCCTGCGCCGGGAGTCGATTGATCCGCTCGTTGCACTCTAACAGCGCAGTCACCAGCGCTGTCACTACGCTCTGCGCTTTGTACGCGTCCGGATACTCGAACGAGATGTGAAGCGTCGCCGCAGGGTCGTTCCGCTCGAGGTGCACATGCTTGCGCATGGTCTCAACGACTTCCTCCATCGGAGAGTTCCGGCGCTCCCGAGTGTACAGATCGATTCCAGGTGACTGAATGATCCACGCCAGGCTAGTACGGCTGAGAACTTCCGACACCATGGCACTCAGTCGCAGTCCGGTCTCCACCTTGCGCCCTTCGAGCGCCTGCTCGGGCATGTAGCTGGGACGAAAACGAAGCAGCGCCGAGGACATGTACTGGTCCGGCCAGGCGAACGAAACCAGACCGGCCCCAATCGCGCACACCAGGCCGCTACAGGCTCCTGCCCGCAACCAGCCCGCTGCTTTCGGTAGCCGCATGAGCGACGCCCCCGCTGACCAGCTTTACACGTCCAAATTCTTCACATCCAGCGCGTTGTCTTCGATGAATTTCCGCCGGGCTTCGACGTCCTCGCCCATGAGCGTTGAGAAAATCTCTTCGCTCTTGACGGCGTCCTCCAGCCGCACACACAGCAGCGTGCGCTTCAGGGGGTTCATGGTGGTCTCGGCAAGCTGCTCGGCGTTCATTTCGCCCAGCCCTTTGTAGCGCTGCACGGAGGCGTCCTTCTTGCCTTCGTTCTTGACGTAGTTCAGCAGCTCCATCCAGTTCGGCTGCGTCTCGCGATGTTCGTTCTTCACCACCACGAACGGCGGCGCGTTGAAGCGCGCAATGGCGCGGGCCAGCGCGCGGAAGCGCCGGAATTCCGGCTGCGCCACCAGCGCCAGTCCGATAGACCGCTCCGCGTTGGTGGAATCGTGGAATACCACGGTGTACGACGAGTGCTCTTCGTCCCGCCGCATCTCCGCGTCGAGGCCCCGTTCCTTGAGCGCTTCCAGCACCGGCCGCATATTGGCCTCTTCCTGGAACTCCGCCTTGTAGTCCACCTTCAGTTCGATCGCGGCCAGCGCCTCGACCGCGCGCGCCTCCCTCAGCCGGCGCTCCACCTTGTGGAACATCTGCTCGTACTCGTCCAGGTTCAGCAGAAACGTTCGCAGCTCCACGCCTTCCAGTACTGCCTTGGCGCCCGTCCCGTTGCCGTTCGGCTGGATTTCCAGCTTCAGGTTCTCAGTGGCGCGGCGCATGATCTCCCGCGTGAATTCCTTTTCGTCCTTGATGTACTTCTCACTCTTGCCCTTCTTGATGCGGTAAAGCGGCGGCTGCGCGATGAACACCTTGCCGTGCGTGATCAGCTCGTTCATGTGCCGGAAGAAAAACGTCAGCAGCAGGGTGCGGATGTGCGATCCGTCCACGTCCGCGTCGGTCATGATGATGATCTTGCCGTAGCGCAGCTTGGCCAGGGCGAAATCCTCTTTACCGATGCCCGTGCCCAGGGCCGTGATCATGGCGCGGATTTCCTCGTGGCCGAGCATCTTGTCGTAGCGAGCCTTCTCCACGTTCAGGATCTTGCCCTTGAGCGGCAGGATGGCCTGAAACTTTCGTTCGCGCCCCTGCTTGGCCGTTCCACCGGCCGATTCGCCCTCCACCAGGAACAGCTCGCACAGGTCCGGATCCTTCTCCTGGCAGTCCGCCAGCTTGCCGGGCAGCCCGCCGGAATCGAGCGCGCCCTTGCGCCGTGTCAGGTCGCGGGCATGGCGCGCCGCCTCCCGGGCCCGTGCCGCTTCGATGGCCTTGCCCACTATCTTGCGCCCCACGGCGGAGTTCTTGTCGAAGTATTCGCCCAGCTTGTCGTTGACGAACTGCGTCATAAAGCCGGCAATGTCACTATTCAGCTTGCCCTTGGTCTGGCCTTCGAACTGCGGCTGTGGAACTTTCACGCTCACCACCGCCGTCAGCCCTTCGCGAACATCGTCGCCGGTGAGGTTTTCCTTCACATCTTTGAACAGCCCCGCCTGCTGGCCGAAAGCGTTGATGGTGCGGGTGAGCGCGGAGCGGAATCCACTCAGGTGTGTTCCGCCATCCACCGTGTTGATATTGTTGGCGAAGCTGAAAACATTTTCCGAGTACCCATCGTTGTACTGAAGGGCCACTTCCATGGTGAGCGTCCCGTTATTAGGCATCTCCCGGTCCGCCTCGAAGTGAATCGGTTTATCATGCAGCACGGTCTTGCCGCGATTCAGGTGCTTGATGAACTCGGAGATGCCGCCCGTGTACTGAAACTCCGCTTTCTTCTCCGGATCGACGCGTTCGTCGGTCAGCGTAATCCTGAGGCCCTTGTTCAAGAACGCCAACTCGCGCAGCCGTTGGGCCAGCGTGTCGTAGTTGAATTCCGTCACCTCCATGATGGTGACGTCGGGCTTGAAGGTCACGCGCGTGCCCGTTTTTCTTCCCGCTTTGCCGGCCTTTGCCAGCGGCGCTTTCGGCACCCCGCAGGCGTACTCCTGCTGCCAGGTGTAGCCTTCCCGCCAGATTTCCAGCTCCAGCCGCTCAGAGAGCGCATTTACGACGCTTACTCCGACACCGTGCAAACCACCCGAGACCTTGTAGCTCTTGGAATCGAACTTGCCGCCCGCATGCAGCTTGGTCATCACCACCTGCGCGGCCGAGACTCCTTCTTCCTCGTGAAGATCCACGGGGATTCCGCGGCCGTTGTCGATCACCGTAACGGAGTTGTCATCGTGGATGGTGACTGTGATTTCGGTGCAATAGCCCGCCAGCGCTTCGTCCACTGAATTGTCCACCACTTCATACACCAGGTGGTGCAAGCCCATTTCACCCGTCGATCCGATGTACATGGCGGGACGGAGGCGCACTGCTTCCAGGCCCTCGAGCACTTTAATGCTGCTGGAATCGTAAACTTCGGGTGTACTGGTATTTACTTCGTTTGCCATATTCTTTGGTGGGGCATGCTCTGGCTTGCCCTAAATTCTCATGGGCATGACAACATAGCGGTATTGATCCGTTACGCCTTCACCCGCCGGCCGCATTTCGCCGGCACTCTTTTGATCCTTCAATTCAAATGCCATCTGGTCCTGAGGAATCACGCGAAGAAAATCGAGGAGGTATTGCGCATTAAAGCCGATCTCAAGGTCGGGACCCTGGTATTCAACAGACACGCTCTCCTCGCTCTCGCCGGTCTCCACCGAGGAAGAAAAGATGCCCACTTCGTCCTTCTTGAATACCACCCGAATCGAGCGGGATCGTTCGTCCGCAAATTGTGCCACGCGCTCAATTGCCGAGCGGATTTCATCTTTTTGCAGCTTCGCCACAAACTGGTGGTCCTTGGGCAGAACACGTTCGTAATCCGGGAAGTTGCCGGTAAGCTTGCGCGTCATTAGAAGGCGATGACCCACCTGAAAGAACAAGTGATTATCGTCCCCGGCAAAGATAGCCTTGGCATCTGGTCCCGCTTCATCGGCAAGCTTAATTAACTCAACCAGCGCCTTCTTTGGAACCAGCGCCCGGAACTGCGTGTTTGTTTGACCACTATCGGCAGACGCTGCCTGTACATATGCCAGCCGGTGTCCATCGGTCGCGACCATAGTGAGACCTTCAGAACGAAGGAATAATAGCGCTCCGTTCAAGGTAAACCGCGACTCCTCCATCGAGATTGCAAATGATGTTCGCGCGATCATGGATGCCAGCAGCTTTATGGGAATCTCCGCGATCTGCTCGGGCATCTGTGGCAGCTCGGGAAAGCTTTCACGAGACATGCCCGCAATTCTCGTCTTAGAGCGCCCGCAAGTAATGCTGGCCCAATGATTCTCCAAGAATTTCATGTTTACATCGCCTTCCGGCAGCAGCCGCGCATACTCCAGCAACTTTCGAGCGGGCACCGTACCGGCCCCCTCCTTCTTCACGCGCGCCGCACAAGAGCAGCGGATCCCCAGTTCAAGATCTGTCGCCGTCAAGACTACACGGTCACCCTCAGCCTCAACCAGCACATTCGAAAGAATGGGAATGGTGGTCTTCTTCTCCACAACGCCCTGCGACAAACTCAGTTCTCGGACCAGATCGGATTTGGCAACGGTGAATTCCATGGGACCAGAGCTCCTATTCTCCTCAAGCTATATAAACGAGTACTTTAAACAACCGCATTCATCGGGCCTGTGCAAGCTGTTGAAGACTACCTAAATTATACTAAAATCAACTACTTTTCTCCACTCGGACTTGTGGAACGCGAGCTTGAAAAACCCGGAAAAACAAGCTGTTTGGTGGTTTTGCACATTTTCCCAACAGCCACGTCAGGAGCAGATGTGGAAAAAACTGTAAAGTTCATTGTAATGAGTCCATTAGACTGTGGAGGAGCCTGTTTAATTCCGGATCGATATGACGTGCCTGCTCAATTTTGTTTACGGAATGAATTACGGTCGTGTGATGCTTCCCTCCGAAGGACCGGCCGATCTCCGGTAGCGAGGCATCGGTCAGCTCCTTCACTAGGTACATGGCTACCTGCCGCGGGTACACCACCTTCTTGGTGTTGCTCTTCTCTTTGAGCTGCGACTGCTTGATTTGGAACCGTTCCGCTACGGCTCTCTGAATGGAATCAATCGTCACTTTGCGGTCTTGCACATGTACCAGATGCTTCAGCACTTGCTGTGCCATCTGCAAATGGATAGGGGTTCCGGTTAACGAGGAGTATGCGATGAGCTTGATGAGCGTGCCTTCCAATTCACGCACGTTGGATTTTGTTTTTGCAGCCATGAAGGAGCGCACATCATCTGGCAATTTCACTCCCTCCGCCTCGGCCTTCTTGTCGAGAATGGCCATTTTGGTTTCAAGATCGGGCGGCTGGATATCGGCCAGCAATCCCCACTCAAACCGGGACCGTAATCGGTCCAGCAAACCCGGGATATCCTTGGGTGTAGCGTCGCTGGAGATCACAATCTGCTTTTGGTGATCGTGCAACTCATTGAAGGTGTGGAAGAACTCCTCCTGTGTGCGCTCCTTGTTTCCCAGCAGTTGGATGTCGTCGACCAGCAGGACATCCGCCTCGCGATAGCGCTGGTGGAAGTGCTGCATACGCTCCGTTCGAATGCAGGCAATCATTTCATTCATGAAGCGCTCGCTCGAAGTGTAGATAACCCGCATCGAGCCAAAATTGTCAATCAACTCGCGGCCGATGGCATGCATCAGGTGGGTCTTCCCCATTCCCACACCACCGTAGATGAACAGCGGATTGTAGCTGTGCGAAGGGTTGGTAGCCACCGACCGCGCAGCGGCGTGCGCGAACTGGTTGCAAGCTCCCACGACGAAAGTTTCGAACGTGAACTTTGGGTTGAGATTCAGAGTAGACTCCAACTCCCCGCCCTCAACCGCCGCCATGGCCTGATTCTTGGCGCCCCTTATGGGTTGCACTTCGTAGCAGATGTGTTCAATGGGCAGCCCGAGCTCTTGAATCCCACCCCGCACCAGGGCGGCGTACTCCTTCTCCAGCCACGTGCAAGTTTCGCGGTCAGGCACCGATATGAAGAGAGTAGCTTCTTCCGCACGAAGGTATACCGCGCCCTTCAGCCAGTTGTCGTAACTCTCGGCACTTACTCTCTGCTGCAAATAATGGCGGATTCTATCCCAGGAATTTATCAATTTTTGCACACCACGATCACATGATTTCCACAGCGTTTTCCACAACAGTGTGCGGTCAGCCGGTGCTCAATTCAGAAAAATTGGCCGCGACGCCGGCCTCAGCCGCACCGGAGCCGCCCGTCCGTATGTTTTGGTCAATCGAGAAGTAGTCTACCACAGCGTCAAAGCTTTCCAACAAATTTATAAACGGCTTTATTTCAATAATTTACCCGCAACGTTTGACAGTTCCAATGTTTCTGAAGGACAATGGAAGTTTCTGGCGGGCGGGAGTAACTCAGTTGGTAGAGTGCGACCTTGCCAAGGTCGATGTCGCGGGTTCGAATCCCGTCTCCCGCTCCAAAATTCTGCCCTCCGGATTGGCCATGATCAAGCGCTGTTTTCTACTTCTATGGGGCGCCCTTTTAGGCGCGTCGATGGTCCTCGCCCAAGATTATAAGCTGGAACCCATTGCCACGGCAGCTCCCGGCCTGCCCGCACCGTATACCGCTCTGATCCAGACCACGGGGTACCGTATTATTGGCCCCAGCGGCCCCTGGTGCGAAATCTGGTTCCGCAACTCCATACCGACCGGCGCCAAGCCCGCCGACGACGCCATCGTTTTCCCAATTGCGCAGGGCGCCCTGGTCGGCATCCTTCGCTTCCCGGCAGCCGGTGCGGACCGCCGGGGCCAGACCGTCCAGCCTGGCGTCTATACACTTCGCTACGGCCTCCAGCCCGTGGATGGTTCTCACGTGGGCGTCTCTCCACAGCGCGATTTCGTGCTGCTCACGCCCATCGCCAACGATGCCGACCCGAATTCGACACCGGCCTTCGAAGCTTTGGTCCAGATGAGCACCAAAGCGTCGCACACACCGCACCCGGCGGTGCTCTCCATCGAGACGCCTTCAGGCTCGACGTTCCCGGCGGTCACCAAGGAAGGCGACCACGATTGGGTGCTCAATGTGAAGATCGGCGATCTGCCGCTTGCTATCATTGTGGCCGGCAAGGTTGAAGCGTAGGAGCCAGGCTCCATGCGAGTCCTGGCCGTGCAATCGAAGGGGTGATGCACCATGTCCGACCTGTACGAAGCGATTCTGAACGGCAACGCTCCCGCGGCGGCTGAGGCTGCGCGCAAAGCGCTGGAGGCGGGCGCCGCCGCGCTCGAGTTGCTGCAAGGCCACATGGTGCCCGCCATGGATGAAGTGGGCCGCCGCTTCGAATGCGAGGACTACTTCGTGCCGGAGCTTCTGCTCGCGGCCCGCGCCATGAAGGCCGCGCTGGCACTGATCCGGCCGCATCTGGTCTCGAGCGGCGCACAGCCCGCCGGCCGCGTGGTTATCGGCACGGTGAAAGGCGATCTTCACGATATCGGGAAGAATATCGTCGCCTCTATGCTCGAGGGCGGCGGGTTCGAGATCACCGACCTGGGCGCCGACGTGGCGCCGGATAAGTTCGTGGATGCGGTTCGGGCCAACGGCGCCAACCTGGTGTGCCTGTCGGCGCTGCTCACTGTGACCATGCCCTCCATGAAAACTACGATTGAGGCGCTCTCCGCCGCGGGCCTGCGCGGGCAGGCCAAGGTCATGGTGGGAGGCGCTCCCGTGACGCAGCGTTTCGCCGATGAGATCGGCGCCGACGGCTACGGCGAGAATGCTGCGGTCGCCGTGGCCCTGGCCCGCAAGCTGGTGACCGCCGGCGCGCCTGCCTGACCCGGCGGATTTGTGCGGCTGAAGCTGATTTCCTGCGAGGTGCTGTACCGCGAGATGTGCGCCGCGGTGGCTCGCTCGCCGCACCAGGTGGATGTCGAGTTTCTGCCCAAGGGTCTCCACGACCTGGGCGGCGACTCCATGCGCGCCCGGCTTCAGGAGGCCGCCGATGGCGTGGATCCCACCCAGTACGAAGCGATTCTACTGGGCTACGCCCTGTGCGGCAACGGCGTTGCGGGATTGGTGAGCCGCACCCTGCCCCTGGTGATTCCGCGCGCGCACGATTGCATCGCGCTCCTGATGGGCGGGCGGGACCGGTACCGGAGTTATTTCGAGGACCACCCAGGCGTCTATTTTCGCTCGACTGGCTGGCTGGAGCGCGGCCAGGACCTGGACCAGGCGACGCTCGGCGTGGTGCGGGACAGAACCGGCGCGGGCTACACCCTCGAGGAGCTCATCGCGCGCTACGGCGAAGACAACGGACGCTACCTGTTCGAGCAGTTCAATGGATATCAGCGGAACTACAGGCAACTGGCATACATCGCCACCAGCCTGGAGCCGGACGGCAGTTTTGAGCAGCGGGCACGCGAGGAAGCCGCTCGCCGCGGATGGCAGTTCGAAACCATCCGCGGCGATTTACGACTGTTCCAGCGCCTGGTGGCCGGCGACTGGGACGAAAACGATTTTCTGGTGGTGCCGCCGGGCTGGCGTGTGAAGCCCACCTATGCCGGCGACATTATCGAAAAGGAACAAGTGCCGTGAGAAGGCGCCCCGTCATGTCCTTCTCCTTTCCTGGCCTTGTCGCCTGATCATCTCTGTCGGCAGCCCCGATTCCTTCAGCGCCCGCCAGCCGCCATCCAGCGAAATGACGTTGGTGTAGCCCATCTTCTGAAGATTGTCGGCCGCCAGCGCCGTGCGGAAGCCGCCGCCGCAATACAGCACCAGCCGGGTGGCCTTGTCCGGATAAACGGCTTCGATATCGCGCTCGATGATCCCCTTGCCCAGGTGCACCGCGCCCACCACGTGGCCGTCGGCCCACTCACTGTCTTCGCGCGTGTCCACCAGCACGTGCGGCTCCCTGGCCGCAACCATCTTTTTGTAGCCTTCGATATCGATTTGCCGGATGCGCGACTTCGCGTCATCCACCAGTTTCAGGAACCCGGGGTTATGTTTCATGCTTTGAGCGCTCTCCTTATTCGACCCGCCGAATCCTGGCGCCTGCGGCCGCGAGTTTCGTTTCGATTCTCTCATAGCCGCGGTCGATGTGGTAGACGCGGTCGATTACGGTCTCGCCCCTGGCCACCAGCGCCGCCAGCAGCAGCGAGGCGCTGGCCCGCAGGTCCGACGCGATCACCCCGGCGCCGGTCAGCTCGCGCGGCCCGGCCACGATGGCCTGCCTGCCGTCCACGCGGATGTTGGCCCCCATGCGCGCCAACTCCTGGGCGTGCATGAAGCGGTTTTCGAAAATCGTCTCGATGATAATGGCGATCCCCTCGGCCTGCGTCATCAGCGCCATGTACTGCGCCTGAAGATCGGTTGCGAAGCCGGGATACTCTTCCGTGGTCATGTCCACCGAGCGCAGCCGGCTGCCGCCCCGGACCCGCAGCGTGGTGGCCTCCGGCTGTGTCACTTCCGCCCCGGCCTGTTGCAGCTTTGACACCAGCGCGCCCAGGTGCTCCGGGTTGCAGCCCGTCACGGCAACGTCGCCGCCGGTGATGGCTCCGGCAACCAGGAACGTTCCCGTTTCGATGCGGTCCGGAATGATGGTGTGCTCGGCGCCGTACAGTTGCTCGACGCCCTGAATCCGGATGGTGGAAGTCCCTGCGCCTGCGATCTTCGCCCCCATCTTGCCCAGCAAGTCAGCCAAGTCGGCCACCTCCGGCTCGCGCGCCGCGTTGCGCAGCGTGGTTTCGCCCTTGGCCAGGACGGCCGCCATCATGAGGTCCTCGGTGCCCGTGACGGTGATCCGGTCAAAGTGGACCAGCGCGCCGTGAAGGCCTTCCGGGGCCTCGGCCTGGATGTAGCCATGCGACTGGTGGATGCGCGCGCCAAGCTGTTCCAGCCCGAAAATGTGCAGGTTGATGGGACGGGCACCGATGGCGCAGCCTCCCGGCAGCGAGACACGCGCGCGCCCGCAGCGGGCCACCAGCGGCCCCAGCACCAGGCTCGAGGCGCGCATGGTCTTCACCAATTCGTACGGCGCCTCGGGACAGGCGATCTTGGGCGTATGAAGCCGCACGGTCTCACCCTGCGCCTCCACCTTCGATCCGATATCCACCAGCAGCCGCTCGATTGTCCGGATATCCCGCACGTGCGGAATGCGCTTCAGAATCACCGGTTCTTCGGTCAGCAGCGCCGCGGCCAGCGCCGGCAGAGCCGAGTTCTTCGACCCGCTGGCGGGGATCTCCCCTTGAAGCGCGGTTCCCCCGGTAATCGCGAACTTATCCATTTAGGACCCTCGAAATGCTTCCGCCGGCTGCCGCCAGCCTCCGCTCGGCCTCACTCCGCGCGGCGCCCGTCTTGCCCATCACAATGGCCGCGCGCACGCTGTTCCCGGCTGCCTCCAGCAGTTCGCCCGCACGCTCCGAGGTAACGCCGGCGGCCTGCGCGACAACGCGGCGGGCGCGGTCCGCCAGCTTGGCGTTCTTCGGCTGGACGTTCACCATCAGGTTGCCGTAAACGTATCCCAAGCGGATGAACGCTCCCGTAGTGAGCATATTGAGTACCAGTTTTTGCGCCGTCCCTGCCTTCATGCGGGTAGATCCGGCGATCACCTCGGGTCCCACCAGCGGCGTGATGGCAAGCGCCACCGCGCGCGCCAGTTCCGAATCGGGCGTGCAACTGATTCCCACTGTGAAGGCTCCCAGGCGCCGGGCTTCCGCAACCGCTCCCAGCACGTAAGGCGTCCGCCCGCTGGCCGCGATTCCCACCAGCACATCGCGCGTCGTGAATCCGCGCTCCACCAGGTCGTGCGCGCCGCTGGCCGGGTCATCCTCCGTGGTTTCGGTAGCGTGGCTCAAGGCCGCCGGGCCGCCGGCGATGATTCCCTGCACCATCTCCGGCGGCACGCTGAACGTTGGCGGGCATTCCGACGCGTCCAGCACGCCCAACCGCCCGCTGGTCCCCGCGCCGATGTAGAACAGCCGCCCGCCGCGCTGGAACGCCTCGACAATAGCATCCACCGCGCGCGCGATGGCTGGAATCTCGCGCCCCACCGCGTCCGCCACCTTGTGGTCCTCGGCGTTGACGATGCGCAACACCTCTTCGGTGGGCAGCGTGTCGATCGCCGCCGAAGCCGGATTCCGCTGTTCAGTGAGAAGCTTCTCGAGCCCCGGCATGGCTCTATCTTAACAACCCGCGTTTCCGCCCCTCACGCTATATTCAGATTAGTGCGCTACTTCTTCACCGGGCGGCAGCTTCCTGTCAACGCCATTCTTCTGGTCGAAAGCGGATCGCGTGGGCTGCTGGAAGGTCTCATCCCCAGTCTCCGCCAAACCTGGGGCAGCGATGTCCCAATCGACCTGGTCACTTGCTATTCCAGCCTCCCGCGGGGTTTTCAGCCGGAGACCACGCGCGTCTACCGCGTCACCGACTATCGCCGCCGCCACGGCCGGCGCAAACTCTATCGCGAACTCGCCCGGAACCACTATTCCCTGCTGGGGATCATCTGCTCCGAAGAGCCGGTGATGACCAAGTGGAAATGGGTGCTGGCCCTTCGTATCCCCGCCAAGGTTTTTGTGGTCAACGAGAACGGCGATTACTTCTGGCTCGACCGCCAGCACCTGGGCGTCATCCGCCGGTTTGTGCTGCTCCGCTCCGGCCTGGCCGGCGCCGGGGCCGTTCGCACCCTGGCACGCCTGTTCTCGTTTCCGTTCACTCTGCTCTATCTGCTGCTGTATGCCATGACCGTTCATGCCCGGAGGGTTCTCCGTCATTGACTAAGGAGGTTGTCTGATGAAATCCATCCAAGTGAAAGTGACCGGTGGTCCCGAAAAAATGGAGTTGGTGGAAGTCCCCACGCCCACGCCGGGTCCACGGCAGGCGCTGGTGCGCATCGCCGCCACCGGCGTGAACTTCATTGACGTCTATTTCCGCACCGGCCTCTATAAAGCGGACATCCCCATCACCCTCGGCAGCGAAGGCGCGGGCACGGTAGAGGCCGTCGGCGCGGATGTCGCCGAAGTAGCCGCCGGCGATCGCGTGGCCTACGCCATGGCGCGCGGCTCCTACGCCGAATATGCGCTGGTTCCAGCCGCGCTGCTGGTCAAGATCCCCGATGGTCTCGACTTCCAGACCGCCGCGGCCGCCATGCTCCAGGGCATGACCGCTCACTACCTCACGCACTCCACTTATGCGCTCAAGAGCGGCGATACCTGCCTGGTTCATGCCGCGGCGGGCGGCGCCGGCGGCCTGATAGTGCAAATGGCCAAAATGCTCGGCGCGCGCGTGTTCGGCACCGTCTCCACGGAAGAGAAAGCCCGCATCGCGCGCCAGGCCGGCGCGGACGAAGCCATCCTCTACACCGAGCGGGATTTCGAAGCCGAAGTGAAGCGTCTCACCGGCGGCCGCGGGGTCGACGTGGTGTACGACTCGGTGGGCAAGACCACTTTCGACAAGAGTCTGAATTGTTTGCGCCCGCGCGGCCTGATGGCGCTCTTCGGACAATCCAGTGGCCCCGTTCCGCCCTTCGACCCCACCATTCTCAACGGCAAAGGGTCGCTCTTCCTTACGCGCCCCAGCCTGGGCCACTACGTGCTGACGCGCGACGAACTGCTCTGGCGCGCAGGCGACGTGCTGGGGTGGGTGGCTTCCGGCAAACTCAAGCTGCGCATCGACCGCACCTACCCCCTCGAGGAAGCGGCCGCGGCCCATCGCGACCTCGAAAGCCGCAAAACCGCCGGCAAACTGGTGCTGCTTGTCGAGTAGCACGCCATTCGATCAGCGCAGGCAAGCCGTTGCCTCCGGCCTCGCGGAACGCAAGCTGGACGGCCTGTTGGTGGCGTTCAGCCCCAACCTCCGATACCTCACCGGCTTCACCGGCAGCAATGGCAGCCTGCTGGTGCTGGGCGGCAAATCCATCCTCTTCACCGACCCGCGCTACCAGATTCAGGCCGCCCAGGAGGTCACGTGCCGGGTGAAGACCGCCAAGGGCCCGTTGCTGGCGGACATCGCCGCAGCTATCGCCAGGCTGGGCCTCGAACGCATCGGGTACGAGCCCACCCGCATGACGTGCGATGCCTACGAATCGCTGAAATCGCGTATTCCAATGCGGGCCTCGCTCGAGCCCGTGAAGGGGTGGATCGAGGAACTGCGGATGGTGAAGTCGCCGGACGAGATCGCGGTCATTCGCCGCTCGGTCGAGACCAATTCCCGCGCCTTCGAGCAAGCCGTGGCGCGCATCCGCCCCGGCATGACGGAGCAGGACCTGGCGGCCGAACTGGAATACCACATGCGCCGCCTGGGCGCCGAAAAACCGGCGTTCGAAACCATCGTGGCCGCGGGTGTCCGCTCCGCGTTGCCGCACGCCCAGCCAACCTCCGCGCGCCTCCGACCGCGCGACCTGGTCTTGGTGGACATGGGCGCGCAGCAGGACGGTTATGCGAGCGACATGACGCGCATGTTGTTTCTGGGCGCTCCCACCCCCAAGGTGAAGCGCGTCTACCGCGCGGTGCTCGAAGCGCAGCTTGCGGCGATTGCGACGGTCCGCGCCGGCGCTTCCACCGCGGCCGTGGACCGCGCCGCGCGCTGGGTGTTGCGAGGCTACGGTCTGGACCGCGCTTTTGTGCACTCCACCGGTCACGGCCTGGGGCTGGAGATCCACGAACCTCCGCGTCTCGGCAAGCGCGACAAGGGCCGCCTCGAAGCCGGCATGGCGATCACCATCGAGCCCGGCGCCTACCTCGAGGGTTTCGGCGGCATCCGCATCGAAGACACGGTGGTAGTGACCGCGAACGGGTGCGAGATCCTGACGCCGACCAGCAAAGAGCTGCGGGCGATGTAGTCAGGCAGTGGCGGGCGGCCCTGGCCGGAAGTCCTGCCTCTTTTGCTCTGTTTGTTCTCCAGCCGTTTCGGAATGCAGATCTCGATAAGGCCTGCGGATAAGCCAGACACAGCCGTTCGACATTGATCGGGCGAGGTGTTCTATTTTCGCGCTCGCAATAAGGCCTTGTTTTTCCCGTTGTTTTGT
>Ga0326728_10013706_pt1 | contig 17501 bp, 13 predicted proteins | sample MB3enrmetagenome_FD_207602 | JGI IMG/M metagenome (GOLD analysis project Ga0326728, IMG submission 207602) | Lab enriched peat soil microbial communities from McLean, Ithaca, NY, United States - MB31MN | ecosystem: Environmental > Terrestrial > Soil > Wetlands > Peat | place: USA: New York... | reverse complement strand
TAACCTCCGTCGCCCTACGGGCTCCTCCGGTTAGCCGCCAAAGAACGAAAAGCGGAACTTTCTACTTTGCTAAGAACAGGACATTTCTACTTTGCTGGGATTAGGACATTTCTACTTTGCCTTGACACAGTCAGTTTTCGCCTCGGCACGATTCAAGGGTGTTCGTACCCTACGTCGTATCCTAGTCGGTATCCTATTCAGCGTTTCACAGTACCGCCGCGCTGAATCGAGTAAAGTTCTCTATTTTCACTCTCCGATTATCCCGGTGGTGGGCTTTCGGGGGGCGCGTCGCGGCTTACCAAAGAAAGCTGATTCCATGACCTAACAGTTTGCATGAAGTCCCCACAGTAACAAAGTGTCCGTTAGGGCTACATGGGAGGCTACACGCGAGATTTTCGGGAGAATTATAAGGACTTAGCGGTCAATTTTCGGACATTTGTGCCAATATGGGTCTGATAATCACCATTATGTTCACCAGCGACATGACCGTTCAAAGTCATCGACATCACTTTGTTTTTTGTTTGGTTTGCAGACGATGGCTGATCTGATTCAGGAAGGATGACCGTGTATTATGTTTCCTTGCCATGACACATGTTTTATCACCCACGATCCCCTGCGTCAACGGGTTTCTCAATTGGAATAGGCGCAATTGGCGCAATGCTCTCGTCCTGCCGGATAGTCGGCCAGGAATGCGATTAAAGTACCCCGCCGCGCCGTTCAGAGCAGCCTAGCAGCGATTCCAAGCGCCGGAACAGTGAAGAACGTATTGTCAGACGACCTCGACGCAACCTGGGCTGTTCTAGCGCCAAATCCGCGACTGCACAATATGCAATTGCATTCACTTCGCGTTAACCGGTCGCGTCTAGGGGTCGGTTCGTCCGTCTGCACACTCTACGGGCGGGGCGCGTTCAACTTTTCGGACCATTATAGCTTCGGTTGCCAACGGGTCTGACGGATTTAAGCATTCTTTCTGATACGATTCGACCGGCACCGGCCAGCGCCCTGGCACCCTGAGCAGACTTTGACCGGTGGCCCCCCGACCACTCTGTGTTAGAATCGCCGCCATGAGTAAACGAGATGAGAACGAAAAGTCACAAGCAAAGCCAACTGGCGCATCACCGACAAGTGATTGCGATGCCGACCTCAACGAGCCTGATCCAAAAAACCTAAACGCGCAAATGGATGCCCTGGCCGAGATCGCTATAACTGCTCACGAAAAAGGGTGCTGCAAAGTTTCTTCACCAATCATCTTTGAAGATGACGAACTCTACGAGGCTACAATGGATGAAGAAACCAAGGCACACCTGAAAAACTTACTGTCCGGAGACGACTAGCGCCATGCTCTCCAGCAAAATCACGGCAGCTTGTTTGCGGTAGCTTGGCAGGTGAGAGGCGCTCATGCATGGCATTATTTACTGCCGGGTATCGACCCCGGAACAGGTGGAGAATCTGAGCCTTGCAACACAAGAGAGGGTTTGCCGCGAGTATTGCAGGCGAAACGACATCGAGGTCGATGAAGTCTTTGTTGAAGAGGGTGAGTCAGCCAAAACTACCAGCAGACCTGCATTCCAAAGGATGCTTGCGTACTGCCGGGAACACAAGCACCAGATTCAGTTCGTCATTGTTTACTCGTTGACCCGATTCTCCAGACGGACAGAGGATCACGCAGTGACGCGAGTGTACCTGCGGAAATTCGGAGTCGAGTTGCGTTCAGCTACCGAGGCTTTTGACGAGTCTCCTGCCGGTACGTTAATGGAGAATATCCTCGCGTCGTTCGGGCAATTTGATAACGATGTTCGCAAAGAGCGCACCATTGCTGGCATGAAAGCGGCTGTTCAAATCGGTCGGTTTCCGCACAAAGCACCCATCGGTTATCTGAACCGCAGGGACGGTGATGGCAAGCCGTCACTCATTCCCGATCCCGAACGGGCACCGTTGATCCGTAGGGCATTCGAGTTGTTTGCGACAGGCAGGCAAAGCAAAGAAGATGTGCGAAAGATGGTTACGGCATTGGGCTTGACGACTCCCGCCGGGAAGGTGGTTTCCACGCAGACGTTCGACCGACTCCTCCGTAATGACATCTATGCTGGTTGGGTCGTTGAAAAGAGATGGAAGGAACGCGTGCGTGGCGGCTTCGCACCCTTGATTGACGATGAGAAATTCGATCACGTTCAGGCTGTCCTGAGTGGCAGGCGTCCGGTTGCAACGCCATACGTGCGGAATCACCCTGACTTTCCTCTCAGAATGTTCGTGCGATGTGGGAAGTGCAGCAAGCCACTGACCGGCGCGTGGTCAACGGGCAGGAGCAAGAAATACGCTTACTACCGGTGTCCGGACAGGAGATGTAGAGGCGTAAATGTCAGGAAGGACGAACTAGACATCGCATTCTTAGGCTTCGTTGATAAGCTCAGGCCGAAACCGGAGTTCATCGAGAAGTGGAAGAACAACGTAATGGAAGTTTGGGAGGCAAAGCAAACCCAGGCGGCAGAACTGGAACGGACGCTCACGCAGAGGGTAGAGAAACTGAAAGAGCGAAAGATGCGCCTTGTTGACGCCCTTCTCGACAAAGAGCTCACCCAAGACATTTACCAAGAGCGGATGGATAAGTTGGCTGAAGAACTGGCGCTCGCGGAAATGGAGCTTGGCGATGCAAAGGTGGAGGAGACAGACATCGAGGGAATGCTCAACTATGCTCAGTTCGTTGTCACGAACGCTTCATACCTTTGGTTGGAGGCTGACCTAGCACAGCGGCAGCGGCTTCAGCGGATTCTGTACCCCGACGGAGTGACGTTTTTGGATGGTGAATTTGGAACCACTACAACCTGCTTGCTTTTCAACCAATTGGCCGAAATTGAAGAGGATGATCCTCGGGTGGCGTCCCCGGAGGGATTTGAACCCGCGTTACCGCCGTGAAAGTCATTCAGACGGATCTTGTTGTAAATACACGGCAGCGGTCGCTCTGCAATGCCCTGTAAGGAACCGGCGAGGATGTAAAGGAACATGCTTACCTTGTACCGTCCTTGTACCGCGACTTTTTCATTTCTAATGCCCGAAAAACGGAGCACCTGACGACCGTGGAAAGGCGTGGCCGGTAGACAGGTCATTTCGGTTCCTCGCTCCCCTCCAGAGTTGGCTTGAAGCGTTCTCGAGCCGCTCGAAGGGCTTCGTGCAGCCTGCGTTCCAGGACCTCTCGGGGCGGCAGTTCCGTCAAATATTACGCAATTCGAATACCGCTTCTCTCAAGTTCCAGCAGTTCGACGTGCTCGTTGGACTTGCCGGCACAAAGGATCAGCCCCAAAAGCATTCCCTCTTCAGGCTGACCCTCGTGCATTTCGAGCCAGCGGAGGTAGAGCTCCATCTGTCCTTTGTCAGCGGCTCGAAACCGGCCAATTCTGAGATCCACTGCCAGCGGCTTTATCAATCTGGCAGCAGGGACAACCTCAGTGCTCCGGATTGACCCTCAGTATTGGAAACGAACCCGGAGCGTAAATAGACGCAGTGCAGAGTTACGCCAAAACAAGTGGAAAAGTCGCGTGAGCGTCTGTGTACCCACTACGACGCGAGCGTCATAAACCTGCCGCCGGGACCGGCGATGCGGGCGTGGAGTTGCGGCTCTTCGCCGTGCGTGATGGGAACGTCGAGGTCGAGAAGCGTGCAGATGCGTTGCAGTGCGGCGCTCGAGGGAGTGGAGAGTTCGAAGCGGAGGATCTTGCAACCGGGGGGCGCGTCGGCGGAAGGATGGACAGTGCCGGAGCTCCACTCGATGAAGAAGGGGAGAAGGCCAACTTGATCGTCGTGAAGATTGAGAGTCTTCCATTGGAGAAGGCGGCCGTCGGGACGTTTGCGCGAGCCCGGCGTGGGACCGTCGAAGGTGAGGTTCGCATTGCGGAGACGAGCCGCGAATAGGTTGAGGTCGCCGGGATGCGCGGCCCAGCCGACGAGGCGCGGCGCAGTGAGTTTTCTTAAATCATAGCGGTCGGGTAAGCCAGGCTGCGCGGGGTCGGGAGCGATGATTTCGAGATAGTGTTTTTCACCGAGGGAAAGCAGAGCATTGCGCGTGCCGCGTCCCGGATGAACGCCGCCGAATGCGGCAGTGACTCCGGCATGTTTCTTGACGAAAGCGATGCCTTCGTCGAGATCGCTCGAGCCAAGAAGAATGTGATCGAGCACGGTGGGCACGTCAACGGCTCCCCAGGAAATGGCAGGCGAGGTGAGTGCTCCTCCGGCCATAGCGAGAAATAACCTGCGGGATAGCATAAACGTTCACTGCAGGCGGCAGCGAAACCGGGCGCAACTGACGCCGGAGATTTCAGTCTGTGTCTTCTCGATCGGCATCCTGCAATTTCTGTTGGCCTCGAACCTTAACGAAATAGGCCTTAAGGATTTCCTTATTCATGCCTGCTGCTCGCCCTGTTGACAGACGCGTTACAGACGGAAGGCCAAGTTTCTATGACTTCGGTTCCTTGAGGAACGCCGACCTTGTGCGACGTTATTTCTTTTATGGTTCCGCTCTCCCTCTCCCTGTTGGACATAATGATTGTCCTGTTGAAATTGGTCTTGACCCCCAAATGTAAGTAATATAGGGATGGGTGTCAAGGCACATTCTGAGAGCGGCTCTCAATCACAGACAACGAGAACTCGCTTCCGCGTTCGCAGCCGGTCGCGTAGGTTTGTGTTTGCTTGGGGTCGCTACCGGCTGTCGAGCGCGAAAAAGGATGTGGAAGTTCTCTAAAGCGGAGGCGACGAGGAACCCCATATACCCTGTCGTGCGCGTGGACCCCCGGAAGATCAAGTCCAGGCTTACGCGATCCTCATTGCGCAGGGCGTCGAGCTCCTTGCGGGCCAAGTGGTCGAATTTTCTGCTGATCGCCGTTTTCTCGTAGAGCATTCCCTGGATTTTTTCCTGGAGCGTCCGGGTATTCCAATGCTCACTCCGGCACATGTGCGTGTAGAGCTCACGCTGGAGAGGGTCGTCGAGGCAAATGATTTGCCGTAGGTGAGTCCAAGACAATTGTTCACTTACACCGCTGATGTCCCTCGGTCAGGTTTCGGAAGGGAGACGTTTACCGCGCGCGGGCTTTCCGGATTTGAAGGTCGTGGTGACCAGAGGGTGCATCCCGGCAATCGGGCCGAGGCAAGGCTGGCTGTAGGCCAGCAGGCAGGCGGGTGAGAGGGGGCGGGTCTGGCCGAGAAACTGCGCTGGACGATCGGTTCCTCTCGATTCGGCCGCGTTGTTGCCCCCCCACCCCGCCCAAAGGTCGCCGCGTATCTCCGGGTCGGCTGACTTGTTCTGGTTTGCGCGAAGCTTGCGCAGGCACGTCTTCGCGACATCGAGGTAGCGGGCCTTGCCGGTTCGTTGTGCCATCGCCCCGAGCGCGTAGAGGGCGAGTGGAGTCTCACCGGAGTCGACTTGGAAGTCATCTCCCTTGCCGAATAGATGATCAAATGCCTTGTCGATCGCTGGGGGCAGACGGGCATCACCCGTCAACGCAAAGTAGTCGGCGAGCGCCACGAGGGCGTGCTCCACGAAGCCCTCGACGCGCGGCTGTTGCATGTTCCCCATGTAGGCAGGCCAGCCCCCATCCGGGTTCTGGATTTTCAAGAAAGCCTCCAGGGGTGCTTGGGCGGCCTTCAGGTACAGAGCGTCGCCGGTATAGGCGTAGTACTGGCACATCATGTGTAAGTGCACCGCGCCGGTGCGAGCATCCACCTGTTCAAAATTCAGGCGCAGGTCTCGCAGCCTCTCGCCACAGCGTTGAACCCAATCCATCGCGACCGGATCGCCGTTGAGACTTGCCCAGGCCAGGGCCCCCAAGAGCCAGGAGTGATCGGGCGCACCCGCCTCATCGACCGGCAGGTAGCAATGGCCGTAGGTATGAGTCCACATTCCCCAGTGCGGGTAATGCGCTAGGTCGAGATCGAGCAGGTGCCGGGCTACAATCTCACAACGTTTCCAGACTTCAGGGTCGGCTGTTCGAAAGTAGTAAAGTAGCAGTCCCAGCAGCGCGTCGCGTTCGTTGTTGTGCCAATAGCCCTCCCGCGGCATTTCACCCATGTCTCCCCATTTGCCTCCTGGCAGGCACAAGTAATCTGTAGCTGCTGTGAAATACTTGAAGTCGCCGTAATCGAATTTGCCATAGCACTTCATCTGATCGATGTGCCGGTTGAGCCACCCAAAACTTTCGTCAAACAATGGCTCAGATTCCGTGTTGGGATTCCTGGGCACCAGGAGGCCTAAGGCTTGAGTGGATGCGACATAGGCAGGTTCCAGATGCCCACGCACGGGTCGCAGGGATTTGCTCCACCATTTTTTTTCAAAGGTTATTGCTTCACCGCGTCCCGCCCATAGGCTCAAGATGATCTCCTGCGTTTTCGCCATCCCCTGACGCGCGTCCAGGCAGTGCTTTTCCGGATCGATAAAAGCCACATAAGGATGCGGCATCACCGGCCAGTAATTGATGATCCGGTATAAGCTTTGTTTTTCGGGTTTGGCCCGGAGCAGGGGTTTGCTGAGCAAGTGGCTCGTAGCGCGCTGCGGCCACAATCCCACGCTCAGCTCGCCCTGCCTCAAGGCAAGCTCGTTCGGATATTCCTGCTAAAAGTTCGGAACCCAAATACCCAGGCAGCGCTCGTTATTGCTTGCGTATAACCATCCCGGGCATCGCTCTCCATTACAACCACCGCTCGAAAGGTTCTGGACCCTCCCGTCGGGGTTGTGCATCATTGCCCAATACTGGTTGTAGTCATCCTGAAGGATGTAAGTTGGATAATCCTTGAGAAACGGCCCGTCATAAACTCCTGTCTCGCAGCCAATCACCAAGCGACGGGGCTGGAAGTCAAAAGGGAAGGCCATGCGGATATCCCGCACTTGTTCCGAGAGCTGATCGGTGGTGTTGATCCAGGTTACGGAGGCAAACACTTCGGGGCGCCCATGATAGACAGTCCAGCGGATAATGTAGTTGAACAGTTTCTGTCCGTTTGCCGCCCGGCATTCTCCTTCCAGGCGCAGACGGGCACGTACCGGCCCCCGCTCTTCAATGTAAACACGGCCGCTCTCACCCGCAAGGGAGGCGTGGAATGTGACGCCGTCGTGACGTGTCAGAACCAAATCGGCTTTCCGTGCCACGACAGCGGCAAGTCGGCCGTCCGAGCCGGGAGCAGCGATGCACTCGAGCCAGCCGCCAGCCGTGGAGACGGTGATTGCAACTTCGCCAGAACTGGCCACGATGCGCCCTGGCTCTTCCGCCACCAGAAGCGGCGCAGCAGGCGAGCGGCCGGGACCTAATGTGTAGTTACCCGGGCCCGCCGAGGCTTCGAATACCACAACCAACCATCGAATCGTACCATCCGGCCAATTCAGCCCCGAGCGCATCTGCGCCAGCACCGGCTTGCCATCCGGCCCCACCACGGCCAGTGTTTCGGGGGAACGCAGGCCACCCCGCGGGAACGGCACACTGGTTTCAACGGGCGCCCACAATGGCGGTGGGCCGGCGGGCGAAGCAACGCGGATATTGATTCCACCGCGTATGGACTGTGGATTGGTGGCCGCGGGGACGACGGACGTAGCGGGAAGCAGGGCATCGAGGGAAACAGCAACCCCGGTTCCCAAGGATTGGCGAAAGAATCCGCGGCGAGAAACGGTCCGCTGGCGCCGGCTCGAGCTAGTTTGCTTGCGAGCCACTCGGAACTCCTTTGGTTGATGTCAGAAACTCTGCTGGGGACTCCTAAATTGACGATAGAGCACAGCCATTTGGTCGGCCCGTACAGGCATGTACTCTTTTCCGAGTCCACGGCTTATACTCTCGAGCATTTCCATATTGGTCAGCCAGTTCGCGAGAAACACGTAGAGGAAAGCCGGACGATGCGGCAGGTTCCAGGCAGTGATCTCCTTGATGGTGAACTGCTCCGCCTCTCTGCGCGGGGAGGGGGTGTACGTCAACATATAAGGCGGACGATTGGCGGCGCGAAAAACCGGGACACCGTGGACCTCAGTCGCTAGATTGGTGAGTGTGGTCCGGTCTGTCCTCCCGTAGTTGGAATAGATCCCGTGAACGCCGGGCGTGCCCGCGATCAGTTCCAAGAGTTGTGGCGGCATCTCCTGATATGTGCACATGACGGTAGCATCGAGGCGCGCCAGGTAAATGCCGGAAAGCCGCAGGTACTCTTTCCAAATCTGAGCGCGTTGCTCCAGGGGATAATTCTGAGCGTATCGGGCCTCGTGGATGTAACCGATGCCGGTCAACGCGTTCACGAAGCAGTCGCCCGGGCGTGCGTGCTTGTAATAGTAATCCAGGATGTCAGGCTGGCCGTCGATGGCAGTTGAACCAAGCTGCCACCCAACGGGTACGGTTCCATGCTTGGGGTCATCAAAAAGTTTGCGGTAGTAGTGGCGCTGGAAATTCCAGCCATCGCCGTCCGAGCGCATGAAGGCGAGATATACCTTGTCCGGTTCCAGCTTGACGGGCGGCACGGCTTGGTGCAAGGTGGCGGTGGTGCCGGAATGGACAGAGAGATTTCCTACCGTGGGTGAGTAAGCATCGAACGCGGTGCAGGAGTTGAACTTGGCGCACTCGCTCGTCAGGTCGATTCCCGCATCCTCGCCGATGCCGCCTTCCTTGTTCCCGCTCCCAGGCCAGCCGAGGCACGGGATGTTCGGAGGCCACTTCATCAGGATCTCGCGGGCGAGTTGCACTTCTTCCTCGGGGGACGCCTTGGGGTTAGACTTAACGTCCTCAGGCCCTGAAACCCACAGAATTGGGATCTTGAATTCAACCAGGTAATCCCGAAGGGCGACTTCGTGCGGATCTAAGATGCAAACTGCCCGCCGTGAGAGGCTGCTTTCCGAGTGCGCAAAGGCCCAGCGGTAAGCGTCGACGTCTTTCTTCCAGCCCAGGGATCGCAGGTCAAGCCCTGCCGCCGGGGCACTGGCATCTGTCCCGAGTTTGAGCTTGAAAAGACCGAGGGTGTCGGGGGTTGCGACCAGACCGCCGTAAACGGAGGCCAACATTGTGGCGACGTTGACGCTGGCGGGCACGCCGGGGTCCGTCACGTACAGAGACACCACGTCCGGAAGGAACCGTTCAAATGCCTGGCCGACCTCCAGCCATTCAATTGTGTCTACGTCGCCGCGCTCGCGCAGCCACTCAAGCCACAACTCATCGTACCGATCGTGGAGCAGATAAAGGCGGGGCTGGCGACGGTTGGCGATGCCCTGCAAGCAACTCAGGGTCAACCGCATGTCCCAGGCGAAGGAGGTCAACTCTTCCAGTCGCAGTGCCGCCAGCGTGCGGGCAGGAGGCCGCGACTTGGGGCAGAGGTGGATTTCCCCTTCGTCAGCTACGACGCCGCTACGGGACAAAAGGACACTTCCCGCTGCGGCAGCGGAAGATTGCAGAAACGCCCTGCGACTCACTGCCATGGTTAAGGTGCCTTCTCTCCAGGGCGTAAGAAGGTTATGGTCTTACGGGAGACGCCTGCCAGGAAGAAACGCGCGCTCCGGCCAACGACCTTGTCGGTTTCGCCCTTCTTAATCCCGATCACTTCCGGGTACCAGCCGTTTTCCAGTTTGGTTGGGGACACGTTGGCGTCAACCATTGCCTTCTGGATTTCCTGCCGGTTGAGAATCATCCGGGGTTTCGTCCAGCCGGCAGGGTTTTCCAGGTCATGATTGAAGCTGATGAAGATTCCGTCCTGTGTGAGCTTGGTGTCGACGGCATGGTTTAGAAACATGACGTACGTTTTCAAATAGGTGTTCCAGTGGATGGCCGGGCCCCAGAACATTTCCCCGTCTTTTCGATGGTAATCCCGTGTGGCGGGGAAGACGGGCGTAACATGTCCCGACAAGGCCGGTTCACTCCAGGCTCCCTTGTACCATTTCATCACTTTCCCGGAAGGGTTTTTCCGGTCCGCGTAGCGCATGCGCGCAGCCCACACGCCTTGTTCCTCGAATCGCGAATCGTAGCTGGTGCCATAGAAATAGAAATACTCTCTGTTTTGGTCAAGGTAGAAGACAAAGTCGCCGGTCCCGCCCGCATCCCAGGGGCTGGCGGTGTCGCAGCGCACTGCACAAGGCTTGGCCTCGATGATGAAGCCGAGGTCTTGCCAGGAGGCGCCATTATCTACGGAACGAATCCATGCGACCTTGGGCATGGTCGGAAGATGATTGTTGGAGAGGCAGACGGCGTCCGGCTCGTAATGGTAAGCGCCATAGAGGACTCCGTCATCCTCATCCTTCCAGGTGGCTTCGATCCAGATGTAGAGCTTGTCGTTCAGGTCTCCGAGTTTAGTCGAGATGCGGTTGCCGAGATGGGAAATATCCGGGCCGGAATTCCGCCAGGGATGACCATAGGAGTTGAAAACGTAGAGTGTGTCTCCATCCCAATGGGCAGGGCTGTTGGAGTCCACTCCGCTGATCTGAATTTGCGGGGCATCGTAGAATTCCACGCCGGGGAGGTTCGCACCGGACTGAGGGGGCAGATTATCTCTTGCGGATTCGGCGGGAGGAGTCTTCAAGCCCAAACCGAACAGAAGGACCATGGAAGCCAACATCGAACCTGCATACCTGTACACGATCTCTCCTTAATCTGGCTTCTCGCCGGGTTTTAGAAACGTAATCTCCAGACGCGACATGCCGGTCATGAAGAAGCGGCCCCTACGGCCGCAAAGCTTGTCTGTCTCTCCCTGGGCGGTTCCGATCACCTGGGGGTACCAGCCGCTGGAAAGTGTGTCCGCGATGACGGTACCGTCACCAGCCGCCCGAAGTTCTCCGTAATAGACTCCCCTCGGAATGAGCATCATTCCATCCACGACTTTTCCGATAGTCGTCGCCTGAAGGATTCCGTCGCGGCTCAGAATCATGGCTGGCTTGCTCCAACCATCCATCTTTGCCAAATCGCGATTGTAGCTGATAAAGATGCCGTCCTCGGTCAACTTCGTGTCCCGGGCGTGATTCAGCAGCATGACCCACATATTCAGGTAAGTGTTCCAATGGATGGCTGGCCCCCAGAACATGGCCCCGTCCGGCGTGTGATAGTCACGTTCCGCGGGGAAGAGGGGAGAGACATGGCCCCATGATCCCGGCTCTGTCCAGCCGCCGTGGTACCACTTCCGGACCTTTCCGGAGGGATTGTTGCGGTCCGCGTACGCCAGACGCGCAACAAAAACGCCCTGTTCCTCAAACCTTGGGTCATAACTCGTTCCGTAAAAGTAGAAGAACTCTTTTTTGTGGTCGAGGATGAACGCGAAATCACCTGTACCGCCGGAATCCCACGGGCTGTGAGTCTGGCAGTTGATGGCGCAGGGATCGGCGGAGATAATGAATCCCAAGTCCTCCCACGTGGCGCCGTTATCATGCGACCTGATCCAGCCGATGCGCGGCGCGGTCAGGATATGCTGGTTGGAAAAGCAGATCGTGTCGGGTTCATAATGATAGGCGCCGTAAAGCGTGCCGTCATCATCCTTCCAGGTGCTCTCAATCCAAATGTTCAATTTGTTGTTCTGCGCGCCCAGGTCAACCGAGAAGCGGCCGCCCAAGTGCTCGAGATCCGGCCCCGAGGAGCGCCAGGGGTGACTTTCATTATTGAACAAATAGAGGGTGTCGCCATCCCAGTGGAGGGGGTTGTTGGAATCTGCCTCATGGTCCAGGCTGCGTTCCGGAACCGGCACTCCCGGCATTTGCAGCAAGGGCGCGGGGCGCAGGACGACAGTGGGGAGAGCATTCTTCTGAGCGTCAGCAGTTTCGCCGTCGGGGTGGGCTGCCTGTAGCATTTTATTCTGGAGAGCCAGAGTGCCGATCAAGGCCAACGAGACGCTGAAAGGTCCGATCCAAACTACCCTTGTCCAAGGCTGCATAGATTTACTCCCGAAAGTGCGCGTAAGATCAGGCGCGGCGACCTGGTGATGCGTCCTGGAATCTTCTCAACTGGCGCCCGGTTAGGAGCGTCCCCTATTCCTTCATCTCGCCTGGCTTCAGAAAAACGATCTCCAGGCGTGACATGCCCTCCATGAAGAACCGACCGGTGCGTCCGCACAACTTGTCTGTTTCGCCTTTCTGCATCCCAATTACCTCAGGATACCAGCCGGTGCCCTGGTCGACGCGAAGGCCCCGGATGGCTTTCAAGATCCCCTCTCTGTCAAGAATCCTCCGTGGCTCGGACCATCCCTTGGGGTTCGACAAATCGGAGTTGAAGGTGGCGTAGATGCCCTCCTGCGTCATCTTCGAATCTATGGCGTGGTTGAGCAAGATGACGTAAGTGTTCAGGTACGTATTCCAATGGATCGCGGGGCCCCAGAAGATGTCAGCATTACCTTCGTGCCAATCACTCTTTGCGGGGAATATGGGCGTTAAAAGACCACCCACTCCCGGCTCACTGAACTCGCCGTTGTGCCATTTCCAGGCTTTCCCCAAGGGATTATCGCGGTTCGCATAGCGTAGGCGTGCCACGCCCACTCCCTGCTCACTGAAATCCTTAACATAGCTGCTGAAGAAGAAATAGAAGTACTCTTTGTTGCGGTCCAGGATAACTGAAAAATCTCCCTCCCCTCCGGCGTCCCAGGGACTCTTGGTGTCACAGCGGATGCTACCCGGGTCGGCGGCGAGAACGAAGCCCAGGTTCCACCACGTCTCCCCGTTGTCCAGCGACCTGATCCACCCGATCTTGGGTGCGGTCGGGAGGTGGTCATTGGCGACGCAGACGTTGTCCGGCTCATAATGCAAGGCTCCGTAAAGCGTGCCGTCATCATCCTTCCACGTGCTTTCGATCCAGGTCCACAGCCGGTCGTTGACCTTGCCCATATGCACCGGAATCGGCGCCCCCAGGTGGAGCAAGTCCGGACCCGAAGTCCGCACAGGGTGAAGCCAAGAATTGAAAAGATAGAATGTATCACCATCCCAGTGAGCGGGACTATTCGAGTCAATCTGGTGGGGGTTGTAGTCCGTGTTGTCAAGTCCCGGCATCTGGATCAGCGGCGCAGGGCGCAAAAAGAACGAGGGGAGAGTGCCTTCCGCGCGCGGCCGCGGGTTGGGCGTCGATTGGTCAGGCCGGGTCGGTCCCGAGCCGGAACCAAAGCCCGTAATAAGAAACATTGCGAAGATGAAAAAAGTAAAACCGGAGCAATGTCGCATAATTTTTCGTCTGTCCCTCCGTAAACATCAAGTGAAGTGGCGGTTCGGGAGGTCAGCGGGACTTCTGAGGGAATCCGAACCCGGATGGGTACGGGCAAAGCCGAAACCCTGCCCGTTCCTTTCCGCGCTGTCGCAATACCCACCCGACGCTAGGACTTCTACCAGTAAAACTTAAGTGAGAACTCCATGGAACGCGGGTCCGTCTGTGTGCCGTTGATCTTTCCGAACTGGCAGCCGACCACGTGCGTGGCATCCACGCTGCCATCCGCGTACGGTGGCAAGCACCAATAATTGTTTGGAACCCCAAGGGCCTGGTGGTTGAGCGCGTTGAACACATCCCAACGGAATGTAAAGTATTTGGCCTCATTCAAGTGGAAATCCTTCCCCAAGGACATGTCGGCGTCCCAGAAAGCAGGAGTGCGTCCCGAGGGAGGACGCAGGCCGCTGTTGCCGAATTTCCAGAACGCATCGATGGTGTTGGGGTCCACGGGGTTTCCATTCGGATCCAGTCCAGTCGTCATTTCCTGAAGCAGGACAGGGCTGGTCCCCCAGGGAGGCGCCAGCGCGTTGGGGTTGTACCACTGGTTTTCCTGTTGCGCCCGTGTTTTGCTGCTCCGGCCAGCGGCGAGGTTGCCGACCAGATCAGGTAAGCAACTATTGTGGGCGCCATACAGGTCGTTGCAGGCGACCGATTGAAAATACATAGGAACTCCACTCTGGAGGTTCCAATTCTGGCTCAGTTTCCATCCGCCCAGGATCTTGTTCGATGCTCCCTCCTGATTCAGGAAGTGTTTCCCTTTGCCGAAGGGAAGTTCATACGTCGTGGCAATGTTGAGCACCTGAGGAGTGTCGTCGGGTGACAACGCATCGTAAAGCTTACGGTTGTCAGGATCGCCGCCCCACACATGGCTGCTCCCATCGGCCGCCCCGCCGCCCGCCGCTCCGGGAATATAGGCGATGCGTCCGACGCCTTTGTTGCTGATGGTCGTCGGGCCGGTGGTATTGGCCACCAGCGCGCCTAATCCTTCACTGACCATATTCTTGGAAATAGTATAGGCGACGATGAAATTCAAACCCTGCGAGTAGCGTTTCTCGGCCCGGAATTGGGCCGAGTTGTACCGGTTGTAGCCGTCGGGCGAAAGCAGATTCTGAACCGACCACCACTGCGGGTATGGAACCAAAGCGTACCATCCCGAGCAAGTGGTTTGGCCGCCGTTCGGCCCGCAGTCCCAATCGCCGGAGAGAGAAGCATCTACCGGATACACATTGTTGTTGATGTTGCCACGAATCTGCTGTTGAACCTTGGTGGGGACGTAATTTGCATTCCGGATTTCCTCGCCCAGCAAGTGCAAACCGTGGCTTCCCACGTAGCCGGCGCTTACCACCATGTTTGCGGGCAGTTCGCGCTGAACAAAGAGGCTCCATTGCTGAACGTAGGGGTCATGGTGGGCTTTTTGGAACCCGTAGATGTTGGAGGCCACTCCCACGAGTTGAGCTTCATGGGTGCGATTATAGGAGAGGTCCGGGAGGGTTATGGAAGGCGCTCCCTGGCTGAGGACGAAGGACGGGGTCTCGTACGAGTAGTCGGTGATGGGAGTGCTAGCGCTGAGGGACGACCCCGGCGTGCTGACGGCCCCGTTCCCCTGACCAAAGAGGGCGGAAAGGCTGTTACTGTAAACGATCCCGTAACTGCCGCGAATCACCGTCTTCTTATCGCCCCCGGGCGACCACGCAAAGCCGATGCGCGGACCGAAGCTGTTCTTGTTGGCTGGGAACAGATTCCGGTCGGGATGGTCCGGGGTCCCCATGTAAACGATTCGTCCCTTGTAAGGGACATCTGGATTCATGGCACTCAGATCGTAATTCGCCAGCATGTTGTGCCGCTCGCGAATCCACCCGTAAATATCCCAGCGCAGCCCCAGGCTCAAAGTGAAGTTCGGTCTCAGGCGAAAATCATCCTGGCCGTAGAAACCGTAGTTGTCGTTGGTTTGCCAGGGAGCATATTGGACGCCGGTGCCACCTCCGCCTTGTCCCACGGCCCCCAGCAGGAAGGTGGCAAGGCCGTCGCCACCCTGATAGGTAAAGGGGTCGCTGGTTAGGGAATTGCCAAAGCCGATATTGTAACCATATCCGGAGTTGGTCCAAAGGTTGTTCCGCTGAAAGAGCATGCCGAATTTGAGGGTGTGCTTCCCGACGACCTTGGTGAGGTTATCGCTAAGCGTGTAGGCCTGCTGCCCCAGACTGCTGTTCTGATACTGCAACGGCCCGAACTCGGTGTAATTACCATCGATGGGCTGTTGAAAGGAGATCGTGGGGACGGGCTGGAAGGGTTCGTAGAGCAGGAAGTTCAACCCTTTGACCCGCTGCTCGACCCCGCTGTTGTCCGTCACGCTGTCGAGGTTCGGCAGGGAAACGAGGTTCTGGCGACCAAACGAGAACCGCAATTCGTTCACGATGGTCGGCGTGAAGGTGGACGTGAAGCCGACTTCCGCGAGCTGGTTGCGCGTGTTGTACGGTTGGGCTCCGGCCACGCCGGTGTTCGTCGGCGCCGTAGGCCCGTCCCACGGAAACCTGAAGTTCGTATAGTAACTGGGATTGAATAACCATGCCACGAACAGCTTGTGCTTGTCGCTGAGGGTGTGGTCGATCTTCACGGAGAGGTTGTGGGTGGTCATGCTGCTGCCCACGGCGCCGATGTAGTTGTTGCAGAGGTCCCCGCACCCACCCGGCCCCTGCTGGAGAGGATCGACATAGTTGGGGTCGGGGAAACTGCTCACGTAAAAGTTGGCGAGAGGATCTATGCGGTTGGAGGGGATGACGGGCGTGGGAAAAGGCGTACGGTGGTAGAAGCCGTTCACGTCCGGCCCGGTAGTAGTGAGCGGATCATAGAGGCAATTGGTTACGCCCGGATAATCGGGGCCACAATGGGGGGCGAACCTGGGGTCAGCGGTGTAATCGCCATTTCGTTCGGCAGCGAGGGGGACCGTCAGGACGCTGTTCTTCCGCTCGTGAAGCAAAGAAATATCCCAGGAGGCGAAGAAAAAAGTCCGGTTTTTGCCGTTGTAGACACCGGGGAGGTAAACCGGGCCCCCAAGGGTTCCCCCGAAGTCATTCCAATTCACCGCAGGCTGAAGGAAGGGGTTTCCTTGGGCGTCGCGCTGGGCAAAAGGATTGGTGGCGCTGAAATAAGAGTTGCGGTTGTACTCGTAAGCGTCGCCATGCAGCTTATTCGTTCCGGATTTCAGCACCACGTTGACGACGGCGCCGCTGGTGCGTCCGTACTCGGCCGCCAGCCCGTTATCAACAAAGTTGAATTCCGCCACCGCATCGGGCGAGGGGTTCACGACCACGGACTCCGCCCCCACGGTGCCATTCGTGGCTCCTTCCAGATACCAGGCATTGGCCCCGGCCTGTCCACCGTTGGCGCTGATGCTGGACCCCACCAGGTGCAGCGGGTCGGGGAATCCCCCGAACTGGCTGTTGAAGCCGAAGGTTGCACCTGAAGGACCGGCGGACTGGATGACACCGGGAATAAGCTGCACCAGAGTCTGAATATCGCGCCCCTGCAAAGGCATGTTCTCGATGTAATTCCTGTCCAAGGCAGTGGTGTAGTTGGAGGAGGTTGTTTCTACCAGTGGAACCTCGGCTTTTACTTCCACGCGCTGGGATGTCGCACCCACTTGCATGTGTCCGTCGGTGGTGATGGTTGTCCCCGCTGTGACCAACACATCGGTAATGTCCAGTGGAGCGAACCCCGTTAGTCTAAATTGGACCAGGTATCTACCCGGCACCAAGTCTGTGGTCAGGTAAAACCCCGCGGAGTTGGTGACCAACCGGGCAGAGACGCCAGTCGCCACGTTAGTAACCAGCACGGTCACTCCCGGCATGACGGCGCCTTGTGGGTCAGTGACGGTACCTTGAATCTGCCCGCGGTCGATAGACGCGAAAAGTTGGACGGCCAACAACAACATCGCGCCAAGGACGGAGAAAGCGGGAACAACCCTGAAGTTTGGACCCATGATAGACACCCTCCTGCAAAGGCGTTTCACACGCGGTTTCCTTACCCCCGCACAGGTGGGCAGAGGCTTCTCTGGGGCGGCCCCTCAGGGGGCGCTCCATCGGCCCTGACCGCGTTCATGAAGCGCCTTGTGTCGGGGAGCTTAATGCACCCTAGACTCAAGGTCAAGCAGTGTTTGCGAGATCTGTGCGAAGTTTGTGCGAAGACTGCAATTTGTCCGAAGACGCCGAGATTAACCGAACTTTCGCAGTTGGGGGCATGTTGAAGTCGTAAGTGTTTTGTTTCCATCAGCGCGATCTCCCAGGTCGGCACTACATTTTCAGTCTCGTCAGGCCCTCGGCGGCCTTTTGAGGGGCCTTG
>Ga0326728_10013705_pt1 | contig 17504 bp, 11 predicted proteins | sample MB3enrmetagenome_FD_207602 | JGI IMG/M metagenome (GOLD analysis project Ga0326728, IMG submission 207602) | Lab enriched peat soil microbial communities from McLean, Ithaca, NY, United States - MB31MN | ecosystem: Environmental > Terrestrial > Soil > Wetlands > Peat | place: USA: New York... | reverse complement strand
GCGACCGTGACTTGCCAGCTTGGATTGGTCGATACGGCGGTGCCGGTTCGTTTGGGCCAGCAGTTGATCGGCTTCCTCCAAACCGGCCAGGTGCTGCGCAAAAAAGCCACGCCCTCCCAAATCGAGCGCACGGCCAGGCTCATCGCCGAATGGGGTCTGCAAATGAGCCGGGAACGGCTGCAAAGCGTCTATTTTGGAACCAGGGTGTTGTCGTCCAAACAATACGATGCGATGGTCAAACTGCTCAGCATCTTTGCCGAGCACATTTCGGTGGTCAGCAACCAGATTGTCGTCCACCGTGAAAACGCCGAATCGCCGGTGATCAGGCGGGCGAAGGAATTTATTGTTGAAAATCAGGCGGAAGACCTTTCCCTGGGCCAGGTGGCCAAGGCGGTCAACACCAGCACCTTCCACTTTTGCAAAATGTTCAAAAAAGCGACCAGCTTGAACTTCACCGAGTACGTGTCGCGCGTTCGCGTGGAAAAAGCCCGGAATCTTTTGCTCAATCCGAACTTGCGCATCAGCGAAATCGCTTACGAAGTCGGGTTCCAATCGCTCACGCATTTCAATCGCGTCTTTAAGAAAATAACCGGGCAGTCGCCCACGGGTTACCGGAGCCAACTGGCGCCGGCTTGAAACCGTGGCGCGGGGCGAACCCATTGGTTTGAAATGGAGCCGATCCAGGAACTGCGCGACCTGAAATCGGCGCTGGATGCCCATTCCATCGTTGCCATCACCGACGCGCGCGGGCGCATTACTTATGTCAACGACAAGTTTTGCGAGATTTCCAAGTATTCCCGCCAGGAATTGCTGGGCCAGGACCATCGCCTCATCAACTCCAGGTTTCATTCAAAGGAGTTTTTCCGTGATCTTTGGATCACCATTGCCCGGGGCAAAGTTTGGAAAGGCGAAATTCGCAATCGCGCCAGGGATGGCAATCATTATTGGGTGGATACGACCATCTTTCCGTTTCTCGATGCGGACGGAAAGCCGGCGCAATACATCGCCATCCGGACGGACATTACCGAGCGCAAACGCGCGGAAGCCAGGCTGGCCGAGTTGGCGCGAAGCCTCGCGGAAAAGAACAAGGAATTGGAAACGGTGGTCTATATCGCGTCGCACGATTTGCGTTCCCCCCTGGTCAACATCCAGGGATTTACCAGGGAATTGAAACGCGACTGTGATCGGATTCGCGAGTTGATGGCGGGCGGCGAGCCTTCGGCCGTCAAGAATCGCGAACTGAAAACGATTCTGAGCCGGGACATGCCCGAAGCGATGGAATTCATCCACGCCGGCGTGGTCAAGATTGACACTTTATTGACCGGCTTCCTTCGTTTTTCCAGGTTGGGCCGCGCGGCCCTGACGATCCGGCGCCTGGACATGAATGCGACGCTGGCCAGCATCGCGCAAACCGTTGAATTTCAGATCAAGCAAGCCGGCGCAATGCTGCAAGTTGGCCCCTTGCCCGACTGCCGGGGCGATGCCACCCAAATCAACCAGGTCTTTTCCAATCTGATCGACAACGCGATTAAATATCGCAGCCCAAACCACCCCGGGCTGATTCAAGTGTCTGGCAGAGTTGAAAATGGCGCTTGCATCTATGCGGTCAGGGACAACGGCATCGGCATTGCGCCGGAGCACCAAGCCAGGGTATTCGAGATTTTCCACAGACTGAACCCTTCCGCGTCCGAAGGGGAAGGACTGGGGCTGACCATCGCCCAGAAGATCCTGGGACGGCAGGAGGGCAGGATATGGGTGGAATCCAAAACCGGGCAAGGCAGCGTTTTTTTTGTTTCTTTGCCCGCGGCCTCAGGCGAAAATGGATGAGCATGACCAATGAAGTCGTTGTTTTGATCGCCGATGATGATCCCGGCCACGTCCGCCTGATCGAAAAAAATCTCCGCCGTGCCGGGTTGCACAACCCGATTGAGCGGTTTGACAATGGCCAGGATATTTTGGATTTTCTTTTTGGCCGCGGCGCCCGCCGGCGGGCCAAGGAAGCCCCCTACTTGCTCCTGCTCGATATCCGCATGCCAAAAGTCGATGGCATCGAAGTGCTCCGGCAGATCAAGGCGGATCCGGAGTTGAAGAAGATTCCGGTCATCGTCCTCACGACCACGGATGACCCGCGCGAAGTCGAACATTGCCACGCGCTCGGTTGCAGCAATTACGTCGTCAAGCCAGTGGATTACGAAAAATTTGCGGAGGCGATCAAGCAGTGCGGCTTGTTCATTGCGCTGGTGCAGGTGCCCGAAGTCCGCACATGACTGGCGCATGAGCAATCGCAAACCAGCCCCCACGCTCTTGATCGTCGATGACGATCGAGGCCTGTTGCGCCTGGCGGCCGGGGCGCTGGAACGGGAGGGGTTTTCCGTCGCCACCGCCGCCTCCGGCGCCGATGCCGTTGCCTGGTTGAAAGACCACCCGCTGGATTTGCTTTTGTTGGATTTGAAACTTCAGGATTTCGATGCCCGGCAGGTCATCCGTCAACTCTCCGACCTCAACCGTCTGCCCCCTTTCCTGATTATCACCGGACAAGGCGATGAACGGGTGGCCGTCGAGATGATGAAAAGCGGGGCGCGGGATTACCTGGTCAAAGGCGCCGGGTTTTTGGAGGTCCTGCCCTCGGTTGCCGCGCGCGTGCTGGCGCAGATTGAGCAGGAGGGGAAACTGGCCGCGGCGGAAGAAGCCTTGCGTTTGAGCGAGGAACGATTCCGCGTCGCGTTGATCCATTCCCCCATCATGGTCTTCAACCAGGACACCGGGCTGTGTTATACCTGGGTTCACAACGAATCGGTGGTCCAGAGGGGCAAGGAGATGCTGGGCAGGACCGACGCCGAACTGTTTCCCGCCGAAGAGGCGGACCGGTTGACGCAGATTAAGGCGCGCGTTTTGATGACAGGAACCGGTCTGCGGCAGGAAGTTTCCCTGGCGGCAAACGGCCAAAAGCACTTTTATGATCTGACGGTCGAACCGGTGAGGGATGCCGCGGGCCGGATCACCGGCATCACCGGCGCCGCCATGGAGGTGACGGAGCGCAAGCGATTGGAGGAGGAAATCCTGCACATCAGCGAAATGGAACAGCGCCGCATCGGGCAGGATTTGCACGATGGCATCTGCCAGCACCTGGCGGGCATCGAATTGAAAAGCCAATCCCTGGTGGAAACCCTGAAGAAGAAAGCCAGGGGCCAGGCGGCGCAAGCCGGGCAAATTGCCCGCCATGTGCGTGATGTCATTGCGCAGACGCGCTCGCTGGCCCGCGGCCTGTCTCCCTTTATTCTCGAAGCCGAAGGATGCGTGTCGGCGCTGAAGGAATTGGCCGCGCACACGGAAAAAATGTTCAACGTCAAATGTCATTTCAAGACCGGCGGGCCGGTTTCAATTTCCGATCAGGCCGTGGCCACCCACCTCTATCGCATTGCGCAGGAGGCGGTCTCCAACGCCATCAAACACGGCAAAGCCAGCGCCGTCGAAATCAGCCTTGCCAACACGAACGACAAAACTCTCCTGACTGTCAGCGATAATGGAATCGGTTTTAAATCCCCGGTCCAGGCCGGAACTGGCATGGGCTTGCGCATCATGCAATATCGGGCGGGAATGATCGGGGCAACATTGCTCGTGCAGGCGCAAGGCAAAGGCGGGACAAGAATCGTTTGTTTTCTCCAGAAATCCGGGAGCCAGCCGGCCAAATGAACCCGATGAAAAAAACGGCCCAAGCGCGAACAAAAATCCTCATCGTGGATGATCATCCGATGATGCGGGAAGGTTTGGCGCAACTGATCGGCCACCAGCCGGACATGATGGTTTGCGGCGAAGCGGGAGACGCGCGCGACGCCTTGGAAAAAGTCAGACTGCTCCAACCGAACCTTGTTTTGGCGGATATTATGCTGCCGGGACGAAATGGCTTGGAACTGATCAAAGACATCCAGGCGCTGGGCGCCGGCGTTTCGGTTTTGGTGATTTCCATGCATGATGAATCGTTTTATGCCGAGCGCGTGCTCCGTGCTGGCGGCCGGGGTTACGTGATGAAACAGGAAGGCGGCAAAAAAATCATGGAAGCCATCCGCCAGGTTTCCGCCGGGCAGATTTTTGTCAGCGAAAAAATGTCGGCCAGGATTTTGGAAATATTCTCCGGCCGCCGGCCGGAAGGCGGCCAATCGCCGGTGGACAACCTGACCGACCGCGAATTCGAGGTTTTCCAATTGATAGGGCAGGGGATGGAAACAAAGGAATTGGCGCAGGAACTGCGCGTCAGCCCCAAAACCATCGAAGTCCATCGCGCCAACATCAAAGCCAAACTCCAGCTCAAGAGCATGGCGGAACTGATCCGTTACGCCGTCCGCTGGGTGGAGTCGGAAAAGCGGGAGTAACTGGTTTGGTCCATTTTAACCACAAGAATCACAAAGAGCACAAAATTTGAATTGCCCCCTTCCCAAACAATTGCCTTTCAGTTTGAAAGGCAGCTTTTAATTTTCTCAAGAGAATCTGCCCCGAAAAAAGCCGCGAAATTTTCGGCATTTTATCCGTTAAATAGTCACAACCAGTTGTAAACAAGGTATTTATGGATGTCCATCTTCACGGATGGGCTCGCCAAAATGGCTAATCCGCAATGATGACGGGAAATTTGTGAGGGGGAGGGGAGAATTCCGCTGATTCCAATTGCCCCGCCGCCTCAATCCGTTTAGAACCATTCGCCGTGAGCCAGCAGAATCAAGAGCCGGGATCGGAAATCGTCCTCTACCAATCCGCCGTGAATTTTCCAGCGTCCCGCCGGGCCGAATCTTTTTATTCGATGATTAACCAGCCACCTTGTGGCTGGCTAATTTCCGGCTGTCGCGTTGCGACGGATTTTGCCTGCTGCGCTTTGGCAACAACCAGCATCCCAGTAGCGGGAGCGCGGTCAGACTTTAACTTTTTTCTGAAAGTGATTCAAGCGCAAAGACGTCAGACGACGATGAGCGAATCTTCGTCGATAAACAAATTTCGACTGCGGAATGGAGCGGGGCTGCTGAGCAGCAGATAATTCCGGATTGCGGCACCCGGCGAAGCAAACCAAGGCTCCGGAAAAGGCAAAAAGATGGGGGTAAAAATATAAGAACCGGACATTTTTCCGCCCCCATTTTTTTGCCTCCTTTTTTTGTCTTCTTTCACTTCGTCTGCACGAGCTTGGCGGCGGACCGGTCGCGCCGTAGCCGCCGCGGCGAAGGCGGATGCCGTATTTGTTGGCGGACAGAGCGGGTCCGGCGCGGAAGACAAAATGTTGACATTCTCGGAGCCAGGAAAAAGCACGGGACTTTAAAAAGTGAGGACGCTTGGATGACGCTTGGACGCTTGGACGGGAAAAACAGCCGTTTCGTTCACTTAACCGCCCGAAACCCACAAAAACTTCCCCAAAATCAATTTTCTCGCAGTTATGAAAAGATCAGGCTAAAATGCCGAAACGAATAGGGAAAAACACATTTTGGTCACGGGTGGCGCGGGTTTCATCGGGTCGCACCTCGTCGAGCGTTTGCTGGCCGAGGGCAAAACGGTGGTCGTCGTTGACGATCTTTCCACGGGCAGTCTGGAAAATTTGCGCACGGTCAAATCGCATCCGCGTCTGCGCGTGGTCCAATCGAAAATTGGCGCGTGCGCCGGACTCCCGAAACTGGCCGCAAACGCCGAATTCATCTTTCATCTCGCCGCGACCGTTGGTGTCGAACTGGTGGTGAAATCCGCGTTGAGCGTCCTGGAATCGAGCTTCCACGAAACGCAGGTTTTGTTACAGGCCGCCGCCGCCAGACGAACGCCGCTGCTGCTGACTTCAACCTCGGAGGTTTACGGCAAGAGCCAGAAACCCGCGTTCGGCGAGGACGACGATCTGCTCATCGGTCCACCTGGGCAATCGCGCTGGAGTTACGCATGCTCGAAGCTCACCGACGAATTTCTGGCGCTGGCCTACGCGCGCGAAAAGTCGCTGCCGGTCATCATCACGCGGCTGTTCAACACCGTCGGTCCGCGCCAAACCGGGCGTTACGGCATGGTGCTGCCGCGTTTCATCGGGGCGGCAAAACAAAATGAGCCGCTGAAAGTTTTCGGCGACGGCGCGCAAACGCGTTGCTTTTGCCTGGTGAACGACGTGATTGAAGCGTTGGTGCGTTTGCAGAATTGCCCGAAGGCGCGCGATGAAATTTTCAATGTCGGCAGCACGGAAGAAATCAGCATCCTCGAACTTGCGCATCTCGTCGTGAAAATGCTCGGCTCGAAATCAAGAATTGAACTCGTGCCGTATGAAAAGGCTTACGCGCCGGGTTTTGATGACATGCGCCACCGAAAACCGATGGTAAAGAAGCTCGAATGCTTTGTGAGGTTTCGTCCGCGCACGGCGTTGCGCGAAATCATCCGACTCACGGCCGAACATCAAAGGCAGGGCCGCGTTGCTGAGACTGTCTGAAACCTCCGAATGGGCGTTTGGAAAGGGCTTGACCCGAATGGCGCTTAGTTAAGGCGTAAATCATTGATAACCAACGTGTTCTATGAGTGGTCAAAAATCACCAAGGGCCACAGTCGCCACGCCTCTCCGAGGGACGCCAACAATGCGATTTTCCGGCCTTCCGAGCATGATCGGCAAGCGCGGCTTGTAAGACGCTGTAAATCAACATGTTAAGAACCAATTTCCTTAACTAAGTGCCATTCGGGCTTGACCCCTTTAATGGATGCAAGCTGAATCCGGAGTTTCTGGATGTGATACAAATTCCATTTGGGACACTATAGGATTGACATGGGATCATGGTGTTGCTAAAATCCGACACACTGCCCTGCTGTCGCGGCCAACTATGGACAACATTTTCAGCGTGGATGTCGAGGACTGGTATCAGGGCCTTGAGATCGACATGGACCACTGGCAAGGCTTCACCCCGCGAATCGAAGCCGGCCTGCTGCTCCTCCTGGACCTGCTGCGGGAGGCTGGGACGCCAGCGACCTTCTTCGTGCTGGGCTTTCAAGCCGAGCGCACGCCTGACCTTGTGCGCCAGATTGCTGCGGCGGGGCACGAAATCGCCTCCCACGGCTGGTCGCACCGGTTCGTTTACCGGCAGCCGCCGGAAGAATTCCGGCGCGAGTTGCGGCGCAGCAAGGAGATGCTGGAGCAGATTGCCGGGCGGCCGGTCAAAGGCTACCGCGCGCCGTTTTTCTCAATCACTGCGTGTTCGCTGTGGGCGCTCGACATCCTGGTCGAGGAGGGATTTAGTTACGATTCCAGCGTGTTCCCGGTGTTCAACTATCGTTACGGCATTCCGGGCGCGTCACGGCTCCCCGGGTGGATACGCACGCCGTGCGGCGGGAAGCTGTTTGAAATCCCGCTCAGCACGGTGCGGATACCAGCGGCCTCGAGCCGGCGCGGCCTGAACCTTCCGCTCGGCGGCGGCGGGTATTTCCGGCTCTATCCCTACGCGGTCACCCGCCTGCTCACGCGCCAGTTGGTGCAACGCGAGAAACAGCGCCTGGTCTTCTACGTGCATCCGTGGGAGTACGACCCGGACCATCCGAGGATCCTTCTGCCGCGCTGGCTGCCTGGTCGGACCCACTACATGAACTTGACCAGCACACACCGCAAGACCTGCTGCCTGCTGCGCGACTTCCGGTTCACCACCATGCGCGCCGCCTTCGGCGACCAATGGACGAGTGCGCCGCCTCCTTGAACCATGCGCATTTACATCCTGACCCAAGAGGACGCGTTCTACATCCCGCTTATCCTTGACTATGTGCTGGCGGAGCGCTGCGACATCGTTGCCGTCGGCATCGTGCCAGGGGAACTGCGCTCCGGCAACCTACAGCGTTATTTCCGGCTGATGGGGCCGCGCGATTTCGCCCTGCAGGTGCTCAATGTCGCCCGCCATCGCTTTCTCGATCTGGTGTCGGAGGTGCTGCCGCTCCCGCGTAGTTGGTCGGTCGCCGGCGCCGCGCGGCGGGCGCGGGTTGCCTGCGAAGTCGTGCCGAAGATCAACGCCACGGAATTCCTGGAACGGCTCCGCTTGCTGGGCGTGGATCTCATCGTGTCGATCGCCTGCCCGCAGATTTTCAAGCGCGACCTGCTGCGGCTCCCGGCGCGCGGCTGCATCAACCTGCACGGCGCGCTCCTGCCCCGCTACCAGGGTATGCTGCCGTCGTTCTGGGTGCTGGCGCGGGGCGAGCGTGAGACGGGCGTGACGGTCCATTGGATGGACGAGGCCATCGACCACGGGGACATCCTCTTGCAACGTCCCGTGCCGATCCGCGACAATGACACCGTCCACTCGCTTGTGCGGCGATCGAAGGTGGAGGCAGGCCGTTACCTGCTGGTCGAGGCGATCGGTCTCATCGAGCGCGGCGAGGCGCCGCACGTGCCGATGGACATGAGGCTGGGCAGCTACGTGTCATTCCCCGACGACGCGGCCGTGCAGGAGTTTCGCCGGCGCGGTCGGCGCTTCATCTAGCCTCTTGATTGCTCGCCCTCACCCAACCCTCTGACTTCGCCTGCACCAGCTTGGCGGGGGCCACGGGCTGGGGGGACATCCTTTCGCTTTCATTCATCCGTAACGGGCGGTTTTCACTGCGGAAGCTGAATACCGTTTTCCAAAAAATGTTCGTCTTGGGCAATGGCTTCCGTCAGTTTTCACGAGGAAACGGGCGCTCAGTCGGCGGCGGCGGCAAATCCGCGGTCGTGATCCTCGGCTTCAGGATCGGGATTGGCCCGGTATTTGCCGGCTATGTCAGCAATCGTGCGGCGGTGCGAGGTCGGCGGAACGGAGACAAGGTGTTGCACAATAAAATCGGAAATCTCGCGCTGTTCTTTCGGCGGCAACGCTCGAATTTCGTCCAAAATGGCCTGGGCTTGCGCGCTCATGATTTCAACCATATCACCGCAGCATGAAAACGACAAGCCTCCCTCACACCCGGCAAACCCTTCATTTAATAGTTGTAGTGTCGGCGCTACGCGCCGATTTCGAGCCACAGGCTCGACACTACACCAAAGTCATTTCCCGCTCCGGTTCGGGATTGCGCGGCGTTGGGCATTCTGGTATATTTGCGGCGGCATATGCAACAGCGGCGACGACTCTCTTTGACGGACATGCTCTTGGTGTGGGGATTTTTGCTGTCGTTTTTCGGCTTATGCGGCGCAGGGCTTTTCGAGGCATTCAAGATTGTGGCGGTGATTCCGTCCGCCTTTGAATCAGCACCTGCCGTCTGGCGCAATCCGATGATGGGATCGGAAGACGATTACCCGCCGAATCATTCTGGATGGAGGGGAATGACTGCGCAGCAACGCAGACAATACGAAGAGCGCGCCGAGCAGCAGGAGCGATAATGTCCTATTCGGCCATCAACCAGCCGTGAACTTGGAAAGATTTTAACGCAAAGACGCGAAGACACGAAGGCACAGCGCGGCAAGCCGCAACCAAAGCGCTGAGCCTGAATTGAAAATTTGTCATTGAGAATTTCTCATTTGTCATTCGGAAAGACGGTTCGGAAATTTTTGCCTCCTTTTTTGTCTTCTTTTACTTGGCCTGCACGAGCTTGGCGGGGGACACGGGCTGGGTGGACATGCGTTCGTATAGGGCGAATTTGCCCAGGATTTCGTCCTGCGCAGCGTCAAGTATTTCTTTGCTGTGCGCCGGGTCGGCGCTGGCCAGGGCTTGGAAACGGCGTTCTGATGCCCAGAATTTTTCCAGGGGAACTTTGGGCGCGGCGGAATCCAGTCTTAATCCCGGTTCGCCCGCCGCCAGGCGGCGCGGATCAAACCGGTAGAGCGGCCAGAAGCCGGTGTCCACCGCCAGTTTTTGCTGGTCCAGTCCAAGTCCCATAGCGAAACCATGCTCGATGCAGGGACCGTAGGCGATGATGAGTGAGGTGCCGGGATAGGACTCGGCTTCCTCGAAGGCTTTGACGGTTTGTATGTCCTTGGAGCCAAACGCGACTTGGGCAACATAGGCGGTGCCGTAGGTCATCGCCATCAGGCCAAGGTCTTTTCTGCCGGTGCGCTTGCCGGCAACGGCGAATCTTGCCGCCGCACCCATTGGTGTCGCCTTGGATTGTTGTCCGCCGGTGTTGGAGTAAACCTCTGTGTCGAGCACGAGAATGTTGACTTTGGCATTCATGGCGATGACATGATCGAGGCCGCCGAAACCGATGTCATAGGCCCAGCCGTCGCCGCCCACGATCCAGACGGATTTTTTGACCAGCGCATCGGCGAGAACGTGGAGGATGGGGGCTTCCGGGGCGGTCAATTTTTGCAGGCGCAGGCGCAATTCGCAGACGCGCTCGCGTTGGGCGTCAATCTCCGCTTCAGTGTCTTGTCTGGCGGCGAGCAATTCTTCGACCAGATTTCCGCCCAGTTGGGGCGCGAGTTTTTGCGCCAGTTCCCGCGCGAATTCCGTTTGCTTGTCCAGCGCGATTCGCTGGCCATAGCCGTATTCGGCGTTGTCCTCAAAGAGCGAATTGGACCAGGCCGGGCCGCGTTTGGCGCTGTTGACCGTGTAAGGAGTCGTCGGCAGATTGCCGCCATAGATGGAGGAGCAGCCGGTGGCGTTGGCGATGATGAGCCGGTCACCCGACATTTGCGTGAGCAGTTTGAGATAGGGGGTTTCGCCGCAGCCGGAACAGGCGCCGGAAAACTCGAAGAGCGGCTCGCGGAATTGCGAGCCTTTGACATCCATCGCCAGGCGTGTGCGGTCGGGGGAAGGCAGATTGAGGAAGAACGCAAAGTTGGCCTTCTCCTGCTCGAGCAAAGCGGGCATAGGCTCCATGTTGATCGCTTTTTGTTTGGGGTCGGTTTTTGATTTGACCGGGCAAACGGCCACGCAGAGGGTGCATCCGGTGCAATCTTCCGGCGCGACCTGGAGCGAGTAGAGTGAGTCCTTCCATTCCTGCGAGCGAAAGGCGGTGGATTTAAAATGGGCCGGGGCATTGGCCAGTTGGGCGGCGGGATAAAACTTCGCCCGAATGGCGGCGTGCGGGCAAACCAGGACGCACTTGTTGCATTGAATGCAAATTGAGGTGTCCCATACGGGAATTTCCAGCGCAATGGCCCGTTTTTCCCAGCGAGTGGTCCCGGAGGGCCATGTGCCATCCACCGGGAACGCGCTGACGGGCAGTAAATCGCCCTTGTCGGCCAGCATCACCGCGGTGACCCGCTGGACAAAATCGGGCGCGGCCTCCGAAACAATGGGCGCCTGATGACGAACGGTGGAAATGGCATGGGGAATTTTGACTTCGTGCAAGGCGGCCAGGGTTTGGTCCACCGCCGCGAAGTTTTGGTCAATGACGGCCTGGCCCTTGCGGGCATAGGTTTTTTGAATGGCCTTTTTGATCTGGGCAATCGCCTCTTCGCGGGGGAGGACGTTGGAAATGGCGAAGAAGCAGGTTTGCATGATCGTATTGATGCGCGCGCCCATGCCGGTGGCCTTGGCCACGGAGTAGGCGTCAATGACATGGCATTTGAGTTTTTTGGCGATGATTTCGCGCTGGACTTCGAGGGAAAAATGATTCCAGACATCGTCGGGACCGAACGGCGAGTTGAGCAGGAGCGTCGCGCCCTCCTTCGCGTAATCCGCCACGTTGTAACGCTCCAAAAACGGCCATTGATGGCAGGCGACAAAATCCGCCCGTTTGATCAGGAAAGGGGAATGGATGGGATGTGGCCCGAAGCGCAGATGTGAAATGGTGACGGCGCCGGCTTTTTTGGAGTCATAGACGAAATAACCCTGCGCATGGAGGTCCGTTTCCTCGCCGATGATTTTGATGGAGTTTTTGTTGGCTCCGACGGTGCCGTCGGCGCCCAGTCCGAAAAAGACGGCCCGGACCACGTCCTTTGGCTCAATGTCAAACTCCGGGTCAAAGGGCAGCGAGACATGGGTGACATCATCAACGATGCCGGTGGTGAAATGATTTTTAGGGGCGCGGCGTTGCAGCGCGTCGAAAATAGACTTGGCCATCGCCGGGGTAAATTCCTTGGAAGAGAGGCCGTAACGGCCGCCCACGACGGACGGTTCGGCGTCAAAAGAGGCCAGCCCTTTGTCGCAAGCTTCGCGCAAGGCCGTCACGACATCAACGTAAAGAGGTTCGCCGACTGCGCCCGGTTCCTTGGTGCGGTCGAGGACGGCAATGCGGCGCGTGGCCGAAGGGAGCGCCTTGATAAAAGCTTCGACGGAAAATGGCCGATAGAGGCGAACTTTCAAAACGCCGGTTTTTTCGCCGTGCTGATTGAGCCATTCGGCTGTTTGTTGCGCCGTTTCGCCGCCCGAACCCATGATGACGAGCACACGGTTCGCCTGCGGATGGCCGGCGTAGTCGAACAACCGGTATTGGCGGCCGGTAATCCCGGCGAACCGGTTCATGACATCCTGCACGATGCCGGGCGCGCGGTCGTAAAACGAATTGCACGCTTCCCGCGCCTGAAAGAAGACATCGGGATTTTGAGCCGTGCCCCGAATGCGGGGCCGATCCGGGGAAAGGCCGTGATTGCGGAAGGCCTGGAGGGGCAGGGCGTATTCGTCCGTCAGTTCGCGCAATTGTTCGTCGGTCAGCACCCGGATTTTGGCCACTTCATGCGAGGTGCGGAAACCGTCGAAAAAATGCAGGAACGGCACGCGCGATTCGAGAGTGGCGGCGTGGGCGATGGCGGCAAAGTCTTGAGCCTCCTGAACGGAACCGGAGGAAAGCAGGGCAAAACCGGTTTGCCGGCACGCCATGACGTCGGAATGATCGCCGAAAATGGAAAGGGCGTGCGTGGCCAGGGTGCGCGCGGAGACATGCATGCAGAAGGGAAGCAGTTCGCCGGCGATTTTGTACATGTTGGGGATCATCAGCAGCAGACCCTGGGAGGCGGTGAAAGTCGTGCTCAAGGAGCCGACTTGCAGCATCCCGTGCAGCGCGCCGGCGGCACCGGCTTCCGATTGCATTTCGACCACTCGCGGCACCGTGCCGTACAAATTAGGGCGGCCCTCCGCCGACCATTGGTCGCACCATTCGGCCATGGGTGAGGAGGGGGTGATCGGGTAGATGGCGACGGTTTCGGTGAGACGATAAGCAACGGAGGCGGCGGCCTCGTTCCCGTCCAGCGTGGCGAAAGGTGCGGCGGCTCCTTTTCCGTCCAGGGTGGCAGATGGGGCGGCGGGCGAGCTTTTGATTTTGGGAGATGCCTTCATAATTAGAGAATAGAAGAGTTCAGGACAAAGGAAAGTTTTCCGAGCAACCAGCCGGGCGCGCAACCAAAGGCGATGACAAGGCCAGCCAGGAGCGAGATTGACACCAGCACGGCATGGGGCGAGCGAAAGGGTGTGGAGCCGGCCGGGGGGTCGGTGGTGTAAATTTGTTTCAACACTTGGAGATAATAATACAACGAAATCGCGCTGGCGGCAACCGCCACGATGACGAGCCAAAGCATTCCTAAATGGGGCGTGCCGGCCGCCGCCGCCGTGAAAAGGTAAAACTTGCCGAAGAAACCGGAGAGCGGAGGAATGCCCGCCAGCGAGAGCATAAAGACGAACATGCACGCGGAAAGCAGAGGCGCGCGCCGGCCGAGTCCGGCCCAGTCGGCCAGCCGGTCAGGGCTGCCGGAGTTTTCAACCACGGCCACCACGGCAAATGCGCCGAGCACGGTGAGCGAGTAAGTGATGACGTAAAAAAACAGCGCGGGAAGCATCTGCCGCGGGTTGCCAAAAAAAGCCAGCAAGGCATAGCCACCATGGGCAATGGCCGAATAGGCGAGCAACCGTTTCACACTGGTCTGCACCAAGGCGGCAATGTTCCCGACGACCATGGAGAGAACCGCCAAAACGGCCAGCAGCGGCATCCATCCGGCCCGAAACCCTTCCCAAACGGCGCTGCCGTGCAAGGGGCCAAATCCAACCACGATGATTCTTGCCAGCACAAAGAAGCTCGCCACCTTCGAGGCGGAAGCGACGAAACAGGCGATCGGGGCCGGCGCGCCCTGATAGACATCCGGCGCCCAGAAATGAAACGGCGCCACCGCCACTTTGAAGGCGAAGCCGGCCAGAGTCATGACCAACGCGGCATAACAAACCGGCTCGACCGGCTGTGTTCCCAGTTTTGCGGCAATCGCTCCAAGTTGCAGCCCGCCGGTCAAGCCATAGAGGAGGCTGATGCCAAACAGAGTGAACGCCGCCGCCACGCTGCCGAAGAGAAAGTATTTCAGGGCCGCCTCGGCCGACGGCAGGCTGGACTTGTTAAAGGCCGTCAGGACATAAAGCGGAACGCTGAGCAGCTCGAGGGCGATAAAAATGACCAGAAGATTCTCCGAACTGATCAGGAGCATCAAACCTGCGGCGGCCAGGAGCAGCAGGGCGAAATACTCACCGACGTGCCGCGAGAACCGCGCGCCGAAGGAAAGAACCGCGACCACCAGGGTCAAGGCGAGCAGCACCATTTTCAAAAACTGCGTCAGAGGAGTCAGGGCGAGCATTTCGGATGTTCCGTAATCGTGCCAGCGCGCGATCCAGAGCATGGCCGCCAGGCAACCCAAGGAAGCCGTCGCGCCAATCACCGCCGCGCGAACGGCCACGGATTTGCGCCGCACGACCGACAAATCCAGGACGAGCGCCACCAACGCGGACACAATCACGATTTCTTCAGGGACCAGCGGAAGCATCCAGTCCAAAGACGAGTTCATGGCAGGCCTCCCTTCCAGAGCGGTTGGAACAGGGGCGAATGGAGCGTCGGGGTAATCAAATCCAGCAGCAAACCGGGCCACAGGCCGATGAGGATGGTGGTTCCCAGCAACAGAAACGCTCCAGCGCGTTCGGGAATGGAAACGGGCTGGATGGCGGCGAACTTCGCGTCGTTCTCCGCGAAAAGCGCCTTGATCCAGACGCGCACCATGAAGGCGATGCCGACGAGAATTCCGACACCGGCAAAGATAGTCAGGCGCGGGAAAACCGCCCAAGCGCCCACCAGCACCTGCAATTCGGCGACAAAGCCGCTGAAACCGGGCAATCCCATGGAGGCAGCCCCCGCGAGCACAAAGGTGACCGCCACAAACGGGGCCAGCACGCTGAGATTCATCGGTTGAAGTTCGCTTAATTCACGGGTGTGGGTGCGGTCGTAAATCATCCGGCCAACCACCGCAAAAAGCAGCCCGGCGACAATGCCGTGGGAGAACATTTGCAGCACGGCGCCGCTGAGGCCGATTTGCGTCAGGGTCATCAGGCCCAGCAACACAAAGCCCATGTGGCTGACGCTGGAATAGCCGATGACAAATTTGAGGTCACGCTGCACCAGCGCGACTGAGGCGCCATAGACGATGCCGATGACCGCCAGCAGGGCGATCTCATTTTGCCAGAAGCGAAGGCCGTCCGGGAAAAGCGTCATGGCCACGCGCAACGCGCCGTAAGCGCCGAGTTTCATCACCACGCCGGCCAGCAACATGGAGGCGGCGGTGGGCGCGGCGACGTGGCCGGTCGGCGCCCAGGTGTGGAAGGGCCAAAGACCGGCCAGGACCGCAAAACCAACAAACACCAGCAGGAAAGCCCAGTTTTGAAATGCCGGCGGGAACGGAAATTTTGCCAGTTCGGGCAAATCGAACGTCCGCGACCCGGAGACGACGAAGGCGGCAATCAAACCGATCAACACCATCGCGCTGCCCACCAACGAATAGAGCGCCAGCTTCATGGCGCCGTATTCACGGCGGGTTGATCCCCAAACGGCAATGAGGAAGTATTTTGGAATGATGGCGAGTTCGTAAAAGACGAAGAGGAGAAAGAGATCAAAGCTCAGAAAAACTCCATAGACGCCGCCGATGAGAGCCAGATAGAGGGCGAAAAATTCCCTGGTGCGGCGCTCGATGTTCCACGAAAACAACACGCCCGCGACCGCCGCTATTCCGGTGAGCAGCACCAGTGTGATGCTGATGCCGTCCGCCGCCAAGTGATAGCGGATGCCCAAGTCGGCGATCCAGGAAACATTCACGATGTCCGCGAGGGCGCCGGAGGGCGCATGGCGCTCGTATTGCGCCGCGCCGCCCAAAGCGGCCGCCAGTCCCGCCAGGGCCGTGAGCAGCGCCGTGATCCGCGCCGCGCGCCGGCTCTCCGGCGGCAGAAGCACCAGCGCCGCCGCGCCCAGGAATGAAACGTAAATGGTCCAGGCCAGCATGGCTCAAAAATGATTCAAGATCGCCAGCGCAGCCGGATTGGACACGCAGATGAGAATTTGCGGACAAATCCCGAGCATAAACATCAGCGCAATGACCGGCGCAAGGGTGAGCCGCTCGCCGGTCGTCAGGTCCTTCCAGCCAGTCCAGCGATTGTGCAAAGGCCCGCTGAAGACCCGCTGCAAAATGGCGAGCAGAAAAATCGCCGTGATCAGCAAACCGAGGGTCGAGACCGCCGCCGCCCAGCCCACCAGCGGCAGGGAACCTTTGAAGATCAGAAACTCGCTCACAAACCCGTTCAGGCCGGGCAAACCGAGCGAGGCGAACAGGGTGATGCCCATCAATCCGCAAAAAACCGGCGCCGCTTTGCGCAGGCCGCCAAAATCGTCCAGGCCGCGCAGGCCGCCGCTGCGCTGCTCGATCAGGCCGACAAAATAAAACAGAGCCGAGGCCGTCAGGCCGTGATTGAACATTTGCAGCATGACGCCGTTGAGGGCGGCGGCTTTTTCGGTGGTCCAGGCCGCGGCGGGGCCGGTCAGTTGCACCGCGGCAAAAATACCCAGCAGGCAGTAACCGATGTGATTGAGGGAAGCATAAGCCGCCATCCGTTTCAAATCGCGCTGGGCCAGGGCCGCCGCCGCCGAAAAAACGATCGTGACCACCGCCAGACAGAGGAGAGGCGTTTGCATCGCGCGCATTTGCGCCGGAAAGAGCGGGAGCAGAATTCGCAAAAAACCATAGACACCCATTTTCGACATGGCGCCGGTCAGGAGCATGGACGTGCCGGTGGGCGCTTCGGCGTAAGCGGACGGCAGCCAGGTATGGAAGGGCATCAGCGGCGCTTTCACCGCGAACCCGAGGAACACGCCGAGAAAAATCACGGTGGCCAGCGTTTCCTTGGACTTGAACAATGAACCGCCCAGCCTGGCAAACAGCGCGTTCTCCAAGCCGTCTTTCCGGGCCAGTTCGGCCAGTTGGCCGAAGTCGAAGAGTCCCGTCGCGGCGTAGAGGGCCAGGAAGGCCAGGAGCATCGCCACGCTGCCGGCCAGCGTATAAATGAAGAATTGGTTCGCGGCCCGGGTGCGCCTTGGCCCGCCCCAGATTTTGATCAGGAAAAACGCCGGAATCAAGCCCAGTTCCCAATAAATGAACCAATGGAAAAAATTCAGCGCGGTAAACGTGCCGAACAAGCCGGCTTCCAAAAACAGAATCAGCGCGAAATAAAGTTTCGGATTCGGCCCGATGTTCCATGAGGCGAGCATCGCAAACGGAACGATCAGCGCCGACAGGAGCACCATTAAAAGCCCCAATCCATCAATGCCCAGGTGGTAATCGATCCCCAGCGACGGCACCCACGCGAGGCGCTCGACGAATTGCCAGC
>Ga0326728_10013701_pt1 | contig 17511 bp, 15 predicted proteins | sample MB3enrmetagenome_FD_207602 | JGI IMG/M metagenome (GOLD analysis project Ga0326728, IMG submission 207602) | Lab enriched peat soil microbial communities from McLean, Ithaca, NY, United States - MB31MN | ecosystem: Environmental > Terrestrial > Soil > Wetlands > Peat | place: USA: New York... | reverse complement strand
CCATATCTTTTATAAATTGAGGGGGCTTTATAAATCAAATTTCCATAATCGAGAATTTTTCGTATAAATTTCAGAATGATTTGAATACGATTAAGGAGTAAAAAGTAGAGTCAAGAATCTTTTGATCAGGAAAGCACCAAAGAGCCCATAAATATTTGAAGTTGGAGAAGGTGAAAGTCCTGAGGATGGTTCGTTATCAGGCTTAGAAGGTGGTGAGCTCTTGAGTCCCTCTCTGGAAACCATAATCCTTAACCACACCGTCGTTATCGAAAAGGATGACAAGCCCATCCTTTTTCTGTTGGACTTTCGTGTACTTGAAGACGCTTACCGTAATTGGGTATGGTACCACTAAGGAAAGTTTTGAGGAGTTTTTTCGAAGATAGGCATAGACAAAAATATCTCCATCATACTGCTTTTGAATATTGTCAGGAGGTCCAAACGTTTCAAGAATTTCGCTCTTCGTCGTTGAACCTATTTTGATTTTTTCCTTAGGATCGTATCTGATCTCAGACCCCATATAAACTCTTCCGATGGTGCAACTGCATGCCAAAATCATTAAGAGCGGTATTAAGATCAGAGTCTTACTGCAATTCATCTGTCCCTTTATGGAAACCATAGTATTTTACCTTTTCATTTTCATCGAGAAAGATGACTAAATGATCTGACTTCACCTTCGCGTCGACAAAGTTGAATAAGACCAGGATGATGGCCCGAATATTGCCCCGGTTATACTGGTAGGAAAGAATATTGGCAAAAGGATAGTTGGTGAGTGGTTCCCTCGTCACATCCAGCTCCCGAAGGATCTCATTAAAAACAGTGGGGCTGATATAATTCTGTGGAGGTCCAAACCAACTAATGATTTCCGCCTCGGTCGTCACCCCTGGCCTAATCTCCTTAACTTTTTCTTCAGAAATTTTTGGGCCTTCGTAATAGTGGCCAATAACGCAGCTTGTAAGAAGGAAACCGAAACAGAAGATCCCAATTATTTTAGAGAAAGTTCGCAAAATCCTCTTCATGAGTTCACTCCTTTGAGACAAAGACCGAACTTAACATTTCGAAGAATAAAGTATCCTTGACATTCAAACCATCCAACGATTCAACCATTACGTTTAAAATCTACGCCTTTTTGATAATCTTGTCAAATCTCAGTTTCAGGAAATTTCCCACAACCGCATCTCCTCATCACTAACCTCACCACTGCACTCTCTCCCCAACCCCATAACCCCATCCTACCCCAGGCATCGAGCATCTCCGGTCCCTTAATTCTATAACTCTATCTTTGCGGGAAACGGTTTGGAATCTTACTGAAACATGGAGTAATGAAAAACGACGGAATTGGCGTTTTTGGATTTATGGTATTTATCCAGAACCGGCGATTTCTCAGAGAAATTTCGGAATGATTTTAATAAGGTTAAGGACTAGAAAAATGGATGCTAGACTTTGCTCATTACTTATGAAGAAGAATTAATTGGGTGTAAGGGTGACCACTCCCTCCTTCGAGTCGATGCTCACATCGAAATTGGCTAAGAAGTCTCTGCCGAGCAAACCATCGGCCCCCTTCAATTTGCTATCGTGAGCGATGATAAGAAGGGGTCCGACCTTGACTTCGCCCACCTCCACTGAATTCACCCATATCGCATCCGCATATCTCATCCCGGTTACGCTCTTTAGTATCGCTCTCTGGGTATTCTCCATGGAAATGCCAAGGTTCAACAGAGCCGACGGTGCGACCAATGTTCCGGTAGAGCCTGTGTCGAGAATCAAGGTAATTGGTCCAGCGCCATTGATCTTGGCGCTGATCAGAATAGGGGAGCCAGGCGTAAATGAAATCTTTATAAGGCTCTTTCGAGGAGGGTTTGGTGTTATTTCTGGAGGCACAGGAGGGGATGTGGGTAGAATAAGTTGTTGTGCCTTAGAACGGTAAGGCTTAGGGATGTTCTCAAGCCTCGTGGTGTAGTATTGGGTTCCCTGGTCGTCGACCCAGTAATAAATATCGGCCAAAGCGGGTTTCGAGAGAAGCAAATAGCAGATTAGGATCAACGCTGTCTTCCAGTCTCGCATTATGTCCTTATTCTAAACCTCCTAGAGTACCAAATTCAACTTCTTATAGTAACAGCCTATCGCTCCTGAGGTCCTCCATTGTATCCTTCAGAACAAGAGCCACTTCATCCGTCGCTTCAATGGGAGCTTCCAGTAGAATTTCATCTATGGATGCAGAGACTTCCCTCCATCACCCAAGGTGCATAGCATCCACAAAAAAGGTTGTTTAATGGTGTTAAGGGTGCGTTTACCCCCTCCCTAAAGAGGTGTCTTGAATATATCGGGTTGATTAGATTCGAGGAAGGATAGATAATCTTTGAGGCGTTTAATTGCGTTAAATAATTGTGGGCAAGCGCCTCTGGACTTCAGAAAATAATTTAAAATATTTAAGTAGGTCCCCAAGGCCATACTGATTCTATGGTAGGAAATCTGAGATAGGTGATGTCTCAGCATTTAGGAATCGGAAACAGAATACCTTTTAGAACCTCCATCGGCCGGATATCGTAGCAATGCGCGGGGGTGCAAAATAACTGAGATATTCCTTAAAACTCCTGTCTCTGGCCTGGCGGCGTTACGGTTGCAACCACCTTGACTGTTTCTATGTTTGCTCCAAAAAGAAAACCACGAAGGGGAAGGTCTCCGGACCCTTCTGCCTTCGTGGCCGATGTCAATATAACTCTTCTTTGTCGGATTTGTCAAAATATTTTTCTTGACAAAAAAGAATGAATTGTTTATAAACAGACCTAAATTTAATGCCACGAAGGTTTGGGTCCGAAGACCTGCTTACGTGGCTTTTTTATTTTTTATCCAAATCAAAACCACGAAGGTTTGTGTCTCGCCGAAGCGACGCATCTCGTGGTTTTTTTATGGAAATAAAATGGTGTGCGGTTGGAAACTTTTTTTACCTTGGTCTCCCTTCCTAAATTTTCATATTGTGAAGCGAGGCCTTTTGAAGAACCCCGGGAGCCTAATCTCGATGGGGTTCGGGTGTCGCCAACCCCGTTCATACAGCAGAACGGTGTCAAAGTTGGAAAGTACATGGGAATCGGCCTTGCTCCGGCTAATAACATGACATCGAAAATGAAAGGCGATCAAGAAGAAAGGGCTATCACATCTTCCAACGAGGAAAAGATGAAAGGTTTAAGGAGACGCTTATGGAACAGGCCGGATGTAAAAGAGTGGCAACCGTCAAATTCTGGGACGCCTATGCAAAATGGTATAAACTCTGGATGGAACACACTCATTATCACGAGAGAATTATCGAGGTGCTCATGGCTATGTCCAGACCGGATTGGAAGGTCCTGGATATCGGAGCTGGAAATGGTATTCTCTCAATACCTCTTTGCGCCCAGAGGTGCGAAGTGACAACCCTCGAGCCTTCCGTTGGAATGAGAGACCTGCTGTACCAAGAGGCTTTCAAGAATAGGATTGACGGGTTTAACGTCGATGAACGAATTTGGGAAGAAGTCCCCTGTTATGAGTTTCAAGACTATGACCTCATCATGGCATGCAACACCCTTCACTTGACGCAGATCGGTTTTGAAGAGGCCCTTGCAAAAATATTTCGGACAGGGCCGAAAAATGTTTTTCTCATTTTAGAACTGGCACCACCCGAAATCCAGGTGAAATGCCATTACCGCAATTACACGGCGGCCTTTACGAAGACCTATGAAACAGATTGCTCTTACGCCTATCACCATCTGGATGAAATGATTGAGCATTGGACCTTTAAAAAAGGGCGCACGCTTCAATCTGAAGAGATGACTGAATTAAAGAGGAGAATTGTCCTTGAGGACCGTCACCTTTGGATTAAGGATACAGCCTGGGTGACCATGTGTTGGTGGAGCAGGAACGGGTGCCTTACGAGTTGAAACCAAGGAGATCTAAAGGATGCTAAGACAGTTTATCATCTCAATTCTGGCCATCAGTACGATGTCCAGCGCCTCCTTGGCGCAGACTAACAATCCGGCGCAGTCGACCGAGTCAAGCACAAACGACGAGATAGAAATGCCGGAAATCGTCGTCACGGGCCAGCGGGACAGCATGCTTGGTGTCGCGGAATCTGCGAGTCAGGGCACGACCAGCGCAGAGGAATTGGCCGACCGCCCCATTTTGCGAAGCGGCGAAGTCCTTGAAACCGTTCCGGGTGTCATAATCACCCAGCACGCCGGCGGTGGAAAGGCCAACCAGTATTTCTTGCGCGGATTCAATCTGGATCACGGCACAGACTTCGCCGTGTTCCTCGATAACATGCCGCTCAATCTGCCGTCGCACGCGCACGGCGAGGGTTATTCCGACATGAACACCGTCATCCCGGAATTTGTGGAGCGGGTGGATTACGAAAAAGGTCCTTACTACGCGGACGTCGGCAATTACGGTTCCGCCGGATCGGCGCATCTGGTGTTCTACAAAACGTTGCCCCAAAACTTCGCCACCGTGGAGGGCGGAATGTTCGGTTACGAGCGCGGCGTTGTCGGCATTTCGCAAAAGCTCGGCGACGGCGATTTGCTTTATGGCGGCGAAGCGTGTCACGATAACGGCCCGTGGGATCACCCGGATAACTACTGGAAGTTCAACGGTATTTTGACCTACAGCCAGGGTGACAAAATGGACGGCTGGAGCGCGACGTTTCACGGCTATCATGGCCGCTGGAATTCGAGCGATCAGATTCCCGCCAGCTTTGGCGCGACGGATTTTTTCGGCACACTCAATCCCACCGATGGTGGCGACTCAGACCGTTACAGTTTGCAAGCCGAATGGCACCGCAAGAATGAAAATTCCGAGACGAAAATCATGGCCTACGGCTTTTACTACGACCTCGATTTGTTTTCCGACTTCACCTACTTCCTGACCGACACGAACAAAGGCGACCAATTCGAGCAGAAGGACGAACGCTGGGTGGCTGGCCTCGACACGCGGCACACGATTTTCAGCCACTGGTTTGGCAAGGACGTTCAAAACACTTTTGGTCTGCAAGTTCGCAACGATTGGATCAACAACGGGCTTTACCAAACGGAAAACCGCGTGCGCGTGGACAAGTTTGATTACGAGACCGGCACCATTCTGCCCGCCATCACGGAAGCGGATAATTTTACGGACACCGCAGTTGGATTGTACGTGGAAAACAGAGTGCAGTGGGCGGAAAAATTCCGTTCGGTCGCGGCCCTGCGCGGTGATTTGCAGTATTTTAACGTTACCAGCCTTGTCAACCCGGCCAATTCCGGCACCTCCACCAAATTTCTGCCCAGTCCGAAATTAAGTCTAATTTTCGGACCGTGGGCAAAAACGGAAATTTATGTGCAAGGCGGCTTTGGTTTTCACAGCAACGACGGACGTGGCGCCACGCAGACGGTGCAACCGGTTTCGGCGGACAATCCCTACCCCGGAACGCCGGCCGAGAAAATTCCCGCTCTGATCCAAACCAAAGGCGCGGAAATCGGTGTGCGCACGCTGGCTGTGCCGCACCTCCAAAGCACCGTGTCACTGTGGTATCTACACAGCGATTCCGAACTCCAGCAGGATGGCGATACCGGTGGCACGGTTGCTTCAAAACAGGGGAGCAACCGCTACGGCATCGAATGGGTGAACAAATTTACGCCGACTGAACATCTCGCGTTTGACTTTGACATTGCGGATTCCATCGCCCGTTTTGACTCGGTGGACGCGAAAGACGCCGCGCCCGGCAGTCCCGGCGGCAAGGATGTGCCCGAGGCAGTTGGATTGGTGATCGCGTCGGGCATCACGTTGCACGATTGGCATGGTTTTTCGGCCGGTCTGCGGCTGCGCTACTTTGGTCCGCGCGATTTGACATCGGACGGAATTTATCGTTCCCACCAAACACTTTCGCTCAACGGGGAAGCTGCCTACCAGATCAACAAGACCTGGCGCATTTCCATCACACTGTTGAACCTGCTCAACCGCCACGACCACGACATTGACTACGCCTACACATCGCGCGTGACACCAACGGCGGCGCCGGTGTTTCAGGATGTTTACCACCCCGTAGAGCCTTTTCAGGCGCGCGTCGCATTAACCGCGCGATTTTGACATGGACGGACACCGGATGTACACGATTACCGTAAGATGTCGGTTGAGAAGAAATGCCGGGTTTCGGCAGGGCGCGGCTGAAGCCCCCGCAAACTGATCGTAACCGGCTTGGCTGGTTGCCGCGCGCCGCAGCCGGCCCGCGGCCTCACTGGCATCCTTCCTCACCTCGCCGAAACGCAGCCGTTCCGCGTGCGGTTGACAGTTCGATTTTGCTGCGGCATGAGTACGAAAAGATGGTCAACAGTGCACTGCCACAGCCTCGCTCCTTCCAGCCTCCTCCATTGTTTCCTTCAGAATAAGAGCTTCCTCATCTGTCACTTCAAGAGGGGCTTCCAAGAGAATTTCATCATGCACGCAGAGATTCCTCTCTATTATCCAAGATTCGTAGTATCCAGAAAAAAGGGTGTTTAGTGGTGTTAAGGAGGTGTTTACCCCCTCCTTTAACGGTTTTCTTAAGTGCAACCGGTTAATTTAATTCGGTGAATGATAGATAATCTTTGAGGTGTCAAGGGTGTTTAGGCGAAAGGGACCGGACGGAATATATTCAAAATGGACTTCTGCGCGCTGCTGAGGGAGTTTGTCTTAATGACCAAGAAAATGGTCAATTTATTGTTCAGCTGTTATTTCGTAACTCTTACCTTAACAGAGTGAAGCCCTTTTGCCCCGTCGGGAAATGATCTGAAAAGACCTCCCAAGAGCGATCCCGATTCCTGTACCTTCCCATCCTTGTCAAAGGCTCGGACAGTGATCGTATACTCCCCTCGTCCAGAGGGTCTCCAGTCGTACCTCCATAAGGCCCATGACCAGCGAGAGAGAGGCGCTTTTATCTCGGCCTCATGCCACGTCTTCCTGCCGTCGAAAGAAACCTGCACCTTGCTGATCCCGTGCCTTCCTCCGAAAGCGATGCCCCCGATGACGTAATTTCCGAACGGGATCTTTTGGTCTTCCATAGGCATGAGAATCTCTGACATGACAGAGATGATTGCGGTGTCGGACCATTCCTTCTTTTGCCAATAGCCCTTGAAATCGTAATTTACCAACTCTATCTTCGAAAGCCACTTCACGCTTTTTTCCCCGTAAATGCCCGGAATGACCGCCCTCAAGGGATAGCCATGTTTCCTCGGCAAAGGCTCTCCGTTCATCCTGAAAGCAAGAAATACATCATCCGAGAGAGACAAGGGATAAGGAATGCTATCGCTGTACCCATCTTCCGCAAAAAAGGCCGTCTTCACAATCCCTTTTCTGGGAACCGCGTTCTCGATGATCTTCCTCAGCGTCACGCCGTCCCAAAGTGCATTGCTTATCGAGCTTCCACCCACCGGGTTACCGATGCACTCAAACGTGACAAATTCAGTCTTGTCCTTGATTCCTTCCAGCTCAGATAAATTGAGAGTGTACGGTTTTTCCACGAGGCCCTCTATTCTCAATTTGAACGTATTAGCGTTGATAACCGGGACACTGTCGGAATAGGATGTGATATAGAATTCTTCGTTTGGAGTGATTTCCTTTGCTCTGAATCCCTTGAAATCAACCGTACCTTTCATGAGAAGGGCATGTTCTTCCTCCACCGTGACCGCCTCGGCGTATTCATATATTCCATTAAAGATGGAAACGCCGAATCCCAGGCCGATGGTTCCCACTCCGATTCCTCTGAAGAATTCTCTTCTGCTTAAGCAATCTTTCATAAGCCTCCTCCTTCCGGAGCGTCCATTATCATGATCAATGTGCATTCTTATAAGAAGCGGGGAAAAGCATCTACGATTTGTTTTCAGCCTATCATGGAATAATTCGTGAGTAAATGAAATTTCTGGAATCAGATTTGCCCAACTTACAAGCTCGAGGACAAAGACCCAAAATTCTCATGCCGGACCAAAGGGTCAATTTACTTCCGCAAGGGGAAAGTTAAACTGTCCAAAATCTTTAGGTGTAGATCGGTGGTGGTTTGGTTTCGTAACTTGCTGAAATGTAGGCTTAAATCTATTTCTATCTCTTCCGGTCTTTTTGAGGGCAGCCCTATTGGAACAGGGAATGAAGAGTGTTGAATAAAAAACCGAAATTATACGTCTAATAGGTTGTAACGAATGAATAAAAAGAGTATGATTTGAGGCAAAGGGAGAGCAAGGTCTATTTTTGATTAAAACGGAAGGAGGGAAAGATGAAGAAGGCGCTTATTTTTTTATTGGCATTCTCATGTTTTATTTTCACTTCCTCTGCGTCGGCTACTATCTACAGATGGGTGGACGAAAAAGGAGTTGTGAACTTTGCAGACGACTATAACAAGATTCCTCCTACTTACCGCGATAAGGTTGAAGAAGTGAAAATAGCGAAAATGGGATCTTCAATCCCTTCACAAACCCCTCCAGGGAAGATGGTGGTTACTGCCCAACAGGAGGAAGCGGGAAGGCAATCCCCTCCAATTGGTCAAACCCTGGTTCGTGAGGGAGACTTCGCGGTCAAACTGGCTGAGGTACTAAAGATGGGGCCAGCGAAAGGTGAGGCGGAAGCTGAGAGTATGCTGGCCACGGCTAGTATCATGCCCAAAAACGGATGGATTGCCGATTACCCCGTGACGCCCGATATTATCGGAGAGTTGCAAAATGCTGTCGGCTCAGCGGTGGATTCCGGCAAATTGGGGATGAACAGGGATGAGGCGGCCAAGGCGGTTCAGGATCTGGCTGCTCAACAAGGCCTGCCAGTTAAGGTCGACGAAAGGCAGAATCCTGTTGAACCGCCTCAAGATTACGGTGAGTCTGAGGTAGTCAATAACTATTACTACACCGAAGGTCCACCGGTTGTGACTTACTATCCCCCGCCCTGGGATTATTACTACCTTTATGCATGGGTCCCGTGCCCATTCTGGTATACCGGGTTCTGGTTCCCTGGTTTTTTCATCCTGACCGATTTTCACATCCATCATGGTCATCACTTCGTCACCAATCACTTCATCGACCCAAAGACCCACGCCTCGCTTAGGGTTGATCCAACAACGAGGGCGACCGGAACAGCAGCACGCACCCTTGGCGGAACGGGTTCAAGAGGGTTTTCATCTCCGGAGGCCAGAAAAGGCGCTGCCTCAATCTTCAACCGAAGTGCGAGCAGCAGCAGGACATCCAGCCAACCTCTCAACACAGGGAGGCAATATCGAAGCCTGCAACGTCCATCGACTGGCTCAGGCAGGTCTTTTAGTGGCAGAAGCTACAGTACGCCATCAAGCAGATCTTTCAGTGCGGCCTCTAAGGGCGGGCGAAGTTCTTACAGCGGCTCTCGTAGTGGCGGTTACTCTGGGAACTTCCGGAGCGGTGATAGCAGTGGCGGCTTTGGAGGTTCTCACGGAGGTTCTTACGGAGGAGGCCATGGAGGAGGCTATGGTGGAGGCCACCGGTAAGATAAAGCAATAACGGCAGGAGAAGGACCCATGTGGTCCTTCTTTTTTTATCCAATTCCTGGTTGAATCCTAATTTTCACACAGAAAGCTAACAACTGGAAGAAATGGGCATAATGAAAAGGGCGAGAGCTGATGTCTCGCCCTTTTGCAATTTCGGCCGGCACGGAATCACTTTGGCCTTTTCTATCCTCTGAGGAGATACAAAGGGCCTGTGGAGGTGGAAACCCGATTCCACCTTGGTCAAAGTGATCTCATAAATTCCACCAGATCTTTTTTCTCCTGTGCGCTGAGTCCACGTTCAAGAATCAAATTGAAAAACTCCACCGTATCTTCCAGCGTGAGAAGCCTTCCGTCATGTAAATAAGGAGGAGAATCTTTAATACCTCGCAAGGGAAAAGTTTTGATCGGCCCATCCGCGCTTGCCATGCGACCATTAATCATCCGCGGTTTGTAGAAACGCTCCGTCTTTAGGTTATGCATGAGATTGTCGGTATAATACGGTGCTGGATGGCAGCCTGCACATCTGGCCTTGCCAAAGAAAACCTCCTGCCCCCTCATCTCCGACGGAGTTGCCTTTTTCGGATCAAGCTTTCCGTCAATTCCAAGCTTGGGAGCCGGAGGGAAGTCCAGCAATTCCTGGAACTCCGCCATGAAATGGACCTGGCTTCCTCGTTCAAGGATGTTCACACCCTTCTTAGTGGCGATCACTGGATCCCCGTCAAAATAAGCAGCCCTTTGTTCAAATTCGGTGAAGTCTTCGACAGACTTTAGCGCCCGCTGGGACCCAAAGAGCCGTTGAATGTTCACACCACGAAGACTCGGGGTATCAAGACGATGGCGAAATTCCTGGGGCCGGATATCCCCAACGAGGTGCGTCGAAGCATTAGTATGTCCGTTTGCATGGCAGTCAAAACAAGCGACCCCAAGGCTTGGACGCTCAGATCGCCGGTCCTCGGTCTGGTTGAACTGCTGTTGTGGAAATGGGGTGAGCAATAGCCTCAGGCCTTCAATCTGTTTGGGGTTCAGAATTCCATTGAACAGTTCATAGTAATTATCGATGGTGACCAACTTGCCTTGGGAGACATCTCCGAGGTCTGGACGTGTCGTCAGATAAATGGGTGCTGGAAATTCAGGAAGAAAATGATCTGGCAAGTCATAATCCAGGTCAAAGCGGGTGAGATCCCGATCTTCCTGTCTCTTGATTTCCTCAATATGGAACTTGGGGAAGAGCATGCCCCCTTCAGCATGATTAGGGTGCGGGAGAGGAAAGAAACCCGCCGGGAATAAGTTCTTCTCGCGAATTTCCTCTGGGCTCATTCCGGCCAATGTCTCCCAGGTCATCCCCACTGGAAGTTTGACACGAACGCCCCCCTGAACTGGCTTACCACGAGACATCGTCACCCCCACAGCCGGACGATTGCTCAAATCATAGCGTTCGCCGAGCAAATCCATCTGACGCTTCATCACCTCCGGCTTTGCCGCTTTCATGCGGACCATGATCGACTCAAAACTCTCTTTGATTACTACGGGGGAGTAACTCGACTCTCCTCTTAGAGGAGATTGGGCAAAAGTGGAGATGGATACAATAACCAATAACAGAGCCCCGGTTGCCAATCCGAAGTATTTTATCGCCTTTGACATTTTTCCTTACCTCCTTTCCACGGAATGTTTCAGAACCTGAGACTAACTCTCCTCCCTCTCAAGATCCTATTGCCTGCCAACGGATCCTATTTCATCCTTTACTTGGGGATAGGGGGGTGCTGTTTCTATTTCCTGGGACTGTGGTGTCTCGACCGTCTTTGTACATCCAACCAAACAACTCGGGTTTCACAATACGACACTGTCCGGGAGGGACACATCTACATACAAATTAATTACCACTTGCGGAGTTCCCAAATGAATAGGGCAAACACTGTATTTTTCTTGGAGGGGGACGGTATTTTTAGGCAAAGGGGAATGCGGCGATTCTCTGGAACGTCCGAAGAGGATCTATGATAAAGGGAAACGATTGATCCTCACCTTGACATATGAAAGAGATTTTGCGTATATTACGACCTGTTCAGAAAGGTTTTTTAAACTTGCCTAAAACTTTAACCGGAGGTAGCACACTCTGGAAGGAGAGAGAATGCCCAAAATCCTTATCGCAGACGACGATCCGGTTCTTCTAAAGTATTTAAGTGCTGTCTTAGAAAAACAGGACTACCAGTATGCCACTGCAACGAATGGAATAGAGGCCATCGAAAAGGTAAAAACCTACAGCCCTGATCTGATGTTGCTCGACGTCATGATGCCTGAAATGGATGGCTTGGAGGTTTGCAAGAAGCTCAAGGATGACCCGTTCACGCACCATATCCCCATCATCCTCATCACTGGGTCGGCAGACAGGGAACTGAGAATTAAAGGACTTTCGGCAGGTGCAAACGATTTTCTTACAAAACCGATCGACAGACCGGAGTTGATCGCAAGGATTAGAAACCTGCTTCGAATAAAGGAATTCGAGGATTTTCTGAGCAACCATAACGAGATGCTCAAAAGAGAAGTGGAGGAAAAGATAAGACAGATACGGGAGGGATATATTGATACCATCATCAGGCTGACAACGGTCGCAGAATATAAGGATGAGGAAACGGCTGCTCATATCCGCAGAGTTGGCCATTATTGTCAACTAATGGCAAAACATCTTGGATGGCCAGAAGAAGACCAGGAGACGATACTGTATGCCAGCCCCATGCACGATATAGGCAAGGTGGGGATTCCCCTCGAGATCCTGCTGAAGAGCACGAAGCTTACTCCCGAAGAATTTGCTTTGGTAAAGACCCATACCCTCATCGGAGCCGATATCCTTCATGAATCGAAATCAAAGTACCTCCAGATGGCGGAGACGATTGCGCTGACTCACCACGAAAGGTGGGACGGTACCGGATATCCTCGTGGGCTTAGGGAGGAAGAAATCCCCATGGCAGGGAGAATCATGAATATTGTTGACCAGTATGATGCCCTTCGAGGCAGAAGGCCGTACAAATCCTCTTTAGACCACGAAGTGGCAGTGAAAATCATTGTGGAGGGCGATGGAAGGACATCTCCTGAACACTTCGACCCGAATCTGAGAAAGGCTTTCGTTGAGCTTGTCCCGGTCTTTAAAGACATCTTTGAAAGACTTGAAGGGTAACGGTCGGGCCGGGTCAAAGCCCGGCCCGTTCTACCGGGGCAAATATCCCTTTTCCGTTAGGAATCCCGAAAGATTCTTCACTGTGGAATAAGAGGAAGATAAGTACTTACCACATTTGTGGGTTGAATCTCCCCGTCCCGAAGATAGAGAACATAACCTTCCAAAAGGCGAGAGCCAGGATTCTTGGTGCGAATCTGTGCTTGGATCGTTCCTGGTGACCCGTAATCCACGTCCGTTACTTTGGAACAGTGGGGCCCATCCCCTGAGAGGGTGAAACAGGCTGCTCTGATCTCTGGCGTACCCTCCGCCTCAAAACGGATTTTCACCACAAACGGTAAATTTACCTTGATCTTTTCCTTTTCGGGAACGAGGACACTTAATAATCTCAGCTCACCAGGAGCAAGAGGTTTATTTGGCACTGTGGCACAGGAAGAAATTCCTAATAGGCCAGCTTCTATCACTAAAACGGCTATAGATATCGATTTCTTCATCCTCCCCATGCCTTAGGATCCCCCTTCCTTTAAACGCTTCTCCTTTTCCTTTTGTTTTTCATAGGCTCTTCTCTCCTCGCTCATCATCTTGGAGCTGATATTAAGGGTTCCCCTATGTCGATCCTTGGAATAGGACAACGCCATGTCTGCATTTTTGCCCCACCAAGCATAAAATTGCTCCGCATGTCCTGTCGGAGAGGGTTCTCTCGCCCCTTTATCCATCTTTTTCATAAGTTCATCAGACTCAAGGGCCTTTCCATATCGTTCAAATAACTCTTTCTTAAGAGCCTCGAAATTTTCGTCGCCTTCAAAGTCAATCCACACACTCTCAAAGTTCCCCATCCAAAATGAATAAAATATCTTTTCCAATTTTGCCTTGCCTATGGCTAAGGTATCCTCTTTTCTTGTATACCAGGCTAAGTCACTGTTGGATGATTTGCCTTGTGCAACTTTCTCCATGTCTCTTAACGTGGAAATCTCGGTCCCCCACTTGATATTCCCGAAGCCGTCTGGCTCTGTGTGGGGTTTATTATACCGGGTGGAGGCACAACCTATCAGAAAGATGCTGAATCCGATAGTGAAAACCTTGACCTTCCTCGTGGGTACTGTTTTCGGCATGAACATTTTCGTCTCCTTACTCACTCAAGTCTCTTAACGCATCCCTTCACTTACATCCTTACCTCCAATGACGGCGAAAAGGAAATGGGTATGGATAGGGATAGTAATAGGGGTAGTAAGGATAATAGTAAGGGTAGTAGGGATACGGGTAATAATATGGCTCAGGAGGGGGTTGCTCCTCTGGGGAAGGCTCAACTCCAGCACGCTGACCTTCGGTATTCACAACGAGGTCCTGGAGCGCTTTGATTGCCTCGTCCTTTTTCATCGCTAATTTGCCGGAATCCGCTGCCGCACCGATTGCGTTTTGCAACTCGCCTATAACCTGAGGCGTCACCGGATAATCGGCAATCCACCCGTTACGCGGCGTGATACCTACGGAGGCCAGTTTGCTCTCGGCTTCCGCCTCGCTTTTAACCTCCCCCATCTTGAGTGCCACAGCCAGCTTCATTGCCAAAGAACCTTCGCGGACCAAATTGTGTTCCGTTGGAAGGGGTCCTGTTTTGCTCGGCTGTGACGGGTAGTAGTACCCGTACCCTCCCCTTCGTAGAGGGCGACACTGGGTGGCCACGACTCTGTCTTGAGAAAAAGTGACAAAACAAACGGAATTGGTGTTTAGAAAGTGATATTCCCATGTTTCAAGAGTCTTCCCGTTAACAGTCCTATAAGTGATATGGTCTGTTTTCCCCCACAGGGAGACCACTTCTTCTTTCGTCATGTTCGGTTTGATATCTGAAACATGACGAGGGTGGCATGAGGAAAAAACGAAAATAAGAACAGCAAAAAGAAACAGACAAAAGATCTTCTTTCCTCCCATGTTGCCTCATCTCCTTCCTTTCTTTTTGTATTTTCTTAAATATTCATCAGTGACACCGCTCGCGTCAAAGTTTGTCTCAAACGGATTCGTCATGGCCCTAACGTTTTCTTCTCAAAAAAATGATCCCGGTGAAATTACCATACGAATCCATTATAACTCTTTTATTCATTTAGCTCACGAACTAAACCGGATAGAGGTTCTCGACCATTTTTCCCATTCTACACAAAATTTGCTCCCTTGTCTGCATTTGTTTCAGCCTACCCCCCCCTCTGCCACCGTTGTTTTGAAATAATTGATTTCAAGAAATCCTTTCACTCTTTTAAGGACGGTTTCCCGACCCTACTATGCGATCGCGTTCTTTGCCTTGAAACCTTTCCAATCCCCATAAGGATCGACGAAACCCCAAAGGCTATCAGAATAGCTGTGATCGCCTCAACGAATAACATTGCCAAATCAATTCTAGGCACCTCCTGGGGAGTTGGAAGTGTGAAAATCCAATCCCATTTTCTTCCCACCGTAATTCCCCCTTCCGTCATCAAAAGAAAAGGGGGATAGATGCACGCGGCAAACAAAAGGGCGACAAGAGTAAACCAAAATGCTTTTGTTCTGAAAATGCCTTTCACCGTCTTAATCCTTTGTCGCTTCCGGTCAATCAAGGCCTGTTGTCATCCCCTATCATCTGGAAACCCTTGTCAATCAGCGCTTCTGTCTCTTTCCAAAGACGATTCCGGCTCGGACTCCCAAGAAGGGCAACAATAATGGTTGCTTTCTCACGCTCAGCGGCGCATACGAAACAGTGCCCGGCTGTAAAGGTATAGCCTGTTTTCCCGCCGATCAGACACTCGTCAGACCATAAGAGTTTGTCTGTATTCCTTAGGGACAAGTGTCTTCCGTCTCTGGTCGAGAATTCTGCCACAGGAGTCCCAATGATCTCTCTCAACTTGGGATAGCTCAGTGCGGATACCATAATGGTTGATAGGTCCAAGGCTGTCGTGTATTGGCGGGGACCGGGGAGGCCAGTCGCGTTTATGAATTGAGTATCCTTTGCCCCTATGGCCGCTGTTTTCTGATTCATGAGACAGACAAAGTTTTCCTCAGAACCGGCTACAGCTTCTGCCAAAGCAACGGCAGCATCGTTTGCAGATTTTATAAGAGCGGCGTAAAGAAGTTCCTCGACCGTAACTTTATCCCCCTTCTTGAAACCAGCTTTCAAAGGACGAACCCGGGAGGCATTCTTGCTTATCGTTACGACATCGTCAAGGTTCGCTTTCTCCATCACCAGTATTGCTGTCATCAGTTTCGCAGTGCTTGCTGGGGGAAGCCGCTGGTCAGGGTTTTTCGCATAGAGGACCCTTCCGGTGGACGCTTCCCTTATCACCGCAGATCGAGCGTCCACCGTATCCCCAAAGGCGGTTGGAAGGAAAAGCGAGAAAATTGACGCGGAGAACCCGAGTGCATGCAAAAGAATTTTTGTATATCTGCTTTTTGAATAGGTGGCCCTTAAGGGTGGGTAAGACGCAGGAGGCTGATCACCCGAGGTTTCTCTTCCAGTACGTCGCCTTGGAGTTACTCCGTTCACTTTTAAGGGTTTGACTATCTCCCAGAGAGAATAAAGGTCAAATCGAGAAATCTAAGAAATTTATAACACATCTTTATTGAAGAGGATAATTTTGACAACAAGACTTGTCGCCCTCTGATCGATAAATCAGATATGGAAAAAGGGGAGGTTTTACTCCCCTTTTTCCATATCTCAAGCGATGCGCATTCTTACTCCCGCATACCGGGGCAGCCCATGCCTTGGCCATGGCCCATCTTGAAACCACGACCAAAACCATGACCCATTCCTCCCATTGCTCCAAGCTTCCCAATCTGTTCGGGCGTGAGGGAGCTGCGAGCTTCCAATTTATATTGGATAATCTTGTCCTTCATCCGGTTTTTAAGGTCTCTCAACTCCCTTTCCTTGGCCAGAATAGCTTGGGGATCCGCTTTTGGATCGGTCCACAATGAGTTGAATTCCAGCCTTTTGGCCACAAGCGCCCCGATGAGTTGAGCATTTTCTGCTATAAACTTTCGACGCAATTCCTGGAACTTCGCCTTTTGCTCCGGAGTGAGCTTAAGCTTATCCCAATGTCCCCGGCGTTCCTGACCGTGCATCCATCCATGGCCTGGACCAGCACCCGGATCTTGTGCACAGACGTACGAGACGCCTAAGAACATCACAACGACTAGAGCCAATGCAATCATCGTCTTTTTCATGGAGTTTACCTCCTCTTTCTTTTTTCTTTCGTGGAATATATGGAAGCAACTCTTATGCCAATCCATTTTCACCAGAATTCAAGCGATATTTCGCATCATCCTAAACCTGATTTATCCAGAATATTTAGAGGCTTATTGAGGTCTCAGACCCTTGGATAAATTAAATTCTTTTAAAAAATCGGGCCTTAGAGCTTATCCTTCACCGGAATATTTTGTCGATCTTTTAGAAGCATTAAAGGCTTTCTTCTTAGATTTCGATTAATAGGGAGTTTCGACAGGTTTGACGACCATCTCGACAAGAATTTCCGAATCAATGGTTTTTTCGGGCTGTTTTCAAAAATAAGGGGAGACAGAGTTTCAGCGAGAAAGAGTTAAAAGATGAGGATATTATCCGATGGTGGAAGGTGTGCCGAAATCAGTTGAAGAGACCTTCGTTGGGTTCTTCATCTATTTTTTCTTTTTCAGTGCATTGATAAATTCGTCAACGGATAGGGCCGCAAGTGTTGTAGTATTCAGAGCTCCCCTGGAACCCAGTTCCAATGCCACCCTGGCTATTGTCTGGTTATCAGGAGCTTCCAGGATGTTCACGAAGTCATAGGCACCTAAGAGAGCGTACTGGCAAAGAATCTTAACCCCCATCTTCTCCACTTCCTTGTTAACTTGTTTGATCCTGCTCGGCTTCTCTTTTACT
>Ga0326728_10013700_pt1 | contig 17515 bp, 16 predicted proteins | sample MB3enrmetagenome_FD_207602 | JGI IMG/M metagenome (GOLD analysis project Ga0326728, IMG submission 207602) | Lab enriched peat soil microbial communities from McLean, Ithaca, NY, United States - MB31MN | ecosystem: Environmental > Terrestrial > Soil > Wetlands > Peat | place: USA: New York... | reverse complement strand
GCCGCAACGTGGGAATTTTGGACCGCAGCTGGTTCAGCACTTGCCACGTGCCGTCCTGGCTGCCGTCATCCACCACCACGATTTCGTGTGGAATATTGTTGAGCGAAAACTCGACGTGAAGATGCTCGATCGTGGCGGGCAACGCCTCCTCTTCATCACGCGCAGGAATCACCACCGACAATAATTTTAGCGGCGGCTTGGTGGCGTCGGCGGCGTTGCCTGTATTCATTGTGCCGTATTTGTCGGCTCAAAGCGGCTTATGGTGCGTCTGCAGTTGCGCGGCGGCGATGAAGGCCTTGAACAGGGGGTGCGGCTGATGCGGCTTGCTGAGAAATTCCGGATGGAATTGGCTCGCGAGAAAGAACGGATGGTCCTTCAGTTCGATCACCTCCACCAGCTTGCCGTCCGGCGAGAGACCGGTGCAAAGGAAGCCCGCCTTTTCGTACCGCTCGCGGTAGGCGTTGTTGAATTCGTAGCGGTGGCGATGGCGCTCGTGAATCACAAATGACCCGTAGAGCTGCCCGGCTTTCGAGCCCACGATGAGCTGGCAGGGCTGGGCGCCCAGCCGCATGGTGCCGCCTTTCTTCGTCACGCGCTTCTGCTCGTCCAGCATGGCGATGACCGGATTGGGGGTGGTGGAATCAAATTCCGTGGAATGCGCCCGGTTGAGTTTGAGCACGTGCCGGCCGAATTCGATGGTGGCGATCTGCATGCCCAGGCAGAGGCCCAGATAAGGGATTTTGTGCTCGCGGGCGTATTGGGCGGCCAGGATCTTGCCTTCGATCCCACGTTCGCCAAAGCCGCCGGGCACGAGAATGCCATGGAGGCTTTTTAACGTCTTCTCCACGCCGTGCTTCTCGATCTCCTCCGCATCCACCTGCACGATTTCCACGCCGCAATCATTGGCCACGCCCCCGTGGATGATCGCCTCGTACACCGACTTGTAGGCGTCCTGCAACCCGATGTATTTGCCCACCACGCCCACGCGCACCTGGTGCTGCGGCGCAATGAGTTTGCGGATGATTTCCTGCCAGTGCGTCATGTTGGGCGCCGGGGTGGTCAGGTGCAGGAGCCGGCAAACCAGCTCGTCCAACCGCTCGCGCTGGAGCATCAGCGGCACTTCGTAGATCGAATGGTCCACGTCTTTCTCCTCGATCACCGCTTCGTCCGGCACGTTGCAGAACATCGAAATCTTGTGGCGCAGGTCCTTGTCCAACGGCCGTTCGCAGCGGCAGACCAGGACATGCGGCGCGATGCCGATTTCCCGCAGTTTGGCCACTGATTGCTGGGTGGGCTTGGTTTTCAGTTCACCGGCCGCCTTGATGAACGGCACGTAAGTGACGTGCATGAAAATGGCATTGTGGTAGCCCACCTCCAGCGCAAATTCGCGGATGGCTTCCAGGAACGGCAACCCCTCGATATCGCCGGTGGTGCCGCCGATCTCGGTGATGATGACGTCCGCCTTGGATTTCTCCGCGAGCACGTGGATGCGGTTCTTGATCTCATCGGTTACGTGCGGGATCACCTGCACGGTTTTGCCGAGATATTTGCCTTCGCGCTCGTTGTTGAGCACGGTTTGATACACCTGCCCGCTGGTCAGGTTGTTCAGCCGCGTCAATTTGACGTTGGTGAACCGTTCATAATGGCCCAAATCCAGGTCCGTTTCCGCGCCGTCATCCAACACATAGACCTCGCCGTGCTGGTAGGGGGACATGGTGCCGGGATCCACGTTCAGGTAGGGATCGAACTTTTGCAGGGCGACCTTGAGGCCGCGGTTTTCCAGCAGCGTACCGAGGGCGGCGGCCGTGAGGCCTTTGCCGAGCGAACTCACCACACCGCCGGTTACAAATATGAATTTCATTTGATAAATCTTGTGTTCAGGCGCCGCGTGCCGCCGCCAGCAACTTTTCCACCCGCGCCACATCGGCCGGCACGTCCACCCCCACGCTGTCGTAATTCACGGTCACCACGGCGATGCCAATGCCATGGTGCAGCGCCCGCAACTGTTCGAGCTTCTCCGCCTGCTCCAGCGGCGACACCGGAAATTGGACCAGGCGCATCAGCGTCTCGCGCCGAAATCCATAGATTCCCAGATGTTTTAAAAAAGGAAACGCCGCCAACTGCTCGCTAATCGATCGGTTGGCGGCCTCGCGCAAAAAGGGAATCGTGCGCCGGGAGAAATATAGCGCGCGACCGGCCGCGTTGACAACGACTTTTACAACATTGGGGTTCTCATATTCGTCCGGGTGCCGGATCGGCGTGGCCGCCGTGGACATCTCGTCCCGTTCCAGGGCGCCCGCCACCGCGTCAATGACCGCCGGCTCGATCAAGGGTTCATCGCCCTGGATGTTCACTACCGCGTCGTTGGCGATGCGGCCTGCCACCTCGGCGATGCGGTCCGAGCCGCTCGGATGATCCGCCCGGGTCATTTCCACCCGGCAAAAGCCCTTCACCGCCGCGAAAATCCGCTCGTCGTCAGTGGCCACCACGACGTCGCTGAGGAAACGCGCACGCCGGCATTGCTCCACCACGCGCTGAATGAGGGGTTGCCCGGCAATGAGCGCCAGCGGTTTTCCGGGAAACCGGGTGGAAGCAAAGCGGGCGGGAATGATGCCGATGATTTTCACCGGACGCATTTAGCCAAAAGCGCTGCGGGAATGAAACTCTGTTTTTCAAGCGTCGGTCCCGGGCGGGCACCGGTTTGGCCGGGCGGCTGGCGGGCTGGAGACCGGACGGTCGTCAAGGGGCGGCTTGGCGCGGGCGGAATGTCACCGGGAATTGTCCGCAATAAAAACACAGGTTTTAGCAAATAACGGCCAGCATGTTGACAACCAAGTTGCTAATGTGAGCGCGTAGTTGTATCTGACTTTAAAATGACCACTTCTAAGAAGCCAAAGACGATTCGAGTCAATCGCGCCTTGCCTGGCAAAGGCGTCGATTGGCTGCATAACCCCATCTTCAACAAAGGCACCGCCTTTACCGAGGCTGAGCGCGACCAGTTGGGCCTGCGCGGCCTGCTGCCGCCGCACGTGCAGACCATGGAGGAACAGGTCAGCCGCGTGATGAGCAATTTTCGAAGCAAATCCAGCGACCTGGAGCGTTATATCCAGATCGTGGGCTTGCAGGACCGCAACGAGACGCTCTTTTATCGTGTGGTCATGGATCATCTGGAGGAGTTGATGCCCATCATCTACACGCCCACCGTCGGCAAGGCGTGCCAGGAATACGGCAACATCTTCCGCCGTTCCCGCGGACTTTATATTACCATCAAGGACCGGGGTAACGTCGAGCAGGTCTTGCGCAACTGGCCCACCACCGATGTGAAGGTCATCGTGGTTACGGATGGCGAACGCATCCTTGGCTTGGGCGACTTGGGCGCTTCGGGCATGGGTATCCCCGTGGGCAAACTGTCCCTTTACACCGCCTGCGCTGGGATCCATCCGACGCAATGCCTGCCGATCACCATCGATGTGGGCACGGATAATGAGACGATGCTCGCCGATCCGCTGTACATCGGACTGCGCCAGAAGCGGCTTCGCGGACAGGAATACGACGATTTGATCGAGGAATTCATGGTGGCCGTGCAGAAGCTCTTCCCCAGCGTTCTGGTGCAATTCGAAGACTTCGGAAATCAAAACGCGTTCCGTCTGTTGGCACGCTATCGCGACCGCGCTTGTACATTTAACGACGATATTCAAGGCACTGGTTCGGTGGCCCTCGCCGGCGTGTTGAGCGCCTTGCGCCTGACCGGCGGTAAATTGGCCGAGCATCGGGTGTTGTTCCTCGGCGCGGGTGAAGCCGGCCTGGGAATTGCCGAGAACATCGTGAATGTGCTTGTGAGCGAAGGGCTGTCGTTGGCCGAAGCGCGCAAACGCTGTTCATTTGTGGATTCCAAGGGCCTTATCGTCAAGGGTCGCGGACAGTTGACCGAGCACAAGCTCCATTATGCCCATGAGCAGGCTCCCTGTGCGGACCTGCTTTCGGCCGTCAAGGCCATCAAGCCGACGATGCTGATTGGTGTTTCCGGACAGGCCAAGACCTTTACGAAGGAAATCGTCACCCTGATGGGTGAAGTCAGCAAGCGTCCCGTGATCTTCGCGCTGTCCAATCCCACCTCCAAGGCGGAATGTACCGCCGAGGAAGCTTATACGTGGACCAACGGGCGGGCGATCTTTGCCAGCGGCAGCCCGTTTGCGGCGGTGAAGCTCAACGGCCAGACCTTGGTGCCGGGGCAGGGCAACAATGCCTATATTTTCCCCGGAGCGCGGCGGGTGACCGACAACATGTTTATTGTGGCGGCGCGCACCCTGGCCAGTCTCCTGAATGAAAAAGAACTGGCCGAAGGCCGTGTCTATCCTTCGCTGCGCCGGATTCACGAGGTGTCCGAAGCCATTGCCGTGGCGGTGGCCGAAGAGGCTTTCGCGGGCAAGTTGAACACCTGTCCGCGTCCCGAAGATTTGCGGGGCTATATTCGCTCCCAGATGTTCAAGCCGGTGTACCCGGACTATACGGCCAAGTAAGTCGGACTGGGCCGGTGGCGACACCGGCCTACCGCTTCACATACCCGTTGGCTCGAAACCATTGGACTGCGTCCGCAAACGCCTGCTCCGGCGGCGTTTGCGGCAGGCCCAGTTCGCGGATTGCCTTGGCGGGGCTGAACCACATCTTGTGTTTGGCCATGCGCACGCCGGCCAGTGTGGCTTGCGGCGCGCGGCCCGTGAAATAAGCGATGCCCTCACTGATCTCCGCTACGCGCAACGCCAGCCAATAGGGCAGCTTCCGGTTGGGGGCGGGCAAGCCGCTGAGCTTGCCCAACACCGCCAGCGTTTGCTGCATCGTCCAGTTTCCTTGGGCGTTCCCCAAAATATACCGCTCCCCGAACCGTCCCTTTTCCGCCGCCAGAATGTGCCCGATGGCCACGTCGCGAACATGCACCCAGTTCAAGCCCGTCTCAAGATACGCCGGCAGGCGCCGGTTGAGAAAATCCACGATGATCTGTCCGGTCGGTGTGGGTTTGATGTCGCCCGGACCCACGGGAGCCGAAGGATTGACAATCACGATCGGCAGTCCTTGCTTGCGCTGTAATTCCAAGGCCACGGCTTCGGCTTGGAATTTTGACTTCTTGTAATCGCCGCTCAAGTTCTCCGGCGAAGCCACCTCGGTTTCGGTGCCGGGAATGGCGGTTCCCTGGTTTTGCGCCGGCAGGCCGATGCAGCCCACGGTGCTGGTGTAAACGATCTTCTGGCAGCCGGCTTGGCCGGCCGCTTCCAGGACTTTGCGCGTGCCTTCCACGTTGACAGCGTACATCGGCGCGTAATCGCGCATCCATAAGTGGTAGCTGGCCGCCACGTGAAAACACCAATCGCAGCCGGCTAGTTCGCGCTGCAGCAGCGGGGCATCCAGCAGGTCGCCGGTGACGCGCTCCACTGGCAGACCGACCAATCCGCGGTGCTCGCTGCCGGCCCGAACCAGGATTTTCACCTGATGGCCGCGCGCGAGGAGTTCATGCACAAGATTCGACCCGATAAAGCCGGATGCGCCGGTGACAAAACATTTCATGTTACCTTGACTGACGGGCATACTGATAGGCGATGGCTGCGGAAAAGGTCAATAAATAATTTGCGCGCCACCACTTGACTTGGAGGTGCAAGTGAGAAAAACTTTGGGCGTTGTATGCCGGCAAAAAATTCTGTTCGAAAAAAGCTCAACCGTATTGAGGAGCGGGATCTGGACACCAAGATCGAGTTTATCGAAGGTTTGGTTCGCCGTGATCCAAACTACGTGGATGCGTTGCAGATTCTCGGGGACCATTATACCCAGCGGGGGCGGATCGGCGAGGGACTCAAGGTGGACGAGCGGTTGGCGCGGTTGGAACCGGGCAATCCGCTGGTGTTCTACAATTTGGCCTGTAGCTACTCGCTGGCCGGGGAAATGGATCAGGCTATCCGGTCTCTGGAACGGGCCATCGACTTGGGCTACCGCGATTTCGACTGGCTGGCGAAAGATCCCGACCTCAAACCGCTTCGCGCCGATCCCGCGTTTGACGAATTGAAGACCAAAATCCGGCAATTGAAGGCCAAGTCCCGCTGAACCCGCCATGAATGTCACTGTTCATGGCCGCTTGACCGCTTGCCGCACGGTTACTTTTGACACCCGCGAGAACGCCGTGCAACTCATCGAGCAGCGCCTGCTGCCGCATGAGTTCAAAATTGTCGCGGCGCGTGATTTTTACGCCACCGCCCAAGCCATCAAGGATATGGTGGTGCGGGGGGCGGGGGCGATCGGTGCCACTGCGGCCTATGGGTTGGCCCAGGGCGCGGCGGCCTTCCGCGGCCGTGACTTGAAGCGTTTTTCCGCGCACGTCCAGACCGTCGTCCAAACCCTGGCCGACGCGCGTCCCACGGCCGTGGATCCGGTGAATGCGCTCCGCCAGGTGCGGGCGGCGATGGCGCCGGGCAACAGCGTCGCCGAGCAGCAAGCGCTGGCGCTGGCGGCGGCCGAGGAATTTGCCAACGAGGATGTGCGGCATTGTGCCGCCATCGGCCGCCAGGGGGCGCGCCTGATCCGCAACGGCATGAATGTTTTGACGCATTGTAATGCCGGTTGGCTGGCCTTCGTGGACATCGGCACCGCCACGGCTCCGCTCTATGCCGCCCAGTCCCAAGGCCGGCGTTTTCACGTTTTTTGCGATGAGACCCGGCCTCGATCGCAGGGCGCCAGTTTGACCGCCTGGGAACTCGCCCAGCAAAAAATCCCGCATCACATCATCGCGGACAACGCCGCGGGGCATCTGATGCAACGCGGGGAGATTGACCTGGTGATTGTGGGCAGCGACCGCGTGCTGGGCCGCACGGGGGAGGTGGCCAACAAGATCGGCACCTATACCAAGGCCGTCCTGGCCGCGCGCCATCGCCTCCCGTTCTACGTGGCCATTCCGCTTTCAACCATTGACTGGAATCTCAAACGCGGGTTCGATATCCCCATTGAAGAGCGGCATGAGGATGAAGTGCTGGGGGCTTGGGGCGTGCTCGCCCAGCCGCCGGCGGCTGGCAAAAAGTCGAAGGCCAGGGCCCGGGCCTATGTGCGGGTGGCCAATCCCACCAGCCCCGCGCGAAATCCTGGCTTCGATGTGACCCCGGCGGAGCTGATTACCGGCATCATCACGCCGGTCGGCATTTTCAAACCGGCGGAGCTTTGGCAGAACCGCCGCCGGCTGGGGTATCCCGGCTGAGCCGACCCTACTTTTGCGCTTGGGAAAAGCTTTCCGCCAAGGCGACGGCCTTCCGCATGGCCATGGACTTGTTGACCGTTTCCTGAAATTCCGCTTCCGGAGTGGAATCGGTCACCCAACCGCCGCCGGCCTGCACATAAACCCGCCCGTCCTTGACCAGCGCGGTGCGGATGGTGATGCAGCAGTCCAGATTGCCGTTGAAGGAAAAATAACCAACGCAGCCGCCATAGGGCCCGCGGGCGGTTTGCTCCAATTCGGATATGATCTGCATCGCCCGGATTTTGGGCGCCCCGCTCAGCGTGCCGGCCGGAAACGTTGCGCGCATCAGATCGTAGGTGGATTTGGCGGCCGACAAGCGGCCTTCCACTTGCGAGACGATGTGCATGACATGGCTGTACCGCTCCACCACCATCAGGTCTTTCACCTGCACGCTGCCGAAATCGCAGACGCGGCCGATGTCGTTGCGCGCCAGATCCACCAGCATGACATGTTCGGCGCGCTCCTTGGGATCGGCCAGCAGCTCCTTTTCGAGGGCTGCGTCCTCCGCCTCGGTCTTGCCGCGGGGGCGGGTGCCGGCGATGGGCCGGATTTCGACGCGGCTGTTTTCACACCGCACGTGCAATTCCGGCGAGGCGCCCACCAGCGCAAACCCATTCAATTCCAAGAGGAACATGTAAGGCGACGGGTTGATGCTCCGCGCCGCCCGGTAGATATCCACCGGGGAGGCCGGCGTGGGGGCCGAGAAACGCTGGGAGCCGACCACTTGAATGATGTGGCCGCCCGTGATGTATTTTTTGGAGGCCGCTACGTTCTGGGCGAACTTCTCCGGTGTCTGGTTGGATTCAAAAGGCAGGGCCGGCACGTCATCTGGCAGCGTAACCGGCTGATGCTGGCTCGGCTGCTCCAGAAGTGACAGGATGCGGTCAATCTCGCTGGTGGCGTTCTCATAGGCTTCGGCCGGGTCTCCGGCGTCCTCCAGGATGGCGTTGACGAGTACGGTGATGGTTTGTTGCGCCCGGTCAAACACCAGCAACTGGTCGGCAATCACGAAGTACAGCACGGGCGTCTTGAGCTCGTCCTGGGGCGGCCGCGGCACCACGGGCTCAATATCGTGAATGAACTCATAACCGATGAATCCCAGGGCGCCGCCGGTAAAGCGAGGCAGGCCGGGCACCGCCACCGCGCGAAACTTCTTCATCACCTGCGCCACCACCTCCAACCCGTCCTTTACGTCGCGGCCCACCACGAAACTTTCCGTGACGCGGCCATTCTCGATAATCCGCACGTCGCTGCCATCCTGGCGGATGACGGCGCGGGGATTGCAGCCGACAAAGGAGTAGCGGCCCACATGTTCGCCGCCTTCCACGGATTCAAAGAGGAACGACTCGCCGGTGCCGCGGATTTTGTGGTAGGCCGAGAGCGGGGTTTCCAAGTCGGCCAGAATGCGGCGCGCCACGGGAATCAGGTTTCCCTGCGCCGCGAGTTCCTGAAATGCTTCGAGCGTTGGCGAATACATGACTTCAGCATGAACAATATGAGGCCGGGAAACAAACAATTTACCGTCCCCGCGGGACGGTCTACTTGTTCGGGTTCCAGATATACCGGCCTTCGGTTGAGACGTAGCCGAACTTCAGGCCGCCGGTAAACGCGCCCGTGAAATGGCTGCCCAAGCTCACCCGCGCCAGTCCGTGATTGAAATCCAGGGCGTCAGCGAATTGTGGGTTGATCGCATATTTGCCCTGGGTATCCACAAAGCCCCAACGGCCAACGGCCCTGACCCGCGCGAGACCCTCGGCAAACGACCCGGCCTCTTGAAATTGCGGATTGATGGCAAATTTGCCTTGGGGGTCTATAAAGCCCCAAAACTTGCCGAGTTTCACCGGCGCCAGGCCTTTGACAAAAGCTCCCGCTTCGTCGAATTGTGGTTCAATGACCAGCTTGCCGGTCTTGTCCACGAAGCCCCACCGGCCGCCCAATCTCACCGCCGCCAGGCCCTCGGAAAACCCCTCCGCCCGCTCAAACTGCGGGTTGATGACGATTCGGCCGTTTGTGTCCGCATAGCCGTGCTGGCCGCCAAGCTTGATGGCGGTCAGGCCGGCTTGAAATTGGCCGGCCTCTTCAAATTGCGGAGCAATGACGACCTTGCCGGTCCGGTCCACAAAGCCCCAACGATGATCCAATTTGATCGCGGCGAACCCTTCCGAAAAAGCCTCGGCCTCATCGAACTGGGGATTGATCACGTACTTGCCGTCCAATCCCACGTAACCGTGCCGCCCGCCAATCTCCACGGCCGCCAGTCCCTCGCGGAAGGCGCCCGCCCGGTCGAATTGCGGATTGACGACCAAGTTGCCGCTGGCGTTCACATAGCCCCACCGGCCCGCCAACCGCACGGCCGCCAGTGACTCGGAAAAATCCGTGGCATGTTCAAACTGCGGGTTCACTGCCAGCTTGCCCGTTTCATCGGTATATCCCCAGCGTCCGCCAATGGCCACCGGGAAGAGTGCCGCCGTTCCCACCGAGGCCGCGCAGAGGGTGGCCAGGGTGAGCCAGATTAAAGTTTTGGATGTGCCGTTCATTTCTTTTTTCCGTACATTTGTTCGGGCGTGAGCATTTGCGGTTCGGTGACCTTGAAGGTCCCGCCTTGGCCCTCGATGGACCGGAAAAAGCACGACTTGTAGCCTTCGTGGCAAGCCGGACCATTTTGCTCCACTTGGATCAGGAGGCAATCACCGTCGCAATCAAAGGCAATGTCCTTTACGGTCTGCGTATTGCCGCTCTCCTCGCCTTTCATCCAGAATTTCTGCCGCGAGCGGCTCCAAAAATGGGTTTTGCCCGTGGCCACGGTGCTTTCGAGCGAAGCGCGGTTCATCCAAGCCATCATGACCACGCGGCCGGTTTTCTGTTCTTGAATGATCGCCGGAATCAAGCCCTGCGCATCAAATTTCAACTTATCGTAGAAGCTCATTTTAAGAACTCTATTATATCCAGCCTCAGTTTACGAGTCGAAAATCCGGCCGGGCCACCGGCCGGATCAGCCAACGGAACTTTGGGAGCGGCATGATTAAGCAGCCGTTTGTTCCGGGACTTTCCGTCTGGTGACGGCGTGACCGCGGATTCAGAATCACCGCTTGGCGCCCGGGGATGGCCGCGCGTCTGACCGCCCCGTGGTCCGCCCGGCGTCTCAGTTCCCTGCCGGGCGCAAACCCGGTGGCGCGGCTTCCAGATTAGTCACGGTGGCCGGGAGCATTTCGGGCGGTGCCGGCACCGCGGGAGCCGGCGGGGGCGCGGTGGGCGATGCCGTGGCCGGCGTGACCGGGGGGGTGGTCGCGGAGGCAGGTTCCGGCGGCTTGTCCTTGTGATCAACCAAACTCTTCTCCAATCGTTTTCTCATGCCTTCGAACGCGGCATTGGTGATGGTGTTCAGGTCAGCTTGCGCCTGGTCAAACCTGCCCACCGCAATTTTGATGCGCGCCAGATGAACCATCACTCCTTGCCGTTCGTTTTCGTCTTTGCAGAGCTTCAGGCAATCCGACCAAGCCGTCAGCGCATCATTCGTTCGCATGGGCTTGATGCCGTAGTAACATTCGGCGTAGTCCGTGGCCAACACCAGATTGTCCGGGTCCAGTTTCATCGCTTCGCGATACAAATCGAGGGCTTTGTCAAAAACCCCTTGTTCGGTGAGTCCATAATAATCGCGGGCGTCCTTGCGATACAGGTAAACCGTGGTGGCAAAATTCTCGTAATACACCGGTTCGTCCGGGTCCAGGCGGATGGCTTCGGTGTAATCGGCAAAGGCATTGGTGATGCCGCCAAACTCACCATAATAGTTGGCGAGCTGATTCCATACCGCCGGGTTTTTGGGATCCAGTATCCGGGAATTTTCGTATTGCGCTTTGGCCGCATCCTCCTCGTTGATGTCGTGCAGAAAACTGCCGTACGCCAGGAAGCCGCGCGCGTTGTCGGGATGGTTATGTAGAAAACTTTGGTATTGCTGTCTCACTTCATCCAGCCGATCGCGCACTTTGGCATGCAGCGTCGCGAGACCGTTGGTGTCCCCCGGGGCAATTTGGTTGGTGTTCATCCACGCCTGCACTTCATCCAGGGCGGTGTCGTCATCGATCATCACGGCGCGCAACTCCTGAACCACCGGGTCATTGGTGGTTGCCAAAGGCACGGAAACCCCGATGCTTTGCTGCACCAAGTTGCTGACGGCTTGTGGCTGATTCGTGGCAAGCACGGCGGCCAAAAGACTGAGAGTCAGGTCGTTCACAAAATCAAAATAGCAGTCCTCATTAGAAACAACAAAGTCTATCCATCGACAGAATTGTCGCGGCTGTGTTCATTTGAATCCATGGACGAAGCGGAGTCTTTTTTGGGGGGATTGGGGAACGCAGATCCACCGGGGGAGGGAGGATTGGGGGGGCGGAGGTCGTTGTAGACACCCCAGCCGCAAAGCCTTAACGCTGACTGGTGATCGTTTTTTTCTCGACTTAGGGCATAATTATGGGTTATTGTTTAGGATAAGAGCGATGGGTGAAAATCGTGGCTTGCACGGATGGGGGTGGCAGGTGCCCGCTTTTTTTGCGTAATGGTGTTTTTTGCCGTGGCAGGGCACGGTTCCTGCTTTTAACTCAGAAAAGTTTGTCGAATGCAGGTTTTCCCTTGCCCTTCGTCAATTGTCGTAGGAAATTGAAATCGAGTCGTTAATCATTGTTGAACGAGCCATTCGTTCATTGGAAACACTAAAAACATCGGAAAACGTTCAGGACCAAGAACATTATGACCCTCACAAAACGCGATCTGGTTGTCCGCATTAGCGAAGAGACCGGGCTGATTCAAACCCAGGTTTTTGACGTGGTGCAGAAGACGCTGGACTACATTGCCGAAGCGCTCGCCAAGGGAGACAAGGTGGAATTGCGCAACTTCGGTGTGTTTGACGTAAAGATCCGCAAGGCGCGCGTGGGCCGGAACCCCAACCGGCCGGAAACCGATGTGCCCATTCCTTCCCGCGCCATGGTCAAATTCAAGGCGGGCAAGGAGATGCGCGCCGAAGTGCTCAAACTGACTCCGGACGGCCGGGATGGCGCCTGAGTTCGCGGCGAAAATTTGAGGCGAAACGGCCTGATGCTTCAAGGCCGGGTCGGCAGTCTGATGAAAGCTGCTGATTTGACCGCTGGCGCGGGCGGTGTTTCGATTTTGTACACGTTTGCGTTTTCACACAGTGTGTGTTTTCGCACAGGCGCTGAGGTGCCCATTTTCAGAACGCTGGAGAGGTGTGACCAGCTAGGGGCGGTTGGTGGGCCGTTCCGTGGGTTAAATCGAATAATCCTCGGAGAAGATTTTGACCTTCTTCAATTCCACGTACACCTGCTCCCCCGCCTTGGGCTGCAGTTGTTGAAACTCCTCTTTGCTTAGTTGGGCGGCAAATTGGCCGCCGCCGTTGAGCCGTTCCAGCTCCAAGTTGGCAACCGGACCGGCCGCGTTGCAGCGCACGATCAAGGCGGGAAAGGTCTTCGGGCCGCCGACTTCGCGGGTGATGCGCACGTCATGGGGGCGCACAAAAGCGATCGCCTCGGGTTCAACCTCTCCGCCGGTGTCTGATGTGGCCAACTCGGTGCCGCTAATGACCACCGCGCCGTCCTTCATCCGGCCGCTGAACAGATTGACGTTGCCGAGGAAATCATAGACAAATGGCGACGCGGGATGGTCGTAGATCTCCTCCGGCGTGCCAATCTGCTCAATGTGGCCATCCCTGAGGATGGCCACGCGGTCGGCCACTTCCAGGGCTTCCTCCTGGTCGTGAGTCACGAACAGGGTGGTCACGTGAATCTCATCGTGCAACTGGCGGAGCCAGCGGCGTAGTTCCTTGCGCACCTTGGCGTCGAGTGCGCCAAAGGGTTCGTCCAGCAGGAGCACCTTGGGTTCCACGGCCAGGGCGCGGGCCAGGGCCACGCGCTGGCGCTGACCGCCCGAAAGCTGCGAGGGAAAGCGCTTGGCCTGCGGTTCGAGCTGGATGAGCTTCAGCAGCTTTTCCACGCGGGCGCGGATCTCCTTTTCCGGGGGACGCGTCTGCTTGGGCCGCACGCGCAGGCCGAAAGCGATGTTCTCAAAGACGCTGAGGTGCCGGAACAGGGCGTAATGCTGGAAGGCAAAGCCCGCCTTCCGTTCGCTGGCCGGAATGGTGGTGACATCCTCGCCGTAGAACAGAATTTGTGCCTGGCCTGGATCGGGAAAATCCAGCCCGGCGATCGTGCGCAAGAGGGTGGTCTTGCCCGAGCCGGACGGGCCGAGCAGGGCCACCAATTCGCCGGACTCCACCTTGAGGCTGATGTTGTCCAGCGCGGTGAAGCTGCCGAATTTCTTGGTGACATTTCTAACTTCGACGCTCATGTGTGAGGCTGAATAGCGGTGATCAACGGTTTTGCGAGGTTTGTTTTTTCGCCCACTTGCAAGGCGGCGTTTTTATATTCCACCCACGTTTTGATGCCCAGGGTCACCAAGGCCAGCAGCGCCAGAAGTGAAGCCACGGCGAAGGCGCCGGCAAAATTGTAATCATCGTACAGGGCTTCAATATGCAGGGGAATGGTATTGGTTTGGCCGCGGATCTTGCCGCTCACCACCGATACCGCCCCGAATTCGCCCATGGCGCGCGCGTTGCACAAAATAACGCCGTAGAGGAGGCCCCATTTGATGTTGGGCAGGCTGACGCGCCAGAACGTCTGCCAGCCGCTGGCCCCCAGCACGCGCGCCGCTTCCTCCTCGGTGCGCCCTTGGGCGACCATCAGGGGAATCAGCTCGCGGGCCACGAAGGGAAACGTCACGAAAATGGTGGCCAGCACTATGCCGGGCACGGCAAAGATGATCTTGAAATTGTGGTCGTTCAGCCAATTGGCCAGCCAGGGGAGGGCGGGATGATCGGCATTCAAATAAAGGCCCAGCCACCCTTGGGCGCCAAAGACGAGCACGTAAATCAACCCGGATATCACCGGCGAAACGGAGAAAGGCAGGTCGATGAGCGTGAGCAGGATGTTCTTGCCGCGAAAATCAAACTTGGCAATCGTCCAGGCGGCGCACACCCCAAAAACGCAATTCAAGGGCACGGCGATCACTGCCGCCAGCAGCGTGAGTTTGATGGCGCTGATGGTGAGTGGATCGCTGATCGTCCGAAAATAGAAGCCGATGCCTTTCGCGAAGGCCTGGAGGAAGACGGAGGCGAGGGGCAGGAACAGGAACAGGCTGCAAAAGACCATGGCCGCGCCGATGAGCAGGCGCCGCACCAGGGGCGATTCGCTGTTGGGCTGGCGTTGTTTGGTGCCCGGGGTCATTTCAAGGAAACACTCCCCCGGCAATCGCCCGTTGGCAACCGCCGCGTGCCGGTAGCGTGGCCGGGGCGGTGAAGGTTGAGGATCGGGTGGAAATTGAATGGTTCATTTTCAGGCCAGGTTGGTGGTGTTGTGGCGGTTGGTCCACCATTGGAGCAGGTTCACGCCCAGCAGCAGGACAAAGGAAACCACGAGCATGACCACCGCGATGGCTGTGGCCTTGGCATAGTCAAACATATCCAGCTCGCCCATGATGACGACGGGGGTGATCTGGGTCTTCAGAGGGATGTTGCCCGCAATGAAGATGACCGAGCCGTATTCGCCCAATGCGCGGGCGAAAGCCAGCGTGAAGCCCGTGACCAGAGCCGGTGTCAGCATGGGCAGGATGACCCGCCAGAAAGTCTGCCAGCGGTTGGCGCCCAGGCTGGCGGCGGCTTCCTCCAGTTCGGGATCCAGATCCTCCAGTACGGGTTGCACGGTGCGTACGATGAATGGCAGACCGATGAACGTCAGCGCCACGAAAACGCCCAACTGCGTGTTGGCCACGTGAATCCCGAGCGGCTCGAGCCAACGCCCGAGCCAGCCCGCTCGGGCATACAACGAGGCCAGGGTGATGCCCGCCACGGCCGTGGGCAACGCGAACGGCAGATCCACCAGCGCGTCTACGAGCCGTTTGCCAAAAAACTGGTAGCGCACCAGCACCCAGGCGAGAATGAAGCCGAACACGGCATTGACCAGCGCCGCGGCCAACGACGCCCCAAATGTCAGGCGGTACGAAGCCACCGCTTCCGGCAGGGTAATGGTGTGCCAGAACGCCGGCCAAGTCAGTGAACTGGTTTCCCAGAACACTGCCGAGAGTGGAATGAGCACGATCAGTCCAAGGTACAACAGCGTGAAGCCGAGCGTCAGTCCGAAGCCCGGCAACACGCGCACCTTTTTGGATTTAAAGATCCGGATGGCCACTTTGTAACGCCGAAAAGGAAAACCTTTTAGGCCGGCGTTAGCAAGCGGCTAATGTCATCGGATTCGGTGCCAATGTCTGCAAACAGCCACGTCGAGAGGTAGCGTTCGCTCGAGGACGGGATGATGACGACAATGGTCTTGCCCTTGTTTTCCGAGCGCTTGGCGATCTGCAAGGCCGCCCAGACGGCCGCTCCGCTCGAGATGCCGATCGGAATACCCTCCTCCGCATTGACCTGTTTTGAAATGGGCCCGGAATCGTCCTCGTTCACCTGGATGATCTCGTCGATCACCTTGGTGTTGAGGTTGTCGGGAATGAAGCCCGCGCCGATGCCCTGCAGTTTGTGTGGCCCGGCCTGCCCGCCGGAAATGACGGGCGATTTGGTGGGTTCCACCGCCACGGCCTTAAAGCTGGGTTTCCGCTGCTTGATCACCTCGGCAATGCCAGTGATGGTGCCGCCGGTGCCCACACCCGCCACTACAAAGTCCACCTTGCCGTCCGTATCCCGCCAGATTTCTTCCGCGGTGGTCCGGCGGTGAACGGCAGGGTTGGACGGATTGGAGAACTGCTGCAGGATGATGCTGTTGGGAATCTCGCGGTGCAATTCCTCGGCTTTGGCGATGGCCCCCTTCATGCCTTTGGCGCCCTCTGTCAGGACCAGTTTGGCCCCGAGGATTTTTAGCAATTTGCGGCGCTCAATGCTCATCGTTTCCGGCATGGTGAGAATCAGGTGCAGTCCCTTGGCCGCCGCCACAAACGCCAACCCAATCCCGGTGTTGCCACTGGTGGGCTCAATCAGAATGGTGTCGGCTTTGATTTTGCCGGCTTTCTGTGCGTCTTCAATCATCGCCACGCCAATGCGGTCCTTGACGCTGGAAAGGGGGTTGAAGAATTCTAGTTTGAGCAGGACGTCGGCGACCGCGCCGTGTTTCTTGGCTATGCGCTGCAGGCGCACGAGGGGTGTATTGCCGATGGTTTCAGTGATGTCGTTATAGATGCGTGACATAAAACTTTCAGTTTTGGTTTAGTGATCTCGGGAATTGGATTAAAGGTTCGGGGCGTAGGCAATGAACTTGCGGTATTCCGCCAGAATCGTCTGCAAGGAGGCCACGTAGGCGGCTTCTTTCAAATACTCCGGCCGAGCTTGCGGCGTTTCGAGGATGATCTCAAAAGGGCGTGGCTTGATGCGGGGCGGGGCGGTCAGCATGCCCTCGTAAGCGTCGCGGATGACGCCATTGCGCGCCCGGAAACCGTCGATGATGGGACGTTCGTCGCGGGAGAGGAGCTTTTCTGCAGCTTGCAACGCCGGTTCGATCAGGTGTTTGGTGAGGGTGGCGCCCCGGACGATGCCGTAAAAACCGTCGCTGGTGTCGTCGGTATGGAGTGAGATGAGACCCTGAAAGGACCGGGAAACCAATTCCGCCTCCAGCAGGCGAACTTCGGGTTCCCTCGAGTGCTTCCAAAACTCGCGGTTCAGGTCCTTGCCGGAGCGGGAATGACGCGTGGCGTCTTCGAAACCGGTCGGGTTGCACACCGGGTAAATGGATAGGTAATAGCCGGCTGCCAGATCGGGTTTGGCCTCCAGCAATTTGATGAATTGGATCAGGGCATAAACGCCTTCCGGTTCATCGCCGTGGATGCCGGCAAAAATCCCCACGCGGATGGGCGTGTCACCGCCGCGCGGACCCACAAAGAGATAACGAGGCAGCTCGTATGTTTCCCTGTGTGTCTCAAACCGGGCGTCGTGGTTGGCTACGAGATTGGGCGAATGGACGGCAATCTGTTCCAAGGGCGCCAGCAGCTCGGCGATCGAGCGGCGTGGCTGGCGGCGCAGAGAGACCCGCGAGAGGGTTGGTTCAGTGATGATCATGGCAGGGGTTTGGTTCGGTTTCCTGGGTCACTTTTGATAGATTTGGTCGAAAACGCCACCGTCGGCAAAATGGGTTTTCTGGGCGTTGGCCCAACTGCCAAATTCCTCCTTCAGCGTCACCAGTTTCAATT
>Ga0326728_10013696_pt1 | contig 17516 bp, 19 predicted proteins | sample MB3enrmetagenome_FD_207602 | JGI IMG/M metagenome (GOLD analysis project Ga0326728, IMG submission 207602) | Lab enriched peat soil microbial communities from McLean, Ithaca, NY, United States - MB31MN | ecosystem: Environmental > Terrestrial > Soil > Wetlands > Peat | place: USA: New York... | reverse complement strand
TCGCTCACCACCACAATGCTGTTCAGATGCCTCTGCCGCGCGATCTCCGCCAGCCGCCGCACCTGCTGCTCGGTGTCCACCGAGTGGGTCTCCGCCACAATCCGGTCATACGGAACGCCGTTCGCCAACAGGTAATCGCGCCCCACGCCGCCCTCGGTCTTCCCCTTGTCCAGATCGCTGCCGCCGCCCAGCGTAATCACCAGCGGGGCCATCTGCTCGCGGTAGAGCTCCACCGCGTGGTCCAGCCGCGCGTGCAGCACCGGCGACGGCCGTCCGCCGTACTCCGCCGCGCCGAAGACCGCAATCGCGTCCGCCGGCCGCGCCTCGTCCCTTCCCGCAACCGCGTTGATCTCGACCGTGAGCCAGCCAAACCACCCCAGCGCCGCCAGCAGCGCCACGCCCAGAGCGCGCCGCAGCAACAGTCGCGCCGTCGTCTCCCGCCGCTTCGGCGAAGTGGAGCGGCGCTTCGGCAGGCGAAAGCGGCGCTTCGGCGAACTGGTGGAGGTGGAACTCATAGGGCAGAAGTTCTCGACGGCAAGGCTGCAGCGCTTCCGGCCCGCCGCTGAAGCTGCCAGTGTATCTGCAAGAGGAACTGCAATCTCCGGCGCAGCCCCAGTATCCATCTTCCCGCCTCGCACGACAAACATCCTTCCGCACCTGGGCCGCCGTCGGAGTTATGCTATGTTCTTGCGCTGCTCTCCATCGCATCCCAGCTCCAGCCCCTCGCACAGGAGAATCCTTTGACGGCCGAGATACTCCGCATTCACCCGGACGAGCCAGAGCCCGAGTTGATCGCTCTGGTGGTCCGCTCGCTCTCCGCCGGCCGCGTCGTCGCGCTGCCCACCGACACCTTCTACGGCCTCGCCGTCGATCCCATCAACCTGCGCGCCGTCGACCGCATCTACGAGGTCAAATCCCGCGCCCGCCACAAGCCGCTTTCCCTGCTCATCAGCGATACCGCACAGGCCTACGGCCTCGCCCGCCAGATCGACACCGCATTCGACCGCCTCGCCGAGCGCTTCTGGCCCGGCCCCCTCACCCTCGTCGTCAAGGCCGGAACCCGCCTGCCCCTGCGCGTCACCGCCAACACGGGCAACGTCGCTCTGCGCGTCCCCGAGGCAGCCATCGCTCGCGCTGTCGTCGATCTCCTCGGCCTGCCCATCACCGCAACCTCCGCCAACCTGCGCGGAATGCCCGAGTGTACCGACGCAGCCAGCGTCAGCGAGCAGCTCGGCAACCAGATTCCCCTCATCGTCGATGGTGGCCCCACCCTCCGCTCCACCCCCACCACCATCGTCGACCTCTCCGGCGGCGGTAACTCCTGGATGATCCTCCGCGAAGGGGCCATCTCCACCCACGAGATCGCCCTCGCCCTCCAGCACTAAAGAATCAGCGCATCAGTCTTGCTTAAGGGCACGGGTTCACCCGTGCCAAAAACACCGTGCTTGTACTCCGGCTTTAGCCGCTGAGGTCAATCCACGCCAAGCCACGACTTCCATCCCTCGCACGCGCTATGCTGATCAGCGGAGAACGATCATGCGCCGCACCAGGCGACTCGCCGCAGCCTTCGCCCTACTCACCCTCGCCGGCCCCGCCCTCACCGGTTCAGCGCAAACCGCGCAGCCTAAGCCCGAACTGCTCCTCTTCCATCCCTCCGGCCCGCCGCTCTCCTACGAAGTCGCAACTATCAAGCCGGTCGGTTCCAAGACCGCCGACCAGATGGTCATGCTCCCGCCCGGCGTCACTCTCAACCCGCTCAGCATCCGCCGCTACATCATGGACGCCTACGGCGCCACATACCAGGCCCAGGTCGTCGGCGGCCCGGAATGGCTCAACAAGGACGACTACCATATCAACGGCAAGGCCCCCGACGACCTCGAAGCCGCATTCCAGAAGATGACCTCCGACGCCCACCACGACCAGGACCGCGCCATGCAGCAGTCTCTCCTCGCCGACCGCTTCCATCTCAAGGCCCACTTCGAGACCCGCGTCCTGCCCGTCTATGAGATCGTGCCTGCCAAAGGCGGCCTCAAGATCACCGAGGTCCCTGCGCCGCCCGAGCGTAAACCCGGCGATCCTCCCATTCCCATCGGTTTCCACATCGGCGACCGGGTCCCTCCCGGCACGATAGTGACCATGATGAACAGCAACGGCCTCTTCGTCTACAACGCCCGCGCCATCAAAATGCCGTTGCTGGCCCGCACCATCAACTTCTCCGGCGCCGCCGAAATCGGCGATCGTCCCATCGTCGATCACACCGGCTTCACCGGCTACTTCGACATCAAGGACCTTGCCTGGGTGCCCCTCAACGCCAACACCGCCGACGCGCCCGACGCTCCCTCGCTCATCGTAGCTCTCCAAGAAAAGCTCGGCCTCAAGCTCGTCCGCGCCCAGGACCCCATCGAGGTCCTCGTCATCGACTCCATCGACCGCCCCTCGCCCAACTGATCGCCCTCGCCCTCCAGCACTAAGCAGCTTTGGACGCGTGGCGAGTGTAGCTCTTGATGGTGGGCAGCAACTTGATCGAGCTTCCCGACTTTTGTTTGGCGAGCCTGATTTCGTACAAACTCTGTAGGTTCAACCAGAACTCTGCGCTGGTGGCGAAGAAGTGCGCCAGCCGCAGGGCGGTATCGCCGGTGATCGAGCGGCGTCCGTTCAGAATCTGCGTCACGCGGTTGGTGGGCACACCGATCTGGCGCGAGAACTCCGCCGCGCTCATCCCCATCGCGCTCAACTCCTCCGCCAGATGCTCCCCAGGATGTATCGCTTCCATCGTTCTCTCCTCTATCAGTGGTAATCCACAATCTCTAAGCTGGACGGGCCCTTTGCGCCATCCGGCCACTCGAAGCAGATTCTCCATTGGTCGTTGATGCGGATGCTGTACTGTCCTTTGCGTTCGCCCTTGAGTGCCTCGAAACGATTTCCTGGCAACGCCGAAAGGTCTTTCATCGAAGTCGCGGCTTCCATCCGGTCCATCTTCATCCGCGCCGCGTGCTCGAATCCGGAAAACTCCTTGACCCGTTTGCCAGCGGCAAAATCACGCGTACGCTTGTCGCGGCAACTCAGGATCATAGGTCAAGACTATCGTTCTGTATGCTGTACGTCAAGAGTAAAGTTTGCGTTTGCCTTGTCTTGCTTAAGGGCACGGGTGGTACCCCAAGCCTTCAGGCTTGGGTCTCCGTGCCGTAAACACCTTATCTCGACACCGGCTTCAGCCGCTGAGGTCAATCCACGCCAAGCCACGACTTCCATCCCACGCAAGCAGTATCCTAATCTGCGGAGAACGAATCATGCGACTGACCAAGCGACTCGCCACAACATTCATCCTCGGCTTCACCGTCTACGCTACCGCACAGACCACACCCGCGCAGAGTGCAGCGACGGCAACGCCTACGCCCGCGCAGTCCATGCCCGCCGCAATCACCCCCGCCCAACAGATGGCCGCAACCGTCCTCCTCCAGCGCCCGGCCACCACCCCCGCCTCCTGCACCTGGGGCTACGAAGACGGAATCCGTCTGGACGGCATGGCAGCCGAGTGGCACAACACCGCCGACCCCGCACTCTTCAACTTCATCAAGTCCGCCGTCGATCCCTGCATCGCCGCCGACGGCTCCATCGTCGGCTACAAGCCCGAAACCCACACCCTCGACAACATCGAGATGGGCCGCGCCGTCCTCTTCCTCTACCGCGTCACCCAGGACGCCAAATACGCCCGCGCCGCCAAGTTCCTCCACGACCAGCTCGCCCTTCAGCCCCGCACCCCCAGCGGCGGCTACTGGCACAAGCAGATCTATCCCAACCAGATGTGGCTCGACGGGGCCTACATGGCCGAACCCTTCCGCGCCGAATACGCCGCCACCTTCCAATCCCCCGCCGACTTCGACGACATCGCCCGCCAGCTCCTCCTCATGGATCAACACATGCGCGATCCGGACTCCGGCCTATTGAAGCATGGTTGGGATGAGTCCAAACAGATGCCCTGGGCGGACAAGCAGACCGGCCTCAGCCCCGAAGTCTGGGGACGTGCCATGGGCTGGTACTCGATGGCCCTCGTCGACACGCTCGACTGGTTTCCCAAAAATCATCCGCAGCGCGCCGCCCTCGTCGCCGCGCTGAATCGCACCATGGCCGCAGTCGTCCAGGTCCAGAACGCAAAGACCGGCCTCTGGTGGCAGGTCATGACTCACGACAGCGAACCGGGCAATTATTTCGAGGCCTCCGCAAGCTGCATGTTCGCCTACGCGCTGGCCAAAGGCGTACGCATTGGCCTTCTTCCGCAGGCCGATGAAGAGAACGCCAAACGCGCGTGGGCGGGAATCCAGAAGCAGTTCATTGTCACCGGTCCCGACGGCACGCTCATCCTGCAAAGCACGGTCAAGGTCGGCGGCCTCGGCGGCACGCCCTATCGCGCCGGCGACTTCGACTACTACATCCACGAGCCGGTCGTCGATCAGGACAAGAAAGGCGTCGGCGCATTCCTCCTCGCCGGCTCCGAGATGGAGCAGGCCGCGACGCAATCGCTCGGCCAGGGCAAGATCGCGCTGATGGACGCCTGGTTCAACTCGCAGACGCGCAAGACCGCCCTCGGCCAGACCGAGCTCTACCACTACAAGTGGGACGACGACTCAGCCAGCGGCTACTCGCTCTTCGGCCGCGCCTTCCAGAGTTACGGCGTCTCGCTCGTCACGCTCGCTGCCGCGCCCATCCCCGTCGCGCTCGCGCATGCCAACATCTACATCATCGCCTCGCCCGACATCCCCATCAAGAACCCCAACCCGCACTACATGGACCAGCCCAGCGGCGACGCCATCGAAGCCTGGGTCCGCTCCGGCGGCGTCCTCCTGCTCTTCTCCAACGACCGCGACAACACCGAGTTCGACCACTTCAACACGTTGAGCGACCGCTTCGGCATCCACTTCAACCCGGTCCTCTCGCACCACGTCGTCGGCGAGGACCGCGCCCCCGGCGAGGTCGTCATTCCGCCCAACACCGGCATCTTCGGCGACGGCTTCACCGCGTTTATGAAGGACACCTGCTCGATCACCGTTCACAACCCGGCCAAGGCCGTCGTCACCGACCACGGCGACATCATGATCGCCATCTCGCATGTGGGCAAGGGAGTTGTTCTCGCGGTCGTCGATCCCTGGGTCTACAACGAGTACGCCGACGGCCGCAAGATGCGCCAGTACGACGGCTTCGAGGCCGCACAGGACCTGGCCGCCTGGGCCGTGCGCCAGGCAAAGTAAGCACTACGCCCCCGGAAAGACCGCCCTTCTCAGATCCCCGACCATATTGCCAAGCCGCGCCGCATCTGGCGTGGCCTCGGCGGCCAGCAGCACTTCGATCTCCCGCGCAATGCGCGTTCCCTCGTCGTAGCCATACATGCCCAGCGAACCCGCCAGCTTGTGCGCGGTATGGCTGGCCTCTTCGCGCAGCTCTTCGCTGAACGTGCCCTCCGCGGCAGCCGTCGCTGCCCGTTCCAGCAGGGCGAGGCGCCCCTCCACCAGCGGGCGGTTGCGCAGCCAGATCGCCGCCAGCAGCTCTGCGGTCTTTTCGTCGGTTTCGGCCTCTGTCATATCGCTTTCGGCCTCTGTCATATCGCTCCTCGAAAAGGTTCGACCGCCTGCGCCATCGGCGCACGCCCTTCCACGAAATCCTCCGCCGTCACTCCTTCCATCCCAGCTTCTCGCAGATCTGCTCAGCCAGGGTAAGCGGGTTGAAGGGTTTGAACAGCACGGCCGCGACTCCCAGATCGGCAAACCGCCGCTGGTCCACGCCCTGCACCTTGGCGGTCAGCAGCAGCACTGGGATGCCGACGAGGTCGGGGTTCTCCTGCATCAGGCGGAATGTAGTGGGGCCATCCATATCGGGCATCATCACATCCATTAGGATGGCGTCGGGAAAGGGTCTGTTGTTGGTCGCGGCGCGGATGCCATCGGCCCCGTTGCTGGCGGTCACAATCTCCCAGCCGGCCGTCGCCTCCAGCGAGAGGGCCGCGACCTCGCGAATGTCTTCTTCGTCGTCGATGATCAGGATCCGGCGCATGGCTCTGCTACTCTCTCATACCGTCAGGCGGCTGGCGCGCACGTTGTGTTGTCCGCCCTGCGCCGTGCCCGCTTTGATCTTCAGCACGCGTCCCAGCTCGGCCAGCAGAAGGCTCTCGTTGTACGGCTTCTGCACCCAGCCCTGGGCCTCGCTCACCAGCATCGGCCGCTCGCTGGGCGAACTGACGCTGAGGATCACCACTGGAATCGCTGCCGTCGCCGCCGAACTCTTCAGTTGCCGCAGTGTCTCCCAGCCGCTCAGGCCCGGCAGGTAGTGGTCCAGCAGGATCGCCGAGATGGAGGGCGACTCTGCGTCTCGCATGGCCTGCTCATGGGCCAGCGCAATCACCTCTTCGCCGCTGCCTGCCTCGATCACGTCGTAGCCGCGCCGTTGAAGCTGTTCGCACACCACCGTGCGGATGCCCGGGTCGTCGTCGCACACCAGGATCAGCCCCTCGCCGCGTTCCACCACCGGTGCCGACGCCACGGGCAGAACGCTGTCGCCAACCCGCGCCGACCGCAGGAACTGCACGCAGAACGTGGTGCCGCTGTTGCCCTGGCTTGGCTGCACCCAGCTTTCGTTCGGCTGCGCCCAGATCAGCCCCCCGTGCTGCTGAATGATGCTGCGGCAGATGGCCAGCCCAAGCCCCGTGCCCCCCTTCTTGCTGGAGTCCGTGGACTCAACCTGCTGGAAGCGGTCGAAGATGCTCTCCAGCTTGTCCGCCGGAATCCCCCGCCCGCGATCGATCACCTTCAGCGACAGCGCGTCGGCGTTGGCGTCGAGCTCGACCGAGACCGTCGAGCCCTCCGGCGAAAACTTGATCGCGTTCGATAGCAGGTTGGTCAGCACCTGCAGGATCCGGTCCGGATCGGCATCGAAGTAGATCGAGTCGTGCGCCGCGTAGCTGTTCAGTTCCAGGCGGATCTGCGCGGCTTCGGCCAACGCGCTCATCATCTCGACGGCCTCCCGCGCCAGATCGTATAACGAGCAGCGGCGCAGGCTGATGGGGGCCCGGCCAGACTCCATCCGCTCCAGGTCCAGAATGTCGTTGATCAGCCGAATCAGCCGTTCCGTGTTGGTCGAGGCGATGCGCAGCAGGTTTTGCGCCCTGGAGCCGACATTGCCCAGCAGTCCCGACGACAGCAGCCCCAGCGCCCCGCGAATGCTGGTCAACGGCGTGCGCAGTTCGTGCGATACCGTCGAGATGAACTCGTCCTTTGCGCGGTCCAGGTCAGACCGCTCGGCCAGCCTGTGTTTCTGCTCCTCGGCGTTTTCGCGGCTGCGCTGCAGCAGCTCGCTCAGCCCGCCCAGGTCGCGCTGCTGCTGGCGCACCTTCCTGGCGAGCCGCAGCGCCAGAACACCGAGCAGACCCATGCATGTCAGAAATAGAATGCTGAAGATAGTCAGTGAAAAACTCATCGTCGATGGCCTCATGGTACCCGTGATTCGACGCTGAGAGATGAAATCCACAGGTGGGGCATCTACCGTTATACCCCTCTATTGCCCTAAGTGGTACCCGTTTCTGGCTTAAGCGCTGACCGTTGCCCCCATCCGCTCCAGGACCCGGCCCCACTGCTTGCCCTTGCGCCCCGCCGCCGCCCCCTTGTGCAGCGCGTAGCCCGCCACCAAAGGCAGCGCCAGCGTGGCCTCGGCGAACACCATCTGCTCAAATGTGGTGTCCACCTTGCCCCAACTGCTCGCCTCCTTCAGCGTAGAGCCCGAGAGCGCGCCGTCGCGCGCATCCGCCACCGTAATCTGCACCGCGTACTTGTGCATCGGCGCGTCCACCCCCAGGACCTCCGCCGCAACCACAATGTCCTGCGCAAAGTTCTTCGCCACGCCGCCGCCAATCATCAGCAGCCCGGTCGTCGGGTTGGCGATCTTCAACTGCGTCAGCTCGTAAAAGTCCTTCGCCGAGTCGATCGACACCGTCGCCTTGCCCTGCCGGGCGTGCCGGTGCGCCACAAACCCGAACCCAGCCGAGCAGTCCGAGAACGCCGGGCAGAAGATCGGCACATCCTTCTCGTACGCCGCCAGCAGGATCGAGTCGCTGTTCCCCTCCTGTGGGGTCCGCCCGTTGGCCGCCAGGTACGCGCCAAGCTTACGCAGGATCTCCCGCGAACTGTACGGCCGCGGCTCCAGCGAGTCGATCACCCGCTGCGTCGTCTGGTCGCAGGTCCGCAGCTCCTCCTCGTCGATGAACGTGTCGTAGATGCGGTCGATCCTCAGCTCGCGCAGCTCCGCGTCGCGGCTTCCGTACTTGTACTCGTCGCCCGCGATATAGTGCCGGAACCCCAGCGCCTCGAAGAAGTCCTGGTCCACAATGTTCGCGCCCGAAGACACAATCGCGTCCACCATGTTCCTGCGCACCAGCTCGACCAACACCTTTTGCAGCCCCGCCGAGATCAGCGATCCGGCCAGGCACAGAATCACCCCGCACTCCGGGTCGCGCAGCATCCGCTCGTAGATCGCCGCCGCCCGCGCCGTGTCCCGCGAGCTGTATGCCATCGAGGCCATCGCGTCCACCAGCGCCACCACGTTGTGCTGCGTGATGTCGATGTGCTGAACGGGCGTCCTGAGCAGTTCTTTTTTCGTCGCCATAAGTCAGCTACCAGTCTATCGCGACGGCGCAATCGAGGCGCGCTGGGTGCCCCTGTTCTTCGCAGGGAGCGTGGTGCTTCAGAGGCTGCTGAAAAACTCCCGTATTTGTCTTTCGTAGGGAACAGGGGGGCTTCAGCCCCATGAATAAGCCCAATAGAATCAAAGCGTCGGGTGCCCCATCCATCGCGCCTTTGTTTCACGCGATGGGTGGGATGTGAAACCCGCCAAGTCGTCCTTCTGGCCAACCCCAATGAGTTCGTCATTCTGGCGCAGCCCCCACGAGTCGTCATTCTGGCGCAGCCAGAATCTCAGTATTTGTCTCTTGCCTTTTTGTTTGTCATTCCGCAGCGCAGCCGGGGTCCCCGGCGAGCGGTCTTTGCTCGCTGGGGTGGAGATGAGTGGGATGCAGAGGGCGCGTCGTTCACATCTCATCCGTGAAGATCGCCTCGATGCTGCTCTCAAACAGCCGCGCAATCCGGAACGCCAGCGGCAGCGACGGGTCGTACTTGCCGGTCTCGATCGCATTCACCGACTGGCGCGAGACCTCCAGCCGGTCGGCCAGGTCGGCCTGCGACCACTCCCGCTCCGCCCTCAACACACGCAGCCGGTTCTTCATCGGTGCCTCCACCGCAGCACTTGCCAGGTAGCGCTTTGGAAGACCAGGAAGAAGGGGAACGTCCAGATAGTGAAGAATTGGCCGATATGCATATAAAGCTGGAGCCATCCCCAGACCGAGGTGAGCACCATGATCCCGCCAACGCCCCACAGGATCGACTGAACGAACAGATGACGCTGAAACTCATCCGACTCTTCGCTCAGATACATTCCACCGCTAACCAGGGTTGCAATGACCGCAATCGCCGGCAGGACCGCAAAGAGATACGCAAATATTCCTCTCGGATGGACCCCGTGGAAGAACAAGAGCGCTAAATTAAACACGACAAAGGCAGACATCGCCCAACTGAGACGGAAAGCATAGCGGCGTGCAGCTGGAGTTTTTTGCAACCACTGCGGTGAACAACTCCGCGGAGAACTCATATCTGGCGTCCTTTCCTTCATCGGTACCTCCAGCGCAGCGCGGCCGTCGCAATCCCTTGGAACATCCAGAAGAGTGGGAACGCCATGAATGGCTGGAAGGGATGAACGTGCGCGTACAACTGGAGAAATCCCCACACCGACGTCAGCGACAGGATCGCGCCCAGCCCCCACAGCATCGACTGGATCAGCAGGTTGCGCTGAAACTCGTCCTTCTCCTCCGCCAGGTACAGTCCGACCACGACGATGACTCCGATGATCGGGACCGCCGGCAGCACCGCCAGGCCATACAGCAGCGCGCCGGTGGGATGAAACCGGTGAAGCGCCCAGTCCGCAAAGAGAAGCGCCACGGCATACGCGGCTATCGTGGACACAAACCGAATCAGGTAACGGCGAGTCGCGGAATTCTGTTGCAGGCAGTTCATGCTTGGCTCCTATTCTTTACCGGTACTTCCTCAGCAGGAATGGCGTACGGAGGATGAAGAAGATCCAGAAGAGCAGGTACGTCCAACTAGGGTTGAAGTGCCTGATGTGGACAAACGTCTCCAGCGATCCCCACGCCGACGTGAATACCAGCACGCCACCCAGTCCCCACAGCAGGACATCAACCATCAGGTTGCGCTGGAACTCATCCTTCTCCTCGACCAGGTAGAGCCCGATCGTAACGATGAATCCAGCCAATGCGACCGCGGGCAAAACGGCAAGGAAGTAAGCCAGCGGCCCATGCGGACGAAATTTGTAGAAGTACAAGGCGACCGAGATGGTCAGCACAATGTAGACAGACGTTGTGGCAATGGTTCGCAGATAAAATCGCCGCACGGCAGGATTCTTGGTCATACAGCCCATGACTTGTTTCCTTTCCTTTATGACAAGCTAACTTTACATAACTCGCCGCACCGTGTCAAGCCCCCTTGTCATATTTATTTTGAAGTGCGTTTTTACTCTTCCCGTTGCTGTTTCGCCGCCATCTGCTCCAGTTGCCTTCGCCAGTCCAGCTCCTCCACAAACCCGCGGCTGGATCGCCACTCCTCCTGCACCTTGACGAAGAGCTCCAGAAACACCCGCGTCCCCAGCAATCCTTCGATGTCTTTCCTCGCCGCCGTCCCGATGGCCTTCAGCATCGCGCCCTGCCTGCCGATCAGGATCGCCTTCTGCCCTGTCCGCTCGCAGTAGATCGCCGCCGCAATCTTCGTAACGGGCAGCCGCCCGTCCTTCATCTTCTTCGTCGATGCCGGCTCCTCGAAGCGCTCGATCACCACCGCCGTCGCGTACGGCACCTCCTCGCCGGTCAGCATCAATATCTTCTCGCGAATCAACTCCGCCACCAGAAACCGCTCTGGCTGGTCCGTCACCTGGTCGCGCGGAAAGTAGCGTTGGCCCTCCGGCAGCACCGCGACGATCTTCTCCAGCAGCAGCGGCAAGCCCTCTTTCTTGCGCGCCGAGATTGGGACCACATCGGCGAAGCTGTGCTGCGCGCTCCAGTGCGCCATCAGCGGCAGCAACTCCTCTTTGCGCACAGCGTCGATCTTGTTCAGCACCAGCACCACGGGGCAGTCCAGCCGCCTCACCAGCCCGAGCGCGAAGTCGTCCTCCGCCGCGCTCATCGCCATCCGCCCCGTAATCTTCGCACTTGGGTGCCCCACATCTCGATTTTGAGATGTGGGATTGGAACCCTCCGCCTTGGCCAGCCGGTGCGTCACGTCGACCATAAACAGCACTGCGTCGCGCGTCTCCAGCGCGTCCTGCACCTCCTGCATCATCCGCCGGTCAAGCTGCGACTCCGGCTTATGAATTCCCGGCGTATCCACCAGCACCACCTGCGCCGCCGGATGTCCCGCCTCGCCTTTCGCCTTCTTTTTGAGCGGAACCTCAAGCACGCCGTGGATGCGCGTCCGCGTGGTCTGCGGCTTGTGCGTCACAATGGCCAGCTTCTGCCCCAGCAGCGCATTCAGCAGCGTAGACTTGCCCGCGTTGGGCCGGCCAATAATCGAAACGAATCCCGAGCGAAATGCCATCCCACCATTATCCCCCGCCGCGCGCACCGTCACTCTGCCAAACAAAGACGACCCGCCTTACTCCGCCGCCGTCTCCACCAGCCCCACTCTCACCCGCTCCACCTTGCGGTCGGTCGAAGCGATCACTTCGAAGCGCAGCAGCTTGCCCTCCACCACCTCGCCCGGCAGAGGAATGTGCCCCGCAATCTCCGACACCAGCCCGCCCAGCGTGGTCGCCTCGTAGTTCTGCGGAAAGAGCCAGGGCAACCGCGGCTGCGCGTCGCGGCCCTCCAGCGCCTCGTCGTCCGCGCCATCGCCGCGCCCGGCCTCGTGTTCCTCCGGCTCCGCGAACAGCTCCCGCAGCCGCGACACCTCGAAGCTCCCCGGCACCACAAAGCTCCCGTCCGCCTCGCGCACCGGCCCGTCCACCGCCTCGGCCTCGTCGTGCTCGTCCGCGATCGACCCCACAATCGCCTCCAGCAGGTCCTCGATCGTCACCAAGCCAGCCACGCCGCCGTACTCGTCGATCACGATCCGCATGTGCTGTTTCTCCTGCTGCATCTCGCGCAGCAGTTCGGCCACTTTTTTCGTCTCCGGCACAAACTCCGCCGGCCGCTGCAACTGCGCCACCGTCCGGCTGGCCAGGTCCGCGTCCAGCACGTGCAGCAGGTCGCGCGCAAACACGATCCCCGTCACATGGTCCAGCGTGCCCGCAAACACAGGCACGCGCGAGAACGCATTCTCCTTCAACTTCTCCAGCAGCCCGGCAAGGCTCAGTCCCTCGGGTACAGCAAAGATCGCCGGCCGCGGCGTCATCACCTCGCGCACCACCTTGTCACCGAACTCCACCGCAGACCGCACCAGTTCGCGGTCGCTCTCCTCCAGGATTCCCTCTTCCTCGCCCGCCTCCAGCAGCGCCTCCATCGCCTCCGACGGATGCTCCTCCTCCTCGGCGTCCTCCGGCTCGGCCAGCGCAACGATCGACAGCAGCAGTCCCAGTGTCAGCGTCACCGGCAGGACCAGGTAGAACAGCGCCTCCAACAGATAGCGAATGCGCGCAATCCACAGCCCGCGCGTCCGCGCAAACAGGACCTGCGGAACCAGCCGGTCGAAGAACAAAATCAGCAGCACCAGAAAAAACGCCGTCACCGCAATATCGTCGATGCCCGGCGCCCGCGCCAGCAGCGGATTCGCCTTCACGTTCACATACAGCCGCAGCCCCGCGATCAGCGCTACCGCCGCCAGCGCAAGCTGCCGCAGCACCGACGCCGACAGCGCCAGGCTCTCCCGTCCCAGGTGCAGCCGCGGCTCAACCAGCCGCGTCCACGCGTCGATGTTGTCCTGAGACTCGCGCGCCAGAAACTTCCCCATCTCGCTGTACACGCGGTCCACATACGCAGCCAGAGCAAGCACCGCCAGCAGCGCCCCCAGCGTCAACCCATACGCCCAACTCACGCCCGCCCCCCTGTTCGTCTGTCATTCTGAGCGAAGCGAAGAATCCCCGCATTATGCTTTTGTTTGTCCATCGGAGCGGCAACCCTTGCAATCATCCCCTCCGCCACCCCCAGCTCCCGCCTTAGCTCCGCCTCGCGCGCCGCCATCTCGCCCGCATCCGCCTCATGGTCGAAGCCCGCCAGGTGCAGTACCCCATGCAGCAGCAGCACCCGCACCTCGTCCCTCAGCGAGTGGCCAAACCGCGCCGCCTGCCGCGCCGCTGTCTCCAACGAGATGGCCAGATCGCCCGCCACGCCTAACCCCGCGCCCCCCGCCGGAAACGACAGCACATCCGTCGCCTCATTCTTCCCGAGGAATTGTCGGTTCAGCCGCCGCAGGGTCGCGTCGCCGGCCAGCAGCACATGCACCTCACCCTCGATCCCCGCCGCCGCCCGCGCGCGGTTCAGAAACCGCGCAAGCCCCGCCTGCGAAAGCCCCAGCTTCTGCCAGGGCTTCGCCTCGCCAGCCAACCTTCGCGGAGCTTCCAGGGTAATCATCTGTACTTTGATGCTACTAGAGCCTGCCCGAGCGCACCTTGCCGAAGACCACGGAGAGCTGGATCGCCATCAGCAGCACTCCCAGGCCCACCGCGCCCCATCCCGCCCACGCCGCGCAGCCCCGCGGCCGGAAGAAGTGCAGCAGAAGCGCGCCAGCCAACAGGTTCGCAAATCCCCACAGTGCATTGCTCAGCGGCGACGACTCGCCCTTTCCCGGCGGCTTGGCAAACGGCGACTGGAACGGGTTCCCGCTGGTCCCCTGCACAAAGTGCGGCACTCCGTTGGTGAGGAACGCCCCGCCCAAAAACTCCAGCAGATAAAAATACCAATGCATCTCTACGGTTCCCCTTCGAGCTCTCTACTGCAGCTTGGTTTCTACTGTTCCCTGTTCCCTGTCCCCTGTTCCCTGCCCCGCGTCGCCCAGTTCCAGCGGCATCTGCTGCGCCCGCCCATAGCTGTCGTAGGCGCGCACAATCCGCTGCACCAGGCTGTGCCGAACCACATCCACATCTTCAAAGTGGCAGAAGCGGATCCCCTCCACGCCCTCCAGCACGCGCAGCGCGTCAAACAGCCCTGACTTCTTCGGGTTGGGCAGATCGATCTGCGTCAGGTCGCCCGTAATCACTGCCTTCGAGCCATTGCCCATGCGCGTCACAAACATCTTCATCTGCTCGATTGTCGTGTTCTGCGCCTCGTCCAGGATGATGAACGCGTCCGACAGCGTCCGCCCGCGCATGAACGCCAGCGGCGCCACCTCAATCACATTCCGCTCCAGCAGGTTGTCCACCTTGCCCAGGTCCAGCAGGTCGTAGAGCGCGTCGTACAGCGGCCGCAGGTACGGGTCCACCTTCTCCTGCAATGTGCCCGGCAGGAAGCCCAGCCTCTCGCCCGCCTCCAACGCCGGCCGCACCAGGATGATCCGGTTCACCCGCCTGGCCATCAGCGCCGACACCGCCATCGCCACCGCCAGGTATGTCTTGCCCGTTCCGGCCGGCCCCAGCCCGAAGGTCATGTCGCCCTGCTCCATCGCCTCCATATATTCTCTTTGGTTGGGAGAGCGCGGCTGAACCATCCGCTTCACCCCCGCCGACCGCTGCCTGCCCGACTCCACCAGCGCGCGCAGCGTCACCGCCGGGTCCGCAATCACCAGCCGCAGCATCCCCTTCAGCTCGCCGTTCTGCAGCGTCACCCCCGAGCGGCGCAGCGCCTCGAAGTCGGCAAAGATGCGCGTTACCCGCTCCACGCTCTCCGGCGGTCCGCCAATCTCGATCTCGTCCGAGCGCAGATCGATCGTCACCTGAAGCCCGTCCTCCATCAGCCGAAGGTTCTCGTCGCGGGTCCCGTACAGGGGCTCAATGCCAGGCGTGATCTCGAGCGATTTTTTTATCAAGTGGCTTTCTGACCTCCGTCAGGACGTGCGAAGTCTTGCATCGGTTTGGGGGGACAACTCTGTCGCCGCAGATGGATCGGAAGGGCATGGCTTCACCCATGCCAGCAGGCTCATCCAAAATGACTGTTCTGCGATTGGGTTCCGGCGAACGCGCAAGCTCCGCGCAGCATGGCGAATCGTCTGTGGGCTTGCAATCGGATTGGCGAGGGTTGCCAATAATTTGCCGAAGTTGCGCACAGACTAGATCGCGCCCCGCGCCCAGTCAAGTCAATTTTAGATGCACCCCGTGCCGCCAGCGATACATCCCCAATTGAGGGTGTAGACTCTTCGTAATCTGGAGAGAACCCCATGCAGTTCACTCACCTTAGCGATTTCGCTCGAACCCGAGAGAGAACCGTACCGAGATGGACGCCTCCACGCGCCGTACGCATTGCAGCTCGTTGCATCCTTCTGTGCGCTTTCACATTCCAGATATACATAATGTGGCAGATGGAGCGTTACCTGCTCGCGGTTCAGTGCTACCCAGACTACGAACTAACACACAAATGGCCGGATCACCTGTTGATGGTGACCTCGTCAATCACACTCCTCATAACATCGGTCTGCATACCGGTTCTTTTCCGCCAGCCACATGTAAAGAAAAAACACGTTCCCGATCCCGCTCTCTCGATCCTGCCCAGATAGAACTGCTCGGTTGACCCCGCCGCACCGCTTCCGTAGACTGGAACTTGCGGCGATGTGGCGTCTCTGTCTCCGCCTGCATCCCAATCTCCCCGGCGTCGATCGCACCCCAGGATCGCGCGGGCCCAGAAAAGAGTTCCGTTTCCATGGCAAATCATGTCTCCTCGTTGAAGCGCGCCCGTCAGACCGAAACCAAGACCGCGGACAACCGCTCCAACAAGACCAAGCTCCGCGGCACCCTGCGCGTCCTGCGCGAGGCCATCGACGAAGGCAACAAGAAGACCATCGCCGCCACCTACTCCGCGACCGTCTCCATCCTCGACAAGAGCGTCCAGAAGGGCGTGATCCACAAGAACACCGCCAGCCGCTACAAGGCACGTCTCAACGCCCGCGTCAAGGCCCTCGCCGCACCCAAGAAAGTCGCGTAATTAATCTCTCTTCATAACATAAGGGCCAGCCCGGTCCAGCGGCTGGCCTTTTTGCGTCCGCTCAGGCACCTACCGCGACGAACTCCCCGGAGTCTCGTCCGGCCCATACAGCGTCGGCCGCTTGCGCGCAGCCCCCGGCTCCGGATCGCCCAGGACCACAGCTCCCGCCGCCACCGGCGCGCCCTGCTCCCCCACCGCAGCCGATGCCAGCGCGGAAGAATCAACCGCCCTACTCATCCCGCTCGCCGCATTCGCCGCTGCAGCCTCCGCCGCATCCCCCGCCACCGGCGTCGATACCCGCTCCAGCGACGTGTCGATCCGCGCCCCCGCGTCCGGCGGGGCCATCGCCTCGGCCGCCTTCACTTCGGCCTGGTCCTTCTCCGTAAGCGCGGGCAGCGCGTACACCTCCACCGCGGCCTCGCGCTCGGTGTACTCGTCGTAGTCCTTCGTCGCCGCATGGTGCACCACCGTCTCGCGCACCACGGCCAGCCGCATCCCATCCGCCGACAGCGCGAAGTTCTCCCCCGCCCGCTCCACCGGCGTGCAGTCGATCTTAAACAGCACTCTGCCGTCGTAGCTCTGCACCACGCGCACCTCCTCGGCGCTCACCGCGCCCTCCGGCAACGGCCCATCGGGATCGACCGCGCCTGTCACCACAACCCGCCCCAGCGCAAACCGTCCTGCCGCCGGCGCGAACGAGAACGACGGAGAGGTGTGCGTGTCGCTGAAGCTCTGCTGCCACATCTCCTCGCCCTTCAGGTTGAACCCCGCCAGCTCCTGTTTGTCCGCGCTGCCCCTGCATCCGAAGGCCACAAACTCGCCGTGCCCCACAAACGTCGGATGCGGAGCGCACGTCGTATCGAACTCCGCCAGCTCGTTCACCCTGCCCGTGTGCTCGTCGAAGTTGAACAGCCAGCGGTCCTTGCCGCCCTCGATCACATCCAGAAACCCAGCCGTCGTCATCGGCAGCTCAGTCGCCGTCCGCGCGCGGATCGCCCCCGCAGAGACGACCACCAGGCCCTCCGCGCCCGCGCCCATACTCATCAGCCGGTAGAAGTTCAGTTGCACCGGCGCGGGGTCCGTCTGCGCCGGATCGTGAATCACCAGGTCCCCCGATGGCCCCGCTTCCACGCCGGCTTCCCCCGCCTCGCCCGGCGTGAGCTTCGTCGTCTCCACCGTCAGCAGGTCCTCATTCGCAGACACCATCAATGCCACGATGTGCCGCTCGATATGTAGCAGCGGCGTCTCGCGGAACGCATCCTTCGCCCCGCCCGCCGCCATCGGCGCAATCACCGACAGCCGGTCGCGCACCCGCAGCAGAAACCTCCCATGCCCCAGCGCCCACAGGTAC
>Ga0326728_10013695_pt1 | contig 17517 bp, 15 predicted proteins | sample MB3enrmetagenome_FD_207602 | JGI IMG/M metagenome (GOLD analysis project Ga0326728, IMG submission 207602) | Lab enriched peat soil microbial communities from McLean, Ithaca, NY, United States - MB31MN | ecosystem: Environmental > Terrestrial > Soil > Wetlands > Peat | place: USA: New York... | reverse complement strand
CGCCGCATGTCCTCGGTGCCCATGTACACCACGCACTCGAAGCCGAACAGGGCGCAAACGGTGGCCGTGGCGACGCCATGCTGTCCGGCGCCGGTTTCAGCGATGACGCGGTGCTTGCCCATGCGTTCTACGAGCAAGGCCTGCCCGAGGCAGTTGTTGATTTTGTGCGCGCCGGTGTGGAGCAGGTCTTCGCGCTTGAGATAAATTTTCGCGCCGCCAAGTTTTGCCGTCAGGCGGCGGGCGAAGAACAACGGCGTAGGGCGTCCAGCGTATATCTTTAGCAAATGGTCGAGGCGCTTCTGGAACTTGCGGTCGCGCTTTGCTTTTTCGTATGCGCGCTCCAGTTCTTCGAGCGCGGCCATCAGCGTTTCCGGAACGTAGCGTCCCCCATAAGCGCCGAAACGGCCGGTAGCCGCGGCTTTTGGCGGAAATTTCCCGGCTACCTGGTTGCGGGCCCTTTCGGATGCGGTTGCCATCGTCAGCCTGCCTCTTCCATGGCGCGCACGGCTTGGACAAAGGCGCGGACTTTTCTGGGATCTTTTTTGCCGGGCTCGCGTTCGACGCCGGAGGAAACGTCCACCCCCCAGGGATGGAGGAGGTGGATCGCCTCCTGCACATTGCCGGGACGCAAGCCGCCGGCGACGATCAACTTGCTGATGCTGTTGATGATTCCGGCCCAGGGCTGGACGCGTTCCCAGTCGAAAGCCTGTCCGGTACCGCCGCGTCTTGCGTCGTTTGAGGAATCGAGCAGGACGCCCGAGATCACACCAGGCCGGAAGCCGTGAGTTTCGAGGAAGAGGTCGCCGTTCTTAGCGACGTGGATTTTGTGCACGCGTTTGCCCTTGTAGGCTTCGTCGGGCTCTACCAGTCCGACCGCGACCGGGTCCCATCCGACAGATTGTCCGGCAGGCACGTCGAAAACTGTCGCCGCCCAGGTGCGGAAAATCGTGGGGCGCTGCGATTTGTTCGCCAGTTCCTGGAACAGTTCACGGCTGAATTCCACACTCTCGTCGCCGTGCAATTGCACGGCTGTAAGGCCAACCTGTTGGACGGCGTCACGCACGCGGTCCACGGTTTCGTTGACGAAAACGCCGACTTTCTCCATCTCCATCGACTGCGGCAGCTTGGCCATGATCGAGCGCGCGGCTTCCAGAGTGACGTGGCGCGGGCTCTTCGGATAGAAAACGAAGCCGAGCGCATTCGCGCCGGCATCGCTGGCGGCGAGCGCGTCGTCGAGGTTCGTAATCCCGCAGATTTTGATCCAAGTCATAAAATGCAGTGGTCAGTGGCCAGTGGCCAGCAAAGCCACAAAGCCAGACTCTTACTGACCACTGACCACTGGCCACTGACCACTGCTTGCCATCAATTTTGCCAGCGCTTCGCCTGGCCGCTCCGCTTTCATCAACGATTCGCCGATCAGGAACGCTTCGTAGCCGGCGGATCGCAGACGAGCGATGTCTGCGCCGGATTGGATCCCGCTCTCGGCGACGCGGACGCATGCGGCGGGCATTTTTTCCGCGAGCCGGAATGCGGTTTCGAGATCGACCTTGAAGGTGCGCAGATTGCGGCTGTTGATGCCGATCAGGTCGCAGCCGGCATCGAGCGCGCGTTGCAATTCCTCTTCGTCATGCGCTTCGCACAAAACGTCCAGTCCCTGCGATCGCGCGATCCCGGCCAGCGCTACCAGCTCTTCTTGGTCGAGAGCGGCGGCAATCAGCAGGATGGCATCGGCGCAATTCGCTCGGGCTTCGACGATCTGGAATTCATCGACGATGAAATCTTTGCGCAAGCAGGGAAGAGAACTGCTGGCGGAGGCTTGGCGCAGATATTCCAACGAGCCTTGGAAGAATTGTTCGTCCGTCAACACCGAAAGCGCGGCTGCGCCTGCCTGCTCGAGCTCCCGCGCCAGTTCCGAAGGTCTGAAATCGGCTCGAATCAAACCTTTTGAGGGCGAGGCTTTTTTCAGTTCGGCAATAACGGCGACCGCGATTCCGTCTTGCGCGACCCGGCGTAGTCGATTCCGAAATCCACGTGGAGTGTGCGCGGTAGCCGCCTGTTCCAGCGCGCGCAGGCCGGAGTTTCGCCGGCTCAGAGACAGGCGCTGGGATAGGCGCTGGCGCGTGGCGGCGACAATCGAGTCCAGGGAGGCTGGCATGACAGAGGTTTCAATTATACGGAAGCAGTTCGCTGTTCGTCGTTCGCTGTTCGCGGTTCGCCCGGCAGACAACAAGTGGCGACCAGGGAACAGCGAATAGCGAACTCCGAGCTTCCCGCTACGACCTGCGACCGGCGTTTGAAGAAACCGACCCAAGTCCGTGTGATGACGATCATTGACCCGGCTTCCGGCAAGGTGCTATAAACAAGTGCTTTGTGCGGAGGTGTGTAGTCTGATCGCGGGGCTACATGCCGATGACACTAAGGTTTCCGACGCGGCCAAATCGGCACTCCTCTTTTTTGTTGTTATGCCTGGCGGTGGAAGCGTGTTCGGAGCGTGTTCGGAACTCCGGTGGCGGGCGTACCGGTGGCGGATCGAATCCTCCAGCGGGCGGTAACGCGCCGAAGCAAAATCACACGTCCTGACCCCTGAATAGGATTTCTTAGGAGGATTTCGATGTGCACTTGGAACGCTAAAATTGCGTCTGTGGGACGCTGGTTCGCGGAAAGACGCTTGGCGAAAACTTCGGCAACCCTTGCTACTCTGCTGCTTCTGACTGCCGGCTCCGCGCTGGCGCAACCCGCCGCCCAAACTACAGAAGAAGGCGGCGAAGCGGCCTTGAAACTGCCCGATCTCTCTTCCGTCTCCTTTCTCGGTGTTGATGGACATCGCCTGCTGATGGTCGGGCTGCTGTTCTGCGTTTTCGGCCTCGGCTTCGGCATGGTCATCTTCATGCGGTTGAAAAACCTGCCCGTGCACCGCTCCATGCGCGAAATCTCGGAACTGATTTACGAAACCTGCAAGACCTACCTCATCACGCAGGGCAAATTCCTGATGCTGTTGTGGGCCTTCATTGCCGTCGTCATCGTGCTCTACTTTGGCGTGCTGCGGCATTTCGAAGTTCCGCGCGTGGTGATCATCCTGGCGTTCAGCCTGGTGGGAATCGCGGGCAGCTATGGGGTAGCGTGGTTTGGGATTCGCGTCAACACCTTCGCGAATTCGCGGACGGCCTTCGCTTCTCTGCCCGGCAAGCCCTACCCGATTTATCAAATCCCGCTGGAGGCCGGGATGTCGATCGGCATGATGCTGATCTCGGTCGAACTCCTGATCATGCTCTTCATCCTGCTGTTCGTGCCCGGCGACTACGCCGGCCCGTGCTTCATCGGATTCGCGATCGGCGAGTCGCTGGGCGCGGCCGCGCTGCGTATCGCGGGCGGCATCTTCACCAAGATTGCCGATATCGGTTCCGACTTGATGAAGATCGTCTTCAAGATCAAGGAAGACGATGCCCGCAACCCCGGCGTGATTGCCGATTGCACCGGCGACAATGCCGGTGACTCGGTGGGACCGTCGGCCGATGGTTTCGAGACTTACGGCGTGACCGGCGTCGCGCTGATTACTTTCATTTTGCTGGGCGTGAAGGATCCGACGATTCAGGTGCAGTTGCTGGTGTGGATTTTCGTGATGCGCATCATGATGCTGGTGTCCAGCGCGTTGGCGTATTTCATCAATGGCGGCATCGCGAAAGCCCGGTACGGCAACGCCGACAAAATGAATTTTGAGACGCCGCTTACTTCGCTGGTGTGGATCACGTCGATTGTTTCGATCATTGCCACCTACTTTGTTTCGCATTTCATCATCCCCGACCTGGGCGGCGACACGACGCAGTGGTGGAAGCTGGCTTCGATCATCTCCTGCGGAACGCTGGCGGGAGCGCTGATCCCCGAGCTGGTCAAAGTCTTTACTTCGGTGGACTCGCGCCACGTGAACGAGGTGGTGACCTCGGCGAAAGAAGGTGGCGCATCGCTCGGCATCCTCTCCGGTTTCGTGGCCGGAAACTTTTCCGCCTACTGGCTGGGGCTGGCGATGGTGAGTTTGATGTCGATCGCTTACTTCTTCAGCCAGATGGGCTTGGGCGCGGCGGCCACCATGATTGCCGCGCCCGTGTTTGCTTTCGGACTGGTTGCTTTCGGCTTCCTCGGCATGGGCCCGGTGACAATCGCGGTCGATTCCTATGGGCCGGTGACCGACAACGCGCAGTCCGTCTATGAACTCTCGCTGATCGAGCAGGTGCCCAACGTCAAGGCGGAGATCAAGAAGGACTTCAACATCGACGTGAATTTTGACCGCTCCAAGGACCTGCTGGAAGAGAACGACGGCGCCGGCAATACCTTCAAGGCAACCGCAAAGCCGGTGCTGATTGGAACCGCGGTCGTGGGCGCAACGACAATGATCTTCTCCATCATCATGGCGCTGACCAATGGCCTGACCGGGAATGTCGAGAAGCTCTCCTTGCTGCACGCTCCCTTCTTTTTGGGACTGATAACCGGCGGCGCCATGATTTACTGGTTCACCGGCGCATCCATGCAGGCCGTGACCACCGGCGCCTATCGCGCCGTGGAGTTCATCAAGGCCAACATCCATCTCGAGGGAGCGGAGAAGGCTTCGGTTGCCGACAGCAAGAAAGTGGTTGAGATCTGCACCAAGTATGCGCAGAAGGGCATGTTCAACATCTTTGTCGCGGTTTTCTTCGGCACCCTGACATTTGCCTTCGTGGAACCGTTCTTCTTTATTGGCTACCTGATCTCGATTGCGATCTTCGGTCTCTACCAGGCCATCTTCATGGCCAACGCCGGCGCCGCGTGGGACAACGCCAAGAAGATCGTCGAAACCAAACTCAAACAGAAAGGCACGCCCCTGCATGATGCCACGGTCATCGGCGATACGGTGGGCGATCCTTTCAAGGACACCTCTTCGGTGGCCATGAACCCGGTCATCAAATTCACCACGCTGTTCGGACTGCTGGCGGTCGAACTGGCCGTGTCGCTGGCCAACAGCCATGGCGTCAGGCTGACGCACATCCTGGCGGTCTGCTTCTTTGCAGTCTCGGTCTCTTTCGTGTACCGGTCGTTCTACGGGATGCGAATCAGTTCGGCGGAAGCGAGCGAATTGTAGGGACAGCCGCCCCGCCTTCGACTTCGCTCGGGAACCCACTCATCGCAAAAGAACGCGATGAATGGGACACCCGGGCCGTCCCTACGTGAGACTGCGTCACTTCCCTGCCAGAAAGTCGATCAACTCTTCCCTCGTGAATCCCGCCTCCCGCAGCAACGACATCAGAGTTCCCTTCGGCATGTCGCGATTATGCTGAGGCACCACCGCGCGGCGGCGGGAAACAGGATTATAAAAAACGAAGTGACTGCCCGACGTGTGGTCCAAAATGAAGCCGTTCTGTTCCAGAAACCGGATGATCTGGCGCGGCTTAACGGCGGGAAACTTCGACATTTGAGCGCATACTAGCAGAAAAAAATCGCCGCGTCGGTGCGTTGCAACAAAAATATTTTGCGCGACCGCCGCGATTTTATGGCGCTGTCAAGTGTCGAGAAAATAACTGTCGTTCTCAAGAGGCAATAGAAGAACTTGTCAAATATTCGTCCAAAGACCTTGCGATCTGTCTTTTCTCAACGCGAATATTCCAGATCGAGAGAGGCTACGAGGGTGTTGTCGTCGGTGGGGATAGGATCTTTGTGCTTGCGCAGGCTGGCGATGTAACCCGAGATGGCGTCCTTGGCCATTTCTCGCGCTTCGTCCACGGTGCGCCCGTGGGTAACGCACCCAGGCAGCGCCGGGACCAGCGCGGTGTAGCCGCCCTCCGGTTCGGGCCGGAGCATGATGTTGTAGTGGTACCGGGCCTTAGCTGCCTTAGCCATGGTGGGATACTATCGTGCCGTAGAAGCGCGGTCAAACCCATAGGGACAGCCGCTTTCGTCCATCGGCGGTTCGGCATGCCACTTCCCGAAAAGCGCGAGAAATGGGGCACGCCGGTTATTTGGTATCAACGTTGGGAAACAGCAGCACTATAATTGCCGCGTTGAAGTGGCCCATCCGCCTGTGATGCTTCTTTGACGAATGGAGAACTGCAATGTCCGACGATCTGGCGAACCCTCTACTACTGTTGCTCATCATCTGGTGGCTCGCCGCCTCAGTTGCCGTATCTTGGGCGGCTGGAAGCCGGGGACACAATAGGGGCCGGTGGTTCTCGCTCAGTTTCTTTCTGGGGCCGTTTCTCGCTGTCCTGCTCTTGCTCGCCTATCCGTCCGCTCCGGTGTCCGATAGAGAACGTAAAACGGAAGGCAGTCTGTCCATCACGGGTGAACCCAGGATCTACTAGTGTGCTGGCGGGTGGGCCACATCAACGGGGGAGTATAGAGTGGGCTTGCTTTGACATCGATCAAAATAACCGCCCAGCGCTGCTGGGAAAATCTACTCGGTGCAGAGTGGGCCATCGTAGTTACTTAACCGTACATACATTAATACCACTACAAAGTGTTCCACGTGGAACATTGTACGTACAAATAGGCCGCGACCCCTGCCCGCTACAGCTGGCTCATCTTGGCCAGGAATTCGCTGTTCGTCGCCGCTTTGGCCAGCCGCTCGATCAACAGTTCCATGGCTTCGACCGGCGACAGCGGGTTCAGCACCTTGCGCAGCACCCAGATGCGCTGCAAGTCTTCTTTTGGAATCAGCAGCTCTTCCTTGCGCGTGCCCGAGCGCTGGATGTCAATGGCCGGGAACGTCCGCTTATCCACCAGCTTGCGATCCAGGATGATTTCCGAGTTGCCCGTGCCCTTGAATTCTTCGAAGATCACGTCGTCCATGCGCGAACCGGTGTCGATGAGGGCGGTGGCGATGATGGTGAGCGAGCCGCCTTCTTCGATGTTGCGCGCCGATCCAAAGAAGCGCTTCGGACGTTGCAAAGCATTCGAATCGACGCCGCCCGAGAGCACCTTGCCCGAGGGCGGAACGATGGTGTTGTAAGCGCGCGCCAGGCGCGTGATGGAATCGAGCAGAATAACGACGTCGCGTTTGTGCTCCACTAATCGCTTTGCCTTTTCGATCACCATTTCCGCGACCTGCACGTGGCGGGCAGCGGGCTCGTCGAAGGTCGAGGAAATGACTTCGCCCTTGACTGAGCGCTGCATGTCGGTGACTTCTTCCGGGCGCTCGTCGATCAGCAGCACCATCAGCACGACTTCAGGGTGATTGGTGGTAATCGAGTTCGCCACATTCTGCAACAGCATGGTTTTGCCGGCACGCGGCGGCGAGACGATCAGGCCGCGCTGTCCCTTGCCGAGCGGGGTGAGCAGGTCCATGACGCGGGCGCTGATATTCTCGCGCGTGGTTTCGAGCTTGATCCGCTCCTGCGGATACAGCGGCGTCAGGTTGTCGAACAGAATCTTGTTGCGGGCCTCGTCGGGCGACTCGAAATTAACCGCCTCGATCTTGACCAGCGCAAAATATTTTTCGCCCTCGTGAGGCGGGCGCACCTGGCCGCTGATGGTGTCGCCGGTTTTTAAATCGAACTTGCGGATTTGCGACGGCGACACGTAGATGTCGTCGGGCCCGGGCAGGTAGTTGTAGTCGGGCGAGCGCAGGAAGCCGTAGCCGTCAGGGAGGATCTCCAGCACACCTTCGGCGAAGATGTGTCCTTCTTTTTCACTTTGCGCCTGCAGGATCTTGAAGATGAGGTCCTGTTTGCGGAGTCCGCTGGCGCCCGGCAGCTCCAACGATCGGGCGATCTTGGTCAGCTCGGTAATGTTTTTTTCTTTCAGTTCGGCGATGGTCATATTTACCTACGTGGATGATTTTCTTCGGGAGGGATTCTCTTTTTCTCTCGCGGGGATGGATTGCTTTGCCGCCGTGCGGGCACACGGCGGAGCTGCTTAAGCAGCTCGCCGTTGTGCTTCGGCAAAGTTCTCGGGTTCGCTCAGGATGTCATGACGTTCCGCATCGGCGATCTTGTCAAATACATCGTTCATGGTTTCCTGAATGCGGGTGTTCGGCTTATGAAATTTGCGCGTTGCCTTGGAGGCAAGCTGGCAAAGCATATACCGGTTCCGCAAAGTATGTAGAGCGTCAAATACACGATCAGAGCGCATGTTCGGTCGTTCTCCTTCAACAAGAATAATTTAGGCCTCGTTCCCATCGTCCGCCCATTGGGGATGGTCGCCTAAGGTCTGCCAAGCTGCAATCCGGGCCAAAGTTCAACGGGATTTGCCAGAATACCAAATAGATGCCCCGCCCAACCCGAAAGTTGCTTAATTCTTAAGGAGTTGCCACAACGCGGGCGGAGGTTCGCACGGACCGGCAGAAACTGCTTCAATGTCCAGAGAACAGCTAAGTATAACAAACCGCTGGGGAAGGTCAAGAACAATTTGCAACCGAATTTGCCGTCCGGCGGTTAACTTCCCCGGCCCCTACTTCACACGGCCGCAGAGAGACCGAGCTTCGCATCAGAGATCAAGCTTCGTATCAGGGCATCGCCTTAGCGATGCCGCACGTCTTTCGAGGTCATACGCCCCTTTAGGGGCTGGGCTTCGAGATTCGACCTTCTCTCCAGCCCTTTCAGCGCCTACTTCAGTGCGTTCAGCCGCGCCGACAGGCGGGACTTGTAGCGCGAGGCGGTGTTTTCATGCAGAACGCCCTTCTGGATTGCCTTATCGAGCACCGACACGGTCTGCCGGTAAGTCTGGCCAGCGGCGGCTTTGTCGCCCTTTTCCAGGCTCTCGCGCAGGCTCCGCAGAGCGGTACGCAGTTCGGAGGCGTTGGCACGGTTGCGGACGGTTCGCTTCGTTGTCTGTCGGGCGCGTTTCAGCGCCGAAAAATGATTTGCCATGCGGCTTGATTACCTTTGTTTGTCCTAGATTGCGCTAGGAAGATGTCGGTGGGAACCGAAGCTGTATTCTACGGTAGCAAGTCGCGCCCGGTCAAATACCAGGCAGAGAAACTCGGGTTTCCCCTGTGCTCCTCCGTGCCCGCTGTGGTAAAGCACTTGACTCCGGTTGCATGGGAGACACTTCTCCGCAGCCGGTGAAGCCGTTGCCAGGCGGAGCATAGTTACTGGGCTCGATCCCTTGAGGGAGCCAGTCTCTCCCGAAAGAAAGCCGGTTAGAAACAAGTTCTATGAATTCGCTCGAACGCCTCAAAGTTCTCATCAACTCCTCAACCCCAATCGTCGTCATGGAGACGGTCGAGGAACTGCGCGCCCTTTCGCTGGTGCGCATGGCTTGCTCGGAGCTAAATCTACCGGTCTTCGAATGGACCATCGCCGACGGCCTCGTCCGCTCCGGCAGCGGTGTCGCCGCTCCCCAACCGGTTGCTTATCCGCGTCCGGAAACTCGAATGGGCGCGATCCCGCAGGGCAACAGCGAAGCCGATCGGTTGGTGCGAGCGGTGCTGTCGCCGGTTGGCAACGATGCCGGCGCCAGTCCAAGGACCGCCATGTACAACACCGCCGATCCGGTGCAAGCGCTGGCCAACCTGGCGTCCATGACCGTCGAAGCTGTGTTCGTTCTGAAAGATTTCCATAGACATATGGATAACCCGGTAGTGGTGCGCCGCCTGCGCGACGTGGGCCAGAAATTCTCCGCCAACCGCAGGACCCTGGTGCTCACCGCCCCCGCCATCGAGATGCCGCCCGAACTGGCCAGCCTGGTAGAGTTCCTCGATCTGCCGTTGCCCGATCGCGACCGCCTGCGCGAAATTATCCGTGAAACCTACACCCGCCTGGCCGGCACTCACACCTTGAAGCTCCAACTCGATGCCAATGGCGTGGACGCGATGGCCGACAATCTGCGCGGCCTGACGGAAGAAGCCGCCGAGCGCGCCATTTCGCAGACGGTAGTCGGACGCCTGGCGCTTTCACCCGACTGCATCACCGACGTGCTCGACGCCAAGAAAGCCTTGCTGAAGCGCTCGGAAATGTTGGAGTTCGTGGATGCGACCGACAACATGGCCGGCGTAGGCGGCCTCGACAACCTGAAGCGCTGGCTGGAGCAACGCCGAGGCGCATGGGAAGACGGCGCGCAAAAGTTCGGCCTCGATCCGCCAAAAGGCGTAATCATTCTAGGAGTGCAAGGCTGCGGCAAGAGTCTCTGCGCCAGAGCCGTAGCCGGAGAATGGAAACTGCCGCTGGTGAAGTTCGACACCGCCGCCGTGTATGACAAATTCATTGGCGAAACGGAAAAGCGCATCCAGAAGGTGTTCCGAGTAGCCGAGGGCCTGGCGCCCTGCGTGTTGTGGATCGACGAACTGGAAAAAGTTTTCGCCGGAAGCGGTCCCGATTCCGCCTCCGCCGACGCGGGCGTTTCGTCGCGCCTGCTGGCGTCGTTTCTTTCCTGGATGCAGGAGCGCAAGCCCGCCGTCTTCGTAGCCGCCACCTGCAACAACGTAACCGTGCTGCCCCCCGAACTGATTCGCAAAGGCCGTTTCGACGAACTCTTCTTCGTAGACCTGCCCAGTGCAGCCGAGCGCAAGCAGATATTTTCCATCCAGCTAGCCAAGCGCAAACGCAACCCCGCCGACTACGAGCTGGACCAGGTAGCAGCCGCAGCCCAAGGCTTCTCCGGGTCCGAAATCGAATCTGCCGTCCAAACCGCCCTATATGCCGCCTTCGCTCGCAAACAGGAATTGAGCAACGAAGACCTGCTAACCGCGCTGTCGTCCACCGTGCCGCTCTCGGTCACACGTGCCGAGGAAATTGAGGATCTGCGGACCTGGGCCAAGGATCGGGCGGTGTGGGCATCGTCGCCGGAAGCCAAGAAAGAAGAAGGCGCATAAGTCGTAGCGCCGGCGTCCACGCCGGCTGTCCCGCGGAAAGACTCCAGCCCAGCAAGACCCGTCGTGAGCGCTATGGCTGATTGCATCAACAATCTGTGAGCCATTCCGTGCGGCAGCGGTGTCTCTATCTACTGGAGACTATACTTCGACCGATGCGGCGAGCGCGAATGATTGCGGTATGGCTACTCGTCTTGTTGCTCTTAATGGTCATCGGCATCCACGTCTACGCGCAAGTCTTCCGATGGCGGGTCGAGCATCTCTTGGCTCAATTGAAAACCCTTCGCGTCGAAGAGACGCCCGCTGCAAGGGTGTTGAAACTGCGCAGCGACTATTCTCGCCACGTAGTGGGCGACGGTCCTTGTTCAGAAGAACATTGTGCGTTTTCGATTGAGTTGACCGAGTGGGAGTCGCTCTGGAGGGCGTACACATACCGTCCGTGGAGCGAACGTCCAACGTACTATCTGGTGAACGGACTTCGATTCTTCGGATTGCGAATCAACGATTTCACTGTGGGCCTGCGCATCGAGAGCGGAAGACTTCGCAGAATATCGGTCTGGTTCACTCCAATGTCTTACATCGCTCACAAGTCCTATGTTGAGGGTGGCTTCTTGTCCAACTTCATTGTTGAGGCTGAGACAGTCGGCAATTTTCGCCGATGGGTGAATCGTCCTCAGGTTTATCTGCACCCTAATTTGCTTGTTTCGGAGCCGGACGCGTGTACGGGATGCAGCGGCGCAATTTCCGCTCATTTCACATGGCAGGCAAGCCGGGAAGAGTACGAACGAGCACTTGGGTTTGACTTGTCCTGCATCACGCGATTTCACGACTGCCGTACGCCCGAGGAGTTTCTCCCGACAGCCGCGCAAATGCTCAAGGAAGATTACGCACAGAAATTGACAGACAAGTGGGGAAAGACTCCTTGCGACACGCGGATGGCGCACATTTTGGGCCGTGACAGTGATGTGATAGGGCTGGTGCGAGTCAAGAAAGTGGACACGGATGGCCAGGACACAATCGTTGACTACAATTTAATAAAAGTATTGAAAGGCAAGAGTCCACCATTGAGCGGCGTGTACTACTACCCAAAGCATTCCGCCGATGCAGTTGAGGAATCGGATTCCGGGCATCTTTCCCGACCGCTTGTGATAGTCGGCACGGAAAGAATTGTCTTCCTTAGCGAAATACTCGGCCAACCAACACCAGAGTCCAATTGCGGGATGATGCCGCCCACGACACAAAACTTAAGCGCGGCGTCAGAGGGCATCGCGGACGACCGAACTGGCACTCCGAGTGAAGAGTAGCCGGGTTGTTGGCGTAACATCGCCATAGCACTCACAATCCCAGCGTTGGCGGGTTAACCGGGCAGTCATCGGCAAGCCGGAATCGACGCCGACGGAACTTCCTCCCCATTTGACTCCCCCGCCCGCCCGCGCTACGCTGATCTCAAATGGTTGGTAACCGCCCCGTCGTCGGGGTGCGCAATCCGGGTTGCTCCATTTCCGTATCCATCTTTTTGTGCGCAAAAAACGCCGGCCCGGGTTCGCCCGCATCCGGCACAGCACGTTCCGATCGACCACTTCCCGATAACACACGAAGAGTGAGCCCAGTCCGGCTGCTGGAGGCGGCGCCACAATCCTGAATGAAAAAAAATATTGAACTCACCCCCGACATCGAGACCCTGTTCGGCACGCGCGATGAAAATCTCCATGTGCTCGAAGACGGCCTGAACATCAATATCGATCTGCGCTCGGATCGCATCGAACTGGAAGGCGCGCCCCGTGACGTAGCCCGTGCTGAACAGTTGTTCGCCGACTACGAGCATCTGCGGCGTACCGGCCACCAGTTCGTGAACGGCGACCTCGGCAGCATGTTGCGCGTAGTGGTCGGCGATCCGAATGCGACTCTGCGCGGACTGGCCGAGGCCGGCCGCCAGCGTTCTTTTGGACGCCGCACCGTCCAGCCCAAAAGCCCCAATCAGCGCCGCTACCTCGAAGCCATCGAAAAGCACGACATGGTGTTTGCCATCGGCCCCGCCGGCACCGGCAAGACCTACCTCGCCGTGGCCATGGCGATTTCGGCCCTGCTGAACAAGCAGGTCAACCGCATCATTCTGGCGCGCCCGGCGGTCGAGGCCGGCGAACGTCTCGGCTTTCTGCCCGGCACCTTGCAGGAGAAGATCGATCCCTATCTGCGGCCCCTGTATGACGCGCTCTTTGACATGCTGGAGCCCGAGCGCGTCGAGCGTTATCTCGAAAAAAATATCATCGAGATCGCGCCCATCGCCTTCATGCGCGGGCGCACGCTGAACGATTCGTTCGTGATCCTGGACGAGGCGCAGAACACCACCTCGGAGCAGATGAAGATGTTCGTCACCCGTCTGGGATTTGGTTCCAAGGCGGTGATCACCGGCGACGTCACGCAAATCGACTTGCCCAACGCCCGCCGCAGCGGATTGATCGAAGCGGGCGAAATTCTGCAAGGCGTAAACGGCCTCGCCTTCGTGCACTTCGACGAAAGCGACGTGGTTCGTCATCACCTGGTGCAGAGGATCATTCGCGCCTACGACGATTACAAGTCGCGGCTGGCCGAGCAGCAGTTGTCGCTGCTCGAACCGAAGCCCGGCGCGCCGCAAGCGCCGCCCTTGCCGCCGTCGTCCGAAGAGCCGCGCGTACGTAATTAAACCGAAGGGCCACACCGGAGGGAGCCTCGCCGCTACCCTCCTTTTCGCATTGGTGGTGGGGCTCCCGCAGGATGCGGGAAAACTCGCGTTTCGTATTGCGATGGAAAATCCAGACCCGGAGGGGCGAACTAGCTTAGCCCAGCGCTTCAGCGCTGGGAAAAGTGGCAAAAGCAATTCAAGTCCCGGAGGGACGACCCAGTTCCGACGCGCACTCTTTAAGGGGTCGGGCATCGAAAATCGACTTTTCGCAGCCTGCGCGGCGTGAGATCGAAGACGAGGGAGAGAACTAATCTTGGTCATCTTTCAAAAGCGCGTCGCCGATCTGACCGAGTTGGCGCTCGGCCGTTTCGTGGCTCGCGCCCGCCACGCCGCGGGATTGAAGGGCGCAGTCAACGTGCTGCTAACGACGAGCGCCGAGATGAAGTCTCTGAACCGGCGTTTCCGCGGGAAAGACAAGCCGACCGATGTGCTCTCCTTTCCCGCCGAGCCCGGCGCCCAAAAGCAATTTGGCGGAGAAATCGCCATCTCGACGGAAATCGCAGCGCAAAACGCGCTCGCGCTCGGACACTCGCCAGCCCAGGAAGTTAAAATTCTAGTGTTGCACGGCGTCCTGCATCTGCGCGGCTACGATCACCAGTGCGACAATGGACAGATGGCGAGGCGCGAAAAACAGTTGCGCGCAAAACTCCACCTTCCGCTGGGCCTGATCGAACGAACGGCTCCACGTAGGGACAGCCGCCCTCGGCTGTCCAGCGGGGCGAAGCCCCGCCATGCCAGGAGGAAGCATTCGCAATGATCGGCGTCGGCATTGCTCTCGTCCTCCTCTTCGGCCTGCTGACACTGGTCTCCTACGTTGACCGTCTTTATCAGGAGATCGGCAAATTCCTCTCGCGCGATTTCCAGGACAACATCGACGCCTTCGAGCAGATCGTCGAGCCGCGCCTGGGCGTCACCCGCGCGCGGGCCTCGCTCTCCATGGCCATTCTGACGCAACTGGTCACTGCTGCCATCGCCATGATCGTCGGCTTCACCGTGTTTCGCGACCGCGCCTGGAGCGTCTACGAAGTTCTGGAAGCCACGCTCAGCCTGGTGCTGATCATCATCTTTTTCAACCGCCTGCTGCCGTTCGTCTTTTTTTCGCGAACTCGCGGACGCTGGCTGGCGGACTGGACGCCGCTCCTGCGCCTGCTGATCTATCTGGTCCTGCCGGTGACGCTCGTGCTCGGATTCTGCCAGTCCGTCACCTCGCTGACCCACGAGCACGCCGACGCCGAGCCCGAAACTTCCTCCGAAGCCGTAGACGCGTTAATCGAGGCGGGACAGGAAGAAGGCATCATCCAGGAAGGCGATCGCGACCTGATCCAATCGGCGGTCGAGTTCAGCGGCAAGACGGTTCGCGAGGCGATGAAGCCGCGGCCCGAGATGGTCGCGGTTCCGTCCGACTACACTGTCGAGCACGTGGTCGAGTTACTCCGCGGCAAGCATTTCTCGCGCATCCCAGTGTACGAGGGTTCGATTCACCATATCAAGGGCATTCTCCACACCCAGGACGTGCTGCAAGTGCCCGACTCCGAGGCGCACACGCGCACGGTCGCCACATTGATGAGGAAGGATGTTTACTTTGTCCCGGAGAGCAAGTTAGTAAGTGACTTACTGCGCGAGATGCAGCGCAGTAACATCCGCATGGCGATTGTCGTGGATGAATACGGAGGCGTAGCCGGCCTGGTAACCATAGAAGACCTGGTCGAAGAGATCGTAGGCGAAATCGGCGATGAGCACGAGAAAGCGCAGGTCGTGCAGGAAAACGACCACTCCTACATCGTCCCCGGCAACATGGATGTCGACCGCCTCGACGAACTCTTCGGCGTGCGCCCCGAGGGCCACGAATCCTCGACCATAGCCGGCCTGGTAAGCGAACTCGCCGGACGCATCCCCAAGAAAGGCGAAGTCATCGAAGACGAAGGCCTCAAGTTCGAAGTCCTCGACTCCACCGATCGCCGGGTCGAACGCGTGCGTATCACAACCGTAGCGCCGAAGCAGATGAAGTTGATCTGAAAGGCAGTTTTCGGCTGCTGACGTAAGCGCAGGAAACCAGACTCAAAACAAAAGGCCGCTTTTTTCCAGCGGCCCAGACTTTGAAATGTTGAATCCTTAGTCCCCCGCCACCGGCTCGCCAACTTCTTCGCTCTCTTTCGCGGCGCCGTTGCCGTTCCCATTCGCCGGAGCGATCGCCGCCGTGATCGAGCCCAGCGGAATAAATCCACCTTCATTCGACGTGGCCGGTTTCTCTTTCAGCACAACTTCCCGATAGAGCTGCGCCATGCGTGCGTCATAGGCCGCGTCGTTCTTGACCTTATTGTCCTTGGCCTTGTTGTCCCGGGCCCGCATCTTTTCTTCGCGCGCCGTCTTCGCAATCCCCAGCTTGTCGAGATCGTGCTGCACTTCGTGGGTCACGATCTCTTCCCGCAGGTAGAGCGCGTGCTCCTTGTCTTCCATGTTGACTTTCTTGCCGCCCGCGAAGATCTCGTGACGCCCATGCTCTTCGTACCACTTAGTAAGCGTCGAAGTCATGTGCATCTTCTCGATGATGTTGCGCCAGCCCACGCCCGTGTTATAAGCGCAGAAGCTGATCTCGCCTTCCTGCGTGGCATAAGGAATGATGCACTGCTCCGTCCGCCGGAAGTCGTAGTTAAATAAATCCTGGAACCACATTCCCGCGATGAACAGGAAGTTCCACCGGTCCTGCCGCCGCTTCATCACGTCGTCAATCGTTCGCTCTGGACCGACCTTGCCGTAGTTCCTGCCCGTAGCATTGAAGTTCTTGTCGAACTTCTTAAGCAGGTCGATAAGCTTGAAGTGCGTAGGCGATTGGAACGGATCGAAGTTCTTCATCAGGCACAGCGCCATCCCAAACGCCGTCCAGAATTTCGAACGGGCCGCATCGTTCACCTTAGCGATGTCCTTAGCTAGCTGATCGCCCTTCAAGAAAGCAGTAACCGGCACCGCCTCCTTAGTCTCCTTATCAATCATCATAGCCATCCCCGTCCCGCAGTTAGGATGGCAACCGCAAGCTAGCTGGCCCCAATCGTTGTTACTATCTTGCGCGTGCATTACGTCGGCCCAATCGCTGAACGTGCTCATGAAACTGATCGGGAACCAGTCGCGGGCGGGCTCTCCGAAGCCGGTTTGATTCTTTACGTCGTGGGCCAGGTGCGCCAGCGTGTAGCGCTGCGCGATCCGGCGTTCGTCGGTGATGGCTTCGTCTCTTCCCGTGAAACTTACTGGCTGGAAGCTCAGGAAGCCGATCTTCTTTGGATTGTCCAGCGCAAACTGAATGATGCGTCCGACCTGCTCGTTGTTAATGCCATTAATAATGGTGATCACCGGCACGATTTCGCAGCCGGCGCGGTGGAGGTTGTCTATAGCTTTCAGCTTAACGTCGAACAGATTGCCAACGGCGCGATGATCGTTGGCCGCGTTTCCGATTCCGTCAAACTGCAGGTAAGCATAACGCACGCCCGCTTCAACCGTTTGCTCGCAGAATTCGAAACTCTTGGCGAATTCGATTCCGTTGGTTGCAGCTTGCACGCTGTTGTATCCAACTTTGCGGGCGTAACGAACGGCGTCCAGGAAGTAAGGAGACAAAGTAGGCTCGCCGCCCGAGAACTGCACCGACATCTGCCGCTTCGGCTTTACGGTGATGGCGTTGTCGAGCACCGTCTTGATTTCTTCCCAGGTGAGTTCGTGGACGTATCCCACCTGGTTCGCGTCCATGAAGCAGGGATCGCACATCATGTTGCAGCGGTTCGTGAGATCGACCGTGAGCACCGCGCCCCGCCCATATTTCACCGTCGAACTGCCATGATGGTGCAGATGTTCGTCCTGGTGGGCGCGGATGTCGCGGCCAGGAAAAACTTCTTCCAGGTGCTTCGTGAATTCCGTGTCGATCGACATCAAGTCTTCGAAGTGCCCGTGCTTGGCGCAGTCCTTGACCATCCAGATCTTGCCGTCGCGCTCAATGATCTGGGCCTTGATCTCTCCCACTTTTTCGCTCATCAGCACG
>Ga0326728_10013694_pt1 | contig 17519 bp, 6 predicted proteins | sample MB3enrmetagenome_FD_207602 | JGI IMG/M metagenome (GOLD analysis project Ga0326728, IMG submission 207602) | Lab enriched peat soil microbial communities from McLean, Ithaca, NY, United States - MB31MN | ecosystem: Environmental > Terrestrial > Soil > Wetlands > Peat | place: USA: New York... | reverse complement strand
CCCCAGTCCGGCGCCTTCCACAGCGGCAACCTTCATGCCCGCGCGAATGACGTCGAGCGCCACATTGTCCAGTTGCTCCAGCGGCACGGAAAACGTGCCCGCATAACTCGTGACCGGGACGCCATAAGCCGCTTGCAGCTGCACCAGGAATCGCGCGGGGTCAACTCTCACGGTTGCGTATGCGGACAGAAAGCCGCGACGCATGGTGCTTTCCACCCGCCGCAGCAACCAACCCTTCTGCTCAACCGGCATGCCTCAAGTTTAATCCTATTGGGAAAGTGCAATTCCCATAATGGGAAAAAGCTTGGGTTCAACTAGGTAGTTTGGGCTAAACAAACGGTTGACAAGGCCCTAGGATGCGCTAAAATGCGGACGTCTCGTAAGTGCCGTTCTTTCTGGCGCATAAGCAAAGCAGTACAAAAGAAATTGAGCCTCCCGGGGCGCATGTAACCGCGGAAGCCGGCCACTTTGCTTTTGGGGTGGAGTGTCTGGATCTCGCGATCGAGGTGTCAAATGAAGACTTCGAATCGTTTCCAGCGAGTCGTCAGTGCGGCGCTTTGTTCTTTGGCGCTCAGCTTAGTTGTGGTCATCATTGTTCCCGCCGTAATTGCGCAAGGTAATCCGCCACGGCTGACTCCTTATACGATCACCACCGCCGCTGGCGGCGCCACGGCGCCGACCCAGGGAACCGGCGGATACAGCGGAGGCACCGTCTGCGGCCTTCCTTGGCAACCGGAGCATACGGGACTTGGTCCCATTTGGCCGACTGCCCCGTTCGACTTTCTCGGCGACGGCTGTCTTGCTAATCAGGCGATTCTGAATGCCCCCCGGTATGCCATTCCCGATCCTTTTGGGACCCTCTGGATCCTCGATACCGGCGATGGAGCCTACGTTGACGTCCGCTGGGTGAATCCGCTTACCGGCATCATTACTGCTTTTAACTTTGGTAGCACCGTCAACGACAACAGTCCGCGCGGAATTGCGTTCGATCTTGCCGGCAACGCCTATTACATGGGTGAGAACAAGAGCAAGGGCTGGAAGATCGATTACATTAGCGGTTCCCTGTCGCAGTTTGCCGGCAACACCAGCGGCGGCAGCGGTTGCAGCGGAGATGATGTGCCGGCTCTTGGCGACGGAATCGACAATCCTTCCGGCGTAGCAGTCGATTCTCTCGGCAATATTTACTTCGCCGACAATAAGTGCTTTCGAGTTCGAAGAATTGATACCACGGGCATGATGTGGGAGGTCATTGGCGTGGGGGCGGGAGTCTGCACTTCTACGGGCATTGCAGGGACCACCGGACTTAATACGCCTTATGCGGTGGCGGTTGACCCTTACGGGAATCTTTACGTTGCCAACCAGACCTGCTACACGCTGCTGGAAGTATTGGTCGATCCCACCACGGTGAACGCAAACGGCGTTGGCTGGACCACCAAGAACAGCCAGGTGGTCGTACTTGCCGGAGCCGGCATCAATCCGAGCGGTTTTACCTACCCTCAGTTCTGTTTCGGAAATGAGCCGTGCGGCCTGGGCGCCATCATGCCGATCGAGCCCAACGGAGTGCAGATCGATCCGGAAGGGCCGGTTACCGATTCCAGCGGCAATCCTGGGTATAACTTGTTTGTCCAGGAAGGTTCGCACGTCTGGTACTACGACTTTGCCACGAAATGGATACGCCGAATCGCCGGCGGCAACACCAACTGTTCTTGGGCTACCGACCCGACAGGCGATGGCTGTCCGGCGACCAACAGTAATATGGCAACCGCCTACGGGATTGACGTTGATGCATTGGGCAATCTGTACGTTGGCGACGATGGCGACAATGTGATTCGCAAAATTTTTAAGGGCACGCAATTGACCGATGGCTCGGCCTTATGGCTCACGGCTCCCTATGTCTCCGAATATGGGACAGGCAGCTTTGAAGGGACCGGAGTCGCCGCGGCGCATTTTGACCCGGTGGACTCCGCGGCGGCAACCAACCCATTTCAAGTCTTCGGCGACTTCAGCGTACCGCCACTGGTGATAGACATGTCGGGATTTCCCCAAGCCAGCCCTGACTGTATGCAGAACACCGCGGCGGACGGCAGTTGGGATTGTTTATTCTCCATTAATTTCAATGCCACGCGCCCCGGCACGGTGACGGCCCCGCTGGACGTCACGGGAACCGCGGCTGGTTCCATCAAAGGATATTCATTAACCGGCACGGTGAACTATCCCGCAATCGCCCTGGATCCTGGCGTAGTTACGGTTTTGTCCAGCTCGGTCAGCAATCCGGGCGGCGTGGCCGTCGATTCCCTGGGCAACTGGTACGTGGCGGACACGGGTAACAATCAGATTCTCAAGAACGGCCTCGTACTGGTGGGCGGCCTGAATGCTCCCCAGGGCGTGGCGGTCGATGGACCCGGCAACGTATATATCGCCGATACCGGCAACAACCTGGTCAAAGAATGGAATGCGCTCACGGGTGCGGTTACCACGGTAGCCGGCGGCGGCACGCCGTGCAGTGTCGCATCGCTCGTGACTTTCAGTTCGGATTCCCTGGGCAACAACTGCCTGGCCACCCAGGCCACGCTGAACCACCCGACCGCCCTGGCGGTGGATGCTTTGCTGAATCTGTATATTCTCGATCAGGGCAACGCTGAAATCCGGCGCGTCGATCCCAGGAAGAAAGCGATTACGCTGGTGGCTGGTGGCGGCGGCGCCGGTATCCCCGAGTGTTCCGGAGGCAGCACCCATCCGCGCTGTGCCACTTTGGTGAGCCCAGTTGCTTTGGCGGTGGGCGCCCCTGGATTGGTTTTCGTGGTTGAGGGTGGTTCGTCCAACGACATCAAAGAAATCAACCTGCTCACTTTTCCGGCGACCATCAGCCAGGTGGCTATCAGCAGCAGCTTTACGAATCCCAGCGGAGTGGGTGTGGATGCCGCCGGGAATATTTATTATGCCGATGCCGGCAATCAGGTGGTCGGCATGGTCAATGCTCCAACCTTCGGAACCGGTCAGCTGGTGTTGGGTATAGCTGGAACCACGGGCGATACCGCTATCGCTTCCGGCACCATAGCAAACACCGTTGCCCTGAACGGTCCCGCGGCTTTAGCGGTGGACGCCTCCGGGAATGTCTATGTCGCCGATGTCAGCAACGGTCGCATCCTCAACGTGGGTCGCTCGCAATCGGCAATTCAGTTTGGTCAGGTGGCTTACGGAACGGCAACGTTATCGTCCGGCGTCACGGCCACCAATATCGGGACGCAGCCATTGGTGTTTCTGCCATTGTCGGTTAGCGGCACCAATGCCGGGGATTTTAGTATCTTCCCGGCGACCAACGCATGCAGTACGACGCCGCTTGCCTCCGGTGCAAGCTGTAACGTAGTACCCCTGGTCCAGCCCGTGGATGTCGGCTCCTTAAGCGCCGCTGTGGTTCTCTCCGGTAATGCCATGAATACGCCGGTGATTCAGCTTGATGCCAGTAGCGTGGCAACGCCGACGCTGACCTTGTACTGCACCGAGGTTACCTATACCGGCTACGGGCACAGTTGCTGGGGTACAGCCACGGGCGTGGGTGGAGCGGCGGTGAATGGCTGGTTCAGCAACTTCAGTCCGGCCAGCGAAACAAATGCGGGCAGCTATCTGGTAACGGGCACATTCAGCAGCGAGGACCCGAATTATGTGAGTGGCGGAACGGCGGTCGCGACGTTGACGATCGATCCGCTGCCACCCACGCTGACGTTGACGTGTCCCTCGGTCACGTACGATGGGAATCCGCATGCTTGCTCGGGCACAGCGATTGGCGTGGGCGCCGGCGGCGTGACCGTTAACGGCTCCTGGAGTTTCAGTCCGGCCAGCGAGACCAATGCGGGCTCTTACGCGGAAATTGGCACGTTTACCACCAGCGATACCAACTTCGTGAGCGGCGGGACTGCCGGCGGTACGTTGGTGATTCAACCGGCCACGCCGGCAGTGGTAGTGACCTGTACTGCGGTCACTTTCGATGGCAATTCCCACTCCTGCACGGCAACGGCGACAGGCGTGGGAGGAGCTGCCGTGAATGGCTCGTTCACCTTCAGTCCGGGCAACGAAACCGCGGCCGGCAGCTATCCGGAGACGGCAACCTTTACCAGCAGCGACTCAAACTACACCAATGGTTCGGGCTCTGGCACTCTGGTCATCGGTGCACCGCCGGCAGGCGTAGCCGCCACGCTCAGCACTACCGCGCTAAACTTCCCCGGTTCGATGATGGTTGGTCAGTCGGCGGCGGCGCAGTACGTGCTGATCACCAGCACCGGCACAACGCCGTTGCAGGTTAGCGGAGTGACCATCGGCGGCGCCAACCCGGGCGACTTTGCGGTCAGCAATCAGGCCGGCACGTGTACTACCGGAGCCACCTTGACCAATCATGCGGAGTGCAATTTGCGCGTGATCTTTACTCCCACCGCGATCGGCCCGCGATCGGCCATCCTCTCCATTTACGACGATCTGGCAGGGGCGCCACAGCAGGTGACACTGAGCGGAACCGCGATCTCGGGAGCAGTGGTTTCGCTGAGCGCCACTACGCTGACGTTCCCGGCAACGAAAGTGGGCGCTACGGCGGCAGCGCAGTACATCACGTTAAAGAGTACGGGGTTCCAACCGGTAGTCATAAATCAGGTGGTGCTTAGCTCTGGCGACTTTGACCTGAGCGACCAGGCCGGCACATGCACGACGGCAGCAACGACGAGCCTGGTTCCGGGAGCGAGTTGCAATATTAGAGTGAAATTCCACCCCACTGCTACGGGCGCCCGGACGGCAACCGTGGTGATCAACGACAATACCGCAACGTCACCTCACACGGTGACGCTGAACGGAACGGGCCAGTGATGGGCAAGGGGTGCGACGGGATTCCGTGTGCACCCCACCCAGAATCAAAGCGGGATATGCGAGCCATCGCAGGTGATTTAAAGCTGCGAAGCGTCTGATGAGACTCTTCGCTGGCTGGTTGTCACCCGGACAAAGGCCGAAGAGCATATCACTGGCTTTGAGAACACCTCGTCGAAGTGCGCCGCGCAGGTATATTCAGCGAAGAGCCTGATCGGGCTCTTGCCCATCCAGATACGCATGCGGCAGCGTTGCGCTCGCAAACGATCTTGCCAAAACAATAGTTGACACGATTTTGAGATGAGCTAGAATTCGGACGTCTCACAATTCCCATTTTTCTGGTGTCCAGGTAAAGCAGTACAAAAGGATTATGCCTCCAGGGTCGCAAATAGCTGCGGAAAGGCGGTTTTTTGCATGGCGGGTGGATGATCTGGAATTTACGACTGAGGTGTGAAAATGAAGACTTCGTGCCGTACCCAGCGTGTCATTGAAGCGGTCCTGTTCTGCGTAACGCTTTTCATAATCGCAGCCATCATTACGCCTGAGCTCTATGCGCAAGGTAACCCGCCAAGACTAACGCCATACACGATCACCACCGTTGCCGGCGGCGCCACGGCGCCCACCGAAGGCACTACCGGATATAGCGGAGGCACCCTCTGCGGCGCTCCCTGGCCGGCGAGCAACACGGGCTTGACCGGGCCCAACCCGAACGGCACTTGGCCTACTCCGCCGTACGACACCATCGGCGACGGTTGCTTGGCGAACCAGGCCTTTCTGAATGCCCCCAGGTACGCCATCCCCGATCCGTTCGGCACGCTTTGGGTATTGGACACTGGCAATGGATTCGACACGGATGTCCGCTTCGTAAATCCGCTTACGGGGATCATCACGGCCTATAACTTTGGGGGAACTCTTGCCCCTAATGACAACAGCCCGCGTGGAATTGCGTTCGATGTCGCCGGCAACACCTATTACATGGGTGAGAACAAGAGCAAGGGCTGGAAGATTGATTACATTACCGGAACGATTAGGCAGTTTGCCGGCAACATCAGCGGCGGCAGCGGTTGCAGCGGAGATGATGTGCCGGCTCTTGGCGACGGAATCGACAATCCTTCCGGCGTAGCAGTCGATTCTCTCGGCAATATTTACTTCGCCGACAATAAGTGCTTTCGAGTTCGAAGAATTGATACCACGGGCATGATGTGGGAGGTCATAGGCTTAGGGGCGGGGGTATGCACTTCTACGGGCATTGCAGGGACTACCGGACTTAATACGCCTTATGCGGTGGCGGTTGACCCTTACGGGAATCTTTATGTCGCCAACCAGACCTGCTATACGCTGATGGAAGTATTGGTAGATCCCACCACGGTGAACGCTTACGGGGTTGGCTATGCCACTAAAAAGAGTCAGGTTGTGGTGCTGGCGGGGACCGGCGCGGGTCCAAGCGGTTATTTCTACCCTCAAATGTGTTATGGGAATATGCCGTGCGGCCTGGGCACCACGATGCCGATCGAGCCCAGTGGAGTCCAGGTCGATCCGGAAGGGCCGGTCACCGATGCTAACGGTAATCTCGGGTATAACTTATTTATTCAGGAAGGTTCGCACGTCTGGTATTACGATTTCGCGACAAAGTGGATACGCCGCATTGCCGGCGGCAACGCCAACTGCTCTTGGGCTAGCGATGCGCTGGGGGATGATTGCCCGGCTTCCAATAGCACTTTGGCAACCGCCTACGGGATTGACGTGGATGCATTGGGCAATCTGTACGTTGGCGACGATGCGGATAATGTGATTCGCAAAATCTTTAAGGGCACGCAATTGACCGATGGCTCGGCTCTCTGGTTGACTGCCCCCTATGTTTCCGAATATGGGACGGGCGCCTATCAAGGAACCGGAGTCGCGGCGGCGCATTTTGGCCCTGGGGACTACCCATCGCAAGATACCCCTTTTCAAGTTTTCGGCAACTTTAGCTTGTTTCCATATGTGGTGGACGATTCGGGGACTGTCCAATTCAGTCCTGATTGTACGCAGAACAGCACGGCGGATGGCAGTTGGGATTGTTTGTTCTCCATCAATTTCAACGCCACGCGCCCCGGCACGGTGACCGCGCCACTGGAGGTCATGGGAGCCTCAACGGCTTCGCTCAAAGGGTATTCGCTGGCCGGAACGGTGAACTATCCTGCAATCGCCCTGGACCCGGGCGAGGTCACGCTTTTGTCCAGCTCGGTCAGTAATCCGGGTGGCGTGGCCGTCGATTCCCTGGGTAACTGGTATGTGGCGGACACGGGCAACAATCGAATCCTCAAGAACGGCTTGGTGCTGGTGAGCGGACTGAATGCTCCCCAGGGCGTGGCGGTCGATGGCGCCGGGAACGTTTATATAGCCGATACAGGCAATAACTTGGTGAAGGAATGGAATGCACTCACGGGTGCGGTCACCACGGCAGCCGGCGGCAGCACTCCGTGCAGTGTCACGAGCTGGACTTTCAGTTCGGACTCCCTCGGCAACAACTGTCTGGCCACTCAGGCCACGCTGAACCACCCGACGGCCCTGGCGGTGGATGCTTTGCTGAATCTGTATATTCTCGATCAGGGCAACGCTGAAATCCGGCGCGTCGACCCCAAGAGTAAGGCGATTACGCTGGTGGCCGGCGGCGGCGGCGCCAATATTCCCGAGTGTGCGGGATATAATCCCCATCCGCGCTGTGCCACTTTGGTGAGCCCGGTTGCCTTGGCGGTGGGCGCTCCTGGATTGGTTTTCGTGGTTGAGGGCGGCTCTTCCAACGACATCAAAGAAATCAACCTGCTCAATTTCCCGGCTACGATCAACCAGGTGGCTATCAGCAGCGGCTTTACGAATCCCAGCGGAGTGGGTGTGGATGCCGCCGGGAACATATACTACGCCGATGCCGGCTACCAGGTAGTCGGTATGGCCAATGCTTTAGGCTCTGGCGTCGATCAGCTTGTGCTCGGCATCGCCGGGACTGCAGGCGGTTCGGCGATCGCTCCCGGCTCCGTGGCCAACACGGTTGCCTTAAATGGCCCGGCGGTCCTTGCGGTGGACCCGTCCGGGAACGTTTATATCTCCGATGTCAACAACAATCGTATTCTGAAGGTGGATCGCACACAATCGGCAGTTCAGTTCGGAGAAGTGGCTCCCGGGACTGGAGTAGTCTCCTCCAACATCACGGCTACCAATATCGGGACGCAACCCCTGGTGCTCCAACCGTTGTCGGTTAGCGGCACGAACGCCAGAGATTTCGGCATCTACGCAGACACCGGGGCGTGCAGTACAACGCCACTTGCCTCGGGTGCGAGCTGCGAAGTGACAGCACAGGCCAAGCCCGTGGACAGCGGTCCCTTAACTGCCTCCGTGGTTCTCCCCGGTAATGCCATGAATACGCCGGTGATTCAGCTCGTTGCGAGTGGCGGCGGTACCCCAACCAGCACGGCATTGAGCTTTAATCCTTTGCTTACCGTGTTTGGACAATCAAGCACGATGGCGGCCCAGGTTACACCCGCAGGTTGCACCGGGAATGTAACCTTTACAGCCAATAATGAATTGTTTGGCACAACTAGCCTCACTCCAAGTACTGGGACTGCCAGTTTGGCATTCCCTTGGAGTGATCGTTATCTCCAGATTTGCTGCAGTTTAACGGTTCAGGCGCTTTACACCGACCCGAGCGGATCATGCTCGGATTCGCAGGCCACGGTCGTCTTTTCGATTAGCGGAGGGACTATTACCCCGGTGAAGCCAACCCTGACCCTGTCCCTTTCCTGCCCATCGGCGACCTACGATGGCACTGTGCACTCTTGCACTGGCATGGCAACGGGCGCGGGCGGAGCTTCAGTCGCCGGTTCCTGGACCTACAGCCTGGCAACCGAAGTCAATGCGGGCATCTATCCGGTGACGGGCACGTTCACCAGCGGCGATCCAAACTACACTGGCGGGACGGCCAGCGGAACGCTGGTAGTTTATCCGGCCTGGCCAACGGTTACGGTTAACTGTCCGACCGTTACCTATGACGGGAACCCGCATTCGTGTACCGCCTCGGCAAGCGGCGCCGGCGGAGCCCCGGTAAGCGGCACATGGAGCTACAGTCTGGCCAGCGCGACTACAGCCGGAGGGTATCTGATAACAGCGGCCTTTACCAGCACTGACCCGAACTATTTGAACACCTACGGAACGGGAATTCTGACTATCAATCCGGCACTGGGGATTAATCCGGCCTGGTTAGAGCTGAATTTTCTCCCGGAGTACGCTGGCTTCGCCTCGGAGGCACAGTACATTGAGCTGACCAACTATGGGCAGGTTCCGATCGCCGTAAGCGGGGCGAGTGTGACGAACACGTGGAAATTCCCTATATTTTTCATAAGCGATCAGGCCGGCACTTGCACCTCCGGCATGATCCTACAGCCTGCACAGAGCTGTGTTATCCGCGTGGTTTTCGATCCGCCGACGGATACTGGGCCGGTCAGCGAGGCCATGGTCATCAAGAGCCCCGGTGCGGCGGGAGGTTCGTATTCGCTGACGTTGAGCGGAACGGGATTGGCGGGAACTGTGACAGCTACCCTCAGTGCTACGACAATAACTTTTCCCAACTCGGTGATGGTTGGCTCGTCGGCGCCCGCGCAGTACGTGCAGATTACCAGTACCGGAACGGTTTCTCTCCGGGTCACTGGCGTGATGGTCCTCGGAGCAAATCCGGGCGATTTTACAGTGACTGACCAAGCTGGGACATGCGCCGAGGCAGCATTGTTGGTGTACAACGCTAAGTGCAACCTGCGGGTGACATTTACTCCAACCGCTGTCGGGTCCCGTTCGGCAATTCTGTATATCAAGGACGACGGTTCGGGGTCGCCGCAGCAGGTGTCGCTAAGCGGGACAGCAATCTCGGGAGCTCAGCTCTCGGTTAGCGCCACTACGCTGACGTTCCCCGCAACGACGGTAGGCACGACGGCGGCTACGCAGTACATCACGCTCAAGAGTACGGGATTCCAGCCCGTAGTTGTCAACCAGGTGGTTCTTAGCTCTGGCGACTTCGACCTGAGCGATCAGGCCGGCACATGCACGACGGCAGCAACGACGAGCTTGGTGCCGGGCGCGGATTGCAATATAAGAGTGAAATTCCATCCCACGGCCACGGGCGCCAGGACGGCGACCGTAACGATCAACGACAATACCGCAACGTCGCCTCACACGGTGATGCTGAACGGAACGGGGCAATAATCAAAAAGGGGGTGCGGCGGAGCTCCTTGCGCGCACCCCCAATCAGTTTTAGTTCGCTATCGGTCAAGGAACCAAGGAGGCGCGTCTGTTTGAAAGGACGCGGTTTCAGCCCTCGGCCGCTAAAGCGGCTCGTACAAGCAAACGCTTTACGGCGCGGCTGAAGCCGCGTCCTTTCAAAGATTGTGCTTCTTCCATTCTTGATTTGTGCCGCACTTCCCGCCCGACGGCCGAGGGACGATGGCCGAAGGCCGCTTCAACTGTGATAGCATCAAACCTTCTAAATGATGGACGGAAAAAAACTGCACGTTGTACCTCTGGGCGGACTGGGCGAGTTCGGCATGAACTGCATGGCCATCCGCTACGGCGACGACATTATTGTCATCGATGCCGGGCTGATGTTCCCGGAGTCCGAGCTGTTGGGCGTGGACATTGTCGTCCCCGATCTCAGTTATCTCATTGAAAACCGCGATAAGGTGCGCGGCGTGCTGCTGACGCACGGCCACGAGGACCATATTGGCGCCCTGCCCTGGCTGCTGTCGGAAATGAACGTTCCGGTCTGGGGAACGGAATTCACCCTGGCTTACGTCGAAGGCAAGCTGGAAGAGCACAAGCTGCTGGATGATGCCACGCTGAATGAAATGGTGCCCGGACAGCGGTTTACCATTGGGCCGTTCACCATCAATCCCATACAGGTGACCCATAGCCTGGTCGATTGCGTGTCCCTCGCCGTCCACACGCCCCTCGGGATCATTATTCACACCGGCGACTTCAAGGTGGACCCCACGCCCAGCGACAACAAGCTCTTCGACCTGCATACCTTCGCCGAATACGGCAAAGAGGGCGTGCTGGCGCTGTTGCAGGATTCCACCAATGTCGAGCGCCCGGGGTACACGCCCAGCGAGCGCGCCGTTCACCGCAAATTTGACGAAGTATTTGCCCGCGCCCGGCAGCGCATCTTCGTCACCTGTTTCTCGTCCTCCATCCACCGCATCAAGCTGGCTCTGGAGACGGCCGTCCGTTACAACCGGAAAGTGGCGCTGATCGGGCGATCCATGAACGAGTCCGCGGAAATCGCCATGGATCTCGACTATCTCGACGTGCCCGACGGGCTGCTCATCCATCCGGGAGAGATCAAGAACTTTCCCTCCGAGCGGGTGTGTGTGCTCATCAGCGGCACGCAGGGCGAGCCCATGTCGGCGCTGTCCCGCGCCGCTGTGGACAATCACAAGCACGCCAAAATCGATGCCGGCGACACCGTGGTGCTCTCCTCGCGCATCATTCCCGGAAACGAGAAGGCGATCTATCGCATGGTCGATCACCTGTTCCGGCGCAACGCTCACGTCATTTACGAGGATGGCTCCAAGCCGCCCATCCACGTCAGCGGCCATGCCAGCCAGGAAGAATTGAAACTGCTTATCAGCCTGGTCAAGCCGCGGTATTTCATTCCCATCCACGGCGAATATCGCCAGTTGAAGCTGCACTGCGAGCTGGCCGGCTCCATGAAGGGATCGGTCGGACAGGTGCTGATGATCGAAAGCGGCGACGTGCTGGAATTCGATGAACTGGGTGCGCGCAAACGTGACCGCGTTCCGGTGGGCCGCGTCTGCATCGATTCCGGCTCCATCGGAGAAGTGGTGGAGGAACTGGTCATCAAGGATCGCCGCCACCTGAGCGAAGACGGAATTGTGCTGCCCATCATCGCCATTCAGAAGCTGACCGGCCGGATCGAAACGCCTCCGGAAATCGTGATGCGCGGTTTTGCCGGAGCTCCCGACGATGCCGAATTTATGACCGAAGCCCGGGATGTTGTCATGCGGACACTGGAACTCTCCAGTGACGAGGAAAAGAGCGATTACGGCGTGATCAAGGAAAAAATCCGCCAGGATTTGAAGCGCTTTATCGTGAAAAACACCGCGCGCCGGCCTCTGGTGATGCCGGTGATTTTGGAAATCTGACAGCGTACCGAAAAGGTTGCAGTTTACATTTCAAAGTTTGCAGCCGGCAGCCATGACGCTGCCGGTGGGATGGCAATGAACTGAAAATGGCCGTCTGCCTTTGCTTTGGCTGTAAGCTGTGAACTGTAAACTGCAAACCTTTTATGATCGAAAGCCGCGATGCCCGCAGGTTCCGTTTAAGCTCACTCGTCATCCTTGTGCTTGCCTTGGGCGTCTCCTTGTATCCTCTGGTGCGTTTGCAGCTGCGGGCCGCTTCCCTGCTGCTCCGCATTCAGGATCCGCAGACTCGAAACGTCCTGGTCAGGATTTCTTCCTATTCCGTAAATGAGCTTTCCACCACGATTGCCGGCCCCGGCGAGCCGGTGCGAGCGAAGCTTTATGTGCCCCGCGATCTTGCGAACCCTCCCGCCATGGTCGTGCTTCACGGGGTGCATCACCTGGGCATCGAGGAGCCACGCCTGGTGAATTTCTCCCGCGCCTTGGCCGCCACCGGAATCGAGGTTCTGACCCCGGAACTGCAATCGTTGGCCGACTACCGCGTGGATCCGGCGGACATCCCGGTAATCGGCGCCGCCGCGCGGGCCTTGCATCAGCGCACAGGCGCCAAACCGGGGATTTTGGGATTGAGTTTCAGCGGCGGCCTGGCTTTGCTCGCGGCGTCGACACCGTCCAATGCCAATGACATTGGGTTCGTGGTTGCGATTGGCGCTCACGACGATCTGGAGCGGGTTTCCCGCTATCTGGCTACCGGCCGGATTCCGCAGCCGGATGGTTCCACTCAGCTCTTGCCGGCACATGAATACGGCATGCTGGTGCTGGTGTATGCGCACACCGAAGACTTTTTTGTTCCTGCCGATGCCGATACGGCCCGCAATGCTCTCCGGCTGCAGCTATGGGAAGACGTAGATGCGGCCCGGGCCCGGGCCGCAGGGCTCAGCCCGGCGGGGCGCGCTACCATGCAACTCCTGCTGGATCACAAAGACGCTGAGCTGGCGCCAGCGCTTCTGGCTCATCTTCCGCAACATGCAGCGGAGATGGCGCGGGTTTCCCCGCATGGACACCTGGCGTCGTTGCACGTGCCGGTATTGCTGCTGCATGGGAGCGGCGACAACGTGATCCCGTCCGCCGAGGCCCTCTGGCTGGCCCAGGATATTCCCCCGCAATACCTGCGCAAGGTCCTTATCACTCCCCTCATCACGCACGTGGAGGTCGGGGGGAAACCATCGTGGCGCGAAAAGGCCGAACTCGTCGAGTTCATGGCGGCCATGTTGAAGGAAAGCGACAAGCTGCGCGGGACACACTGAAGGCATTCACCACGGAGGCACGGAGACACAGAGAATACAAAATCGTTTCCAGTTTCGAAAATATGCTACTGGCCAGAAGCCGCTTGAAACTCGAAACTTCCTCCGTGTCTCCGTGTCTCCGTGGTGAATAATACAACCATGGTAACTCTCGACGACATTCGCATGGCCGCGCGGAGGCTGGAACATGTGGCGATTCACACGCCTTTGATTCGCTGTCCGCATTCCACGCGGGAGGCACAGCTTTGGTTTAAGCCCGAAAGTTTGCAGCCCATTGGGGCGTTCAAGTTGCGGGGCGCATACAACTACATTGCGTCCCTGAGCGAGGAAAGACGCCGGCAGGGAGTGATCACTTACTCCAGCGGCAACCATGCCCAGGGAGTCGCCTATGCGGCCAAGGCGTTGGGCATACGAGCGATCATTGTGATGCCCGACAACGCTCCCAAGATCAAGGTTGCGGCCACGGCGAGCCATGGTGCCGAGATTGTATTCGTCCGTCCGGCCAGTTCGGCACGGCAGGCCCGCGCGGAAGAGCTGGCCCGCGAACACGGTTATGTGATCGTGCCTCCGTACAACGACGAAACCATCATTGCCGGTCAGGGGACCGTGGGGCTGGAGATTATCCAGGATATGCCGGAAGTGGATTGCGTGCTGGTTCCCACCGGCGGCGGCGGGTTGATCAGCGGTACGGCAGCGGCGCTGAAGCTGACGAATCCGCGGGTAAAGGTCATCGGCGTCGAGCCCGAACTGGCTGCAGACGCACATGCCAGTTTCCGCAGCGGCCATATTGCGGAGTTCAGCGCCGAACAGGTTTCCCGCACTCTGGCCGACGGCTTGCGCACCCAGCATGTCGGGGAAATCAATTTCCGCCATATCCAATGCTATGTGGACGATATGGTGACGGTGAGCGAAGCTGAAATCCGCAAGGCCGTCCGCGAGTTGGCCCTGAATGCCAAGCTGGTTGCCGAACCCAGCGGGGCGGTATCCTTCGCCGCCTTCCGGTGTCATCGCCAGCAGTTGCCGTCGGCCCAACGCACCGTTGCCGTAATCAGTGGCGGCAACATTGAGCCGGAATTATTGGCCGAAATTCTTCAAGGCTGATTTCACCAAAGAGGGCACAGGGGCCACAGAGGCGAGCCGTGGGCAACGACCCTAACGGACGATTTGAAATTTAAACTTTTGTGATATTCCTCTGTGGCCATCGTGCCGTCTCTGGTGAATAATGGGACGAATCCGCACCCAGCAAGATTTCGATTCTTAGAGGTCCATACAACTTATGCTCCGGCAAATAGCCAGACCAATAATCGGAATCATCCTTCTCTCTTCGTTACTCCTGGCCAGCGTGACCGACACGAAGACGGATCAGCACCCGGTTGCCGCCAGGCATTCCCGGGCTGCGGCCAAGCCCGCGGCGATTGTTCCCAAGGTCTTCCCCTATACGGTCTACACCCATACGCTGGCCAATGGTCTCCATGTGGTGATCATCCCCACCTCGGAATTTAAGGACATGGCGACATATGCCACGGCGGTATTCGCGGGGTCCCGCAACGAGACGGAGCATGGCAAGACCGGATTGGCCCATCTGTTCGAACACGAGATGTTCCTGCACGAATATAACGGAGTGGCCGAGGGCTATTCGGCCCAGATGCGAGCCCTGGGAACCGACAACAATGCTTTCACCGATTACGATATGACCTTCTTCCATCCGACCACGTTCACCTCGAATCTGGTCGGCCCGGTTACGAAGGGCGCCGGCACCCACCCCGGTGTCATCGAACTGGAGGCTTCGCGCTTCCAGAACCTGACCATCGAACGCAAGGCATTTGAGGTCGAGGCGGGCGCGGTGCTCGGCGAATATCGCCGGACCTTCTCCGACCCCGCCGAAAAGATGATTGAAGTGCTTTCGGAGAAAGCGTTTCCCGGTCATCCATACGGGCACACTGTGATGGGCTACCAGGACGACGTCGAGAACATGCCCCAGGCTTGGGATGCCGCCTGGAACTTCTACCACCGTTACTATCGTCCGAATTCGGTGGCGGTGATCGTGGTGGGTGACGTGGAACCCGAAGAATTGCTGCCCCCCATCGAGAAAGCGTATGCCGGCTGGAAGCCCGCTACAAAGCCGGGTATTCCTCCGGCAGCCGATCTGAAGGCCGAGGTCAAGGTTCATGTTGCCTGGGGCGCCGAAGTAGCCCCACGGGTCATGGTGGGCTATCACACGCCCGCCGCCCGGCCCGGCTCCAAGGAAACGGCGGTAGGTCAGATCGTCCGGGAACTGCTGGTCTCGCCGTCAGCTCCTCTCTATCAGAAACTGCGCTACCGGAAACAGACCGTTACCGATCTCAGCCTGGCCGCGGACCCGATGTCCACCGATCCCCATTGGCTGCTGCTGGACAGCGAACTGACGCTGGACCGCTTCCATCGCGATGGCGTCAAATATGCTGCTGACGTGCAACAGGACATGATCACCGGAATCGAGGAATTGAAGACCTTCTCCAAGCAACCCAACGCGGCCAAAACTCTGGAGGTCGTTCGGGATCGTGTCCACAACGATCTGCTGGCACAACTGGATTCAACGGTCGACATAGCCACGATTTTCGCCAGCTACTATCGGTTTGGCTACGATCCCCAGGCCATCGATAAGGCCATGGCGGCAATCCAGGCACTCACGCCCGCTGATGTGGACGCTTACGCTGCGAAGTACTTCACGCGAAACCGGCGGGTCATCGCCACCTTATGGCAGGACAAAACCGAAAATAAACAGCAGGAGGAGAAATGATGAGGCCACATATGAAATCCAAATGGCAGACCGTGATCGCTGTCGCTTCACTCCTGCTGGCGACCCTGGCATGGGGGCAAGACAAGAATGCCGCACCGGCGGCCGCGGCAACCACGCCCAAGAGCGCCGCCACCACCCAGGTTCAACCCAAGAGCCCTGGCAAGAAGGCCGCAAGAAAGCATGCCGCCTCCGCGCCGCTTCCACGGATGTTTCTGCTGCCTTCGTCGTCTCCGCTTTACACGGTCAAAATCATGGTGATGGCGGGATCGGTGGATGATCCGGCCGGTAAGGAGGGCGTAGCCAACCTCGCGGCGCATGCGCTGCTTGAAGGGGGATTCGGCGACCCTAAGAACCCGGTCACCAAAGAGAAGCTGGCGGAGATAACGCGGCCGTGGGGCACCGAAGCCATGCCTTCCGTACAAGTGGACAAGCAAACCACCACGTTCAGCATGCGGGTGCCCAAGAGCGACTTCCCCCAGTTTGTCAGTGCGGTTCTGCAACCGATGTTTTCCCGGCCCTTGTTCCAGCAGAAAGAAATTGATCGCCTGCGCTCGGAGGCGCTGAAGAACATTCAATCCGGCTTGCGCTTGGAAGATCAGGAGACGCTGGGCTTGCAGGCGCTGGAGAGCTATCTGTTCGAGGGCACTTCGTTATCCCCGCTGAGCTTCGGAACCGTCCGTGGGCTGAAAGCCGTCGAGCGGGCGGATATTCTCAAGTTTTACCGAACGTTTTATTCTGCCCACGACGTCGCCATAGCCACCAGCGCCGACCCGGAATCGGCCAAGTTGCTCCGGATGGCGCTGCCCCTGGGGACCGCGCCGCCGCAACAGTTATGCAACTGCAACGTTCAGCCGCCGCATGGCCGGGAAGTTCTGATCGTCACCCAGCCGAACGCGATCGCCACCGGCATCCATGTCGGCTTCCCGATCGACGTGCAGCGCGGAAGCCCCGACTACTGGCCGCTCTTCGTTGCCAACACCTACCTGGGTACGCATCGCGATGAGTTTGGGCGTCTGTACCAGGAAATCCGTGAGACGCGCGGCTACAACTATGGCGACTACTCGTATATCGAGTATCTGTCCGCCCGGCCTTACGAGCTGTTTCCTCCGCCGGACACGCCACGGTCGTCGCAATATTTCAGCATCTGGGTCCGTCCGGTCGGTCATCCCTATGCCCATTTCGTGCTGAAGGCCATCACCGCCGAGCTCGATCGTTTCGTCCGCGAAGGCCTGACGCCCGAACAGGTGGAAGAGGCCAAAATCAAGGCTCGAACCCTCTATCTGCGTTATGCGGAAAACGTCGACCGCCAGCTGGGCTACCGGCTGGACGACACCTTCTACGGCATGGACCAGCATGGCTACCTCGCGGAGATGCTGCAGAAGATCGACGCCGTCAACGCCGACGTAG
>Ga0326728_10013693_pt1 | contig 17519 bp, 10 predicted proteins | sample MB3enrmetagenome_FD_207602 | JGI IMG/M metagenome (GOLD analysis project Ga0326728, IMG submission 207602) | Lab enriched peat soil microbial communities from McLean, Ithaca, NY, United States - MB31MN | ecosystem: Environmental > Terrestrial > Soil > Wetlands > Peat | place: USA: New York... | reverse complement strand
AGACATGGTGGCTGCGCCACTTCGGATGCAAACGCTGGATTTTGTTGATGGCTTCCCGTGCCCCAAGCCAGCCTCGGGAGTACCCCTCAAGAATGATCGCATTCAACTCCGGGGTCCAGACGACCGGGTCTCGCTTGGAATCCGTCACCGTTGTGGCCCCGCTCAGCCCGGTACCGTCACTCTCATTTCCTTGCCCGTTCATACGACCTACCCTTCCGCAAACCCTCTCGCCATGGCCCGACAGCCGACACATGCTCTCGGGTCAGCGAGTGAGCTACAGCCGCTGCTTGCGGGGCGCCTTTTACGACCGCCTCCATCAGCAGGGGCGGCTGGCAAGTCGAAGGGCTGCCATGTTAGTGCGCAGCGCATTATCAGAGACTGCCATGCTGGCTGCGAAGGTAAACGCCGCCCACGCGTATTCACACTGAAACGCCTGGGGACGGTGTTTCCATGCGCATTACCTCGTATTGAGAGAGGCTGAAATGAGCGCCATGCTTAAAAGGCGAGCATGAGTTCGTGCCTGTGGCACTCACAGGAGGACACAAAGGCCGTGAAAAAAGAAAAATAAGGCATTAAGATTTAAGCGGTTTATGGACTCACTTCTATTAGGGGGCAAAGAACGTCTAAGTTTTGGTGCGGAAGATAGAATCCTTAGTCGATTGGACCGGAAAGGGTGAAAGCCAACGATGTCTGGGGATTTCGAAGCTGACCCACCTGTCTGGATTTGGCAATCAGAAGGTTCTGGGATTACAGTTGAAACCGATCTTCTCGACGCGGCGCGGAGAAACTGGCCGCGTGCCCTTTCCTATGCTCAGCGTTACCAGCAGGATTCGTCGGTAGCCGCGGACATACTTGAAGCCGTACTACGCACGACTTCGAGAGTCAAAAGAGCACGCCAAAAGTCCGGCAACCCGATTCGGAACCTTGACACTTACGTGTATGTGGCGTTTGTTCGCAGGTTTAAGAGGTGCTTGGCCAGGCAGCCGATGATTCAATTCGTCGGTTCACTGCAAGATGTTGATAACCTTCATGGCATTCGAGCCAGCAAGTTCGCCCACACAGTCGAGGATGAGCTGCTCGCAAAAGAATTGCTGCAGCATATGAGCCAGCGGATGCAGCAGTCGTTCTACCTGAGAACGAACGGATACTCCTGGAAAGAAACCGCACGCTTTCTGAAAACCACAGCTAACAGCGCGCAGGTCCTTTTCAACAAGGAAATTGGGAAACTCCGCAGCCGTATCCTGAAAGTGAAAGGTCCAGGAAGGCGGCCAGGAGGCGAAGTCGATGAGTGAACAACCTCTCACAAAACAAGAAGAAATACGATTGATCAGGGCGTATCAGCGCCTCGTACTGGGCGGTGAGTTTCCGAATCCGAATCGCGCTGGATGCCCGGGCAGCGAGATTCTGAGGGCCATGGCATTCCGTAAACTCGACGAAGAACGGGTTTTAGACTGGACCGAACATCTTGGCACATGTAGCCCATGTTTCCGCGAGTACACCGAGTTTTGTGAGCAGGTGGAGTGGCGAAGGAACGCAGCGTACATAGGAGTTGCCGCCGCGGTCCTCGTTGTTCTTTCTTTCGCCTGGTGGGGATGGCGCTCCAGGCACTCCGCGGTGATTACTGCGCACAGTCACGTCGTAGCCGACCTGCGGAACCGTCTCACCTTGCGTGGAGAGCAAGGCACAGAACCCGGCACGGGTCCCCTCGTGTTCAAGCGAGGGATTGATGAAGTATCTGTATACCTTCCCGAAGGAAGCCGTGCGGGGACATATGAGGTCGCGGTCTTTCGCGAAGATCTTGGAGAACCGCTCGTTAGCGGAACTAGCCAAGCCACGTTGGAAAAGGACGTGACAGAGTTGAATACTACGCTTGATCTTTCGCGCGCTCCCTCGGGCCGTTATCTACTTGGCATCCGGCTGCCGGGGATCGAGTGGAGTTACTACCCGATGGTCGTCGAGTGACCGCCTCGGAGGTTGCCTGCCTATTGCCCCGACGGTGGCGAGGACGGCACGGGATGCCCAGGATCATAGGACAAGAAAAGCGGCAGTGGGCCAGTTTGAGCCTTACGTCGGATGATTTCCCGGACTGTGGGTAAACGCTACACGATGGCGCGGTTACTGGCCCATGACGGGCCGTCGCCTCCTTACTCGCGCAGGTGCAAGGCACTTCCGCGGCAAGGCCGTTTCCAGGCAAGTGAAATATGTGCGAGTAGCCGCTCGTTTTCCTGGGTGGCTTGGTGGGACTAGCAAGTCTCCGGCTGGCCGTCTTATCAGACATCTTGTACCCCTCCGCTTGACTACGAACGAGGTTCTGTGCCGGTTCGGCAGTAAATCCATCTTAAAACCCGCTATTGCTTGCTAAAACTTGTTGCGCCGCAACCTACTCTCGCGGGATAAGACGAGTTGCAAGGAAGCAGCAGACGCTGCTGTGACACGAAGTACTTTAGAAGAGGATCCCAGTCGAACCGCTGGTCATTTCCGGAAAGGTGCCCTCCTCGCAGTTGGGGGTCAATCTCAAACCCGTCATCCGCCCACCACCGGAGGGCGACAAAATGGCTTCTCCTCCTTGCGGTAATGTCTTCCGTAGGAAATGTACTCCGTGGCAAGGAAGAATGACGATATCTCTCCGATGGTTGAGAGCGCAGATCTCCTCGCCTATGGCTCACAACCACAGCGTTGAGGCTCTTAGCAATATCCAATAATATACAATGACTTATTGTCTCTTGAAAGAACAATGACGCCGTGCTAAACACCCAGCTACTACAGTCCTAACCGTCTGCTCGGAGGTGAGCATGTCCCGACTCCAGCCTTCTTTCATGAGGTACATTGCCCGTTTCACGTTGTCGCTTGCCTGTACCCTCGTAGCGGCTTCTGCTGCGTTCTCGCAGGCTTCACCACAGAAGGCAATTTCGCTAGAAGATTACAAGCTCGCTCCGCCTCGCATCACAGAACCTATTGACGATTCCCTAATCGTTCTGATTTCGGGGTCCAGACCGCGGTTGCTGGACCACGCAGAGCACTTAGGACCCGTGGACCGCGATACTAACATAGGGCCCCTATTCTTGGTCCTCAAATCCAGTCCAAAACAAGAGCAGGCATTGAAAATGCTGCTCGACCAGCAGCAGGACAAGCGCTCCCCCAACTACCATCGTTGGCTGACTCCTGATGAGTTCGGCGTCGCGTTTGGAGTGGAGCAGACGGACATTGAGCAGGTCACTGGGTGGCTCACCAAGCACGGTTTCAGAGTTGATGATGTCGCCCGGGGTCGGCGGAGCGTTGCGTTCAGCGGGAAAGCGGGACAGGTGGAAGACGCGTTCCACACTGAGATTCACAGCTATGCCGTGAACAGCGAACGACATATTTCCAACAGCACCGACCTATCTGTTCCGGCAGCGATCGCATCGGTTGTAGCTGGAGTGGTGTCGCTCGACGACTTCAGGCCAAAGTTTTCCCCAGCCGTCCGCTCAACTCCCGAGCGTGTCGCGAGCTTCCAAAAACCTCATGCTTACCTGACCGATGGCAGCGTGCACTACATTGTCCCAGGCGACTTTGCCGTCATCTACAACACGCTACCTCTGCTTTTGAACGTCGCTGGGGTCGGAGAGCAGATCGATGGGAATAATCAGACGATTGCGATACTAGACTCGTCAAGCGCAATTACGCCCCACGATCCTAATATCATAGAATTCCGGCAATTGTTTCTACCTGCATATAATGCGGATAATACAAATGTCATATCTAATGCAACGACTAGCTGCCCGTCCGGCACGGGCGGCGACAGCGAGGCTTATGCAGATGTGGAATGGGCTGGGGCGGTCGCACCGGGGGCGACAATTGCTTACCTCCCCTCCAGCAATTGGTTTTGCACCGCCAATTACGCAATTCAAAACAACATCGCCTCAATTATGAGTTTGAGCTTTGGGACTTGTGAGTTGCAATTCACCGCGCAGCAAACTACCTACGTGCAGGAGTTGTGGGAACAAGCCGCCGCGCAAGGAATCACTGTCTTTGTTTCGGCGGGGGATAGCGGCTCGGCAAATTGCGATAACCCACAGCTCGAAACGATTTCCAGCGGCGGCTACGCTGTTAACGGGATCGCTTCGGCTCCCTATGACATCGCAGTCGGTGGCACCGAATTTGCCGACCAAAGCGAACAGGACCTCTACTGGGGGTCCAGCAATCCGAATGCGGTGAACAACGGCTTTCCGTATACCTCCGCTCTCGGCTATATCCCTGAGGAAGTTTGGAACGAAAGTGCAGCCAACGGCGGAAGCGGCATTTGGGCGGGCGGCGGCGGTGTCAGCTACTGCTATGCGAGGCCTTCCTGGCAGACTGGTCCGGGTGTGCCCATGACCGATCCGATCTCCCCATGCGACCCCACAACACAGAATTGCCCTTCTTGCCCGACCGTGCCCGGGCCCCATCGATACATGCCTGACGTCTCACTAACATCAGCTCTTCACGACGGCTATTTCATCTGTGAGGATGGAGACTGCGACAACGAGTCGCCAACCCAGATAAGCATTTCAAATAATATCGTCGACGGTACGTCGCTGGCGACGCCTGCGTTCGCTGGCATCCAAGCGCTGATAGACCAACAATATGGTCGCCAAGGGCAGGCCAACTACGTCTACTACAATCTTGCCGCGCAGCAGAATACGGCTGCCTGCAATTCCTTCCGCGCGGAAGGACCGGATCCGAGCTGTATATTTAACGATGTGACTTATGGAAGCAATGGCGTCCCATGCGTCGAAGGATCTGCAACTACCTGTACAGTAGCTGGTATTAGTGGAGGTCAACCCCTGTACGTATTGCAAGATTTTAGTGCGGGTACGGGATATGACCTGGCGACCGGTCTCGGATCAGTAAACGTGCTCAATCTGTTCAACGCCTGGGACAACGCAGACTTCACCGCTACCGTCCGGGAAACATATACGAGCATTCAACTCACCAGCCCGTCAAGCGGCGTGGCAAGCTACGGGCAGGCTGTGCAATTTACGGCTACGGTATATGTCCCCTCAGACGCAGCGGCGGGCCCGTCCCTGACAGGGCAGACCGTCACATTCTCAGGGATAACCTGTTCCGAAACGCAATCAAATGCCGGCGTCCTCTCTCTTAATATCGTTGCTGGCTATCCAAACTATGTTGCCAACTGCACTAGCGCTTACCTGCCGGTCGGAGCAGATAGTGTCGCCGCGTCGTTCTCCCCTGGGAGCTTGAGCAGTTATTACAGCCCCTCGCAGTCAACGGCCGCCACCGTAATTGTGCAACAACTCTCCTCCACACTGACGCTCGCGAGCGTATCAGTTAACCCAAGCGCCGTTGCCGCTGGAGGTTCCGCGACGCTAACGATAAACCTGAGTGGACCAGCTCCTGCCGGCGGGGCAACGGTTGCCATTCAGGTAAGCCCGCAATCGGTTCTTCAACCGATCACTTCAGTCACGGTCCCCGCCGGGAGCACCACAGGAACAACTGCCATAACTGCGCTCGCGGTTCCCGTTAGTTCGAACGTGGTCATCACGGCTGTTTATAGCAGCACTTCTGAGAGCACGACGCTTTCGGTTAGTGGCAGTTTCGCACGGTGGACGCACACTTGGGGTGGTCCGTCGAATGACTACGCCAATGCGGTGGCGGTCGATAACAGTGGGAACGTCTATGTTGCGGGCAGTACTGCGAGTTTCGGAGCTGGAGGTACGAGTGCCCTGATCCTGAAATATAGTCCGCTGGGTACGCTTCTCTGGGCCGAGACGTGGGGTAGTTCTGGCGACGACGCTGCCGTTGCGATCGCTGTCGGGCCGGACGGCTTTTTGTATGCCACGGGTAGCAGTGGCTCCGTCTCCACCAGCATATTTGTTTTGAAGCTCGACACCAACGGCAATCTCCAGTGGGGTACGAATTGGGCTGCTGGCAGATATAACTCTGGGAATGCCTTAGCCTTTGACAGCGCAGGCAATATCTACGTCGTGGGGAATCCGTTCAGCGCTCTTGTTATTAAACTTAGTGCCAGCGACGGCTCGGTGCTCTGGGCTTCCTCGTTCACTGTACCCAATTCGGCGGCGGGAGGTGACCCTACGGAGACGAGCGGTTCTGCGGTCACCGTGGACCTAAACGGGAACGTGATTATTGCCGGGACTTGGGCATGGTATAACATCGACAATAACTTGTGGAGTCCCTTATTGCTCTTGGTGAAGTACGACGCGAATGGCAATTACCTCTGGAATATTGCGTTGGCGGACGGGACCTATCCGGGAGGCTCTAGGTCAGTCGTGACCGACGCTCAAGGGAACATTTACGTCGCCGGGGGGGCAGCGTATGTGAGTTGCTACTATCAAACCTGCACGCAAACTGGTTCCGATGCCACGGCGTTGAAGTTTGACTCGGGTGGGGCATTGCAATGGGAAGACACTTGGGGCGGCACGGGCTTCAACTCCGCTACAAGTGCGGCCATCGACCCCTCCGGTCATTTGCTTGTTTCCGGAGTTCAAAACCAGAACGGGCAGTCACCCACTCCGTTCATATTGAGCTACGACGGCAATGGAAACCTACTCTCGTCAACCGGTTGGCAGGCACAGGAGCCGCTGTCCCCTGGATACGCAGCGAGCATGGTGCTCGACAACGCCGGCGGTGTATACCTCGCCAGCGCAGAGCTGAATAATCTGGGTACCTGGGTCTCGGTGTCGGCAACCGCGGGGACTCTCCCATACTCTACCGAGACTCTTCCTTACACGCTGGCCACACCTTCCGCACAGGTATCCAGCCCGTCGATTCCCACGGTATCGCAGACCGGTGGCGTTGTCGACGCGGGAGGCGGCGGAGCCGATGCGTTTATCTCCGTGCTGGCCGTTCCCTCTGGTGGTCCAGTGGCCGGCCTTTCCACTCTGGTTCTGACTTTTGGAAATCAAACGATCAGCACCGCCAGTTCGCCACAGAGTGTCACGCTCACGAATTCTGGGTACGCGACGCTCACCGTAGTCAACATCACCACGAGTGGGAATTTTTCGCAGACGAACACTTGTGGCGGGAGTGTCTCTGCCGGCAGTTCATGTACGATAACCGTTACCTTCAACCCCGCAACAACAGGGCTGGGCATCGGCACTTTGGAAATTACTGACAATAGCGGAGGTGTGTCAGGAACCATTCAATCGGTCGCTCTGTCCGGGACGGGAATCGGTCCGGTCGCGAGCATGTCGGCAACGACCCTGTCTTTTGGGAGCCAGCAGGTCGGGGTGGTCAGTCCACCTCAGACGGTGATCCTGCAAAACACCGGCAACGGTTCGCTTTCAATTGCGAGCATAGTCTTGTCAGGACCGAACGCGGGGGATTTTTCCGATAACATTTCATGCGGCACGAGCTTGGGTGCAGGCGCGAGCTGCACAATCAGCGTAACATTCACACCTTCGTTGGTAGGCCCTGAGAGCGCGGCTGTAGTTATCACCGACGATGCCGCAGGTAGCCCCCAGACGGTGAGCCTGACGGGCGCTGGTGCTCAAGCGGCCACGACCACAAGCATCAGCGCGCCGGCCATCAGCTATGGCACTGCGGCCAACGTAACCGTAACGGTAACCTCGGGGCAGGGCACCGTAAGCGGTAATGTGTCTCTGATTGTGGACAACTCCTCCCCTTTCACCCAACCGCTTTCGGGCGGGTGGACTGTTTTCACTGTCAGCGGTCTTGGAGGCGGTAGCCACAGTCTGATCGCAAGCTACGCAGCCCAAGGCGGCTTCGCCGCCAGTTCTGCCACTGGCTCGCTACAAGTCAACCAGATCCAACCGTCGGTCACGTTCACAGGCGCTCCTGCGACCGCTCCTTACCACTCCACCTTCGCTGTCGCGGCTACCACCAACGCCAGCACCACCGCCGTTATTACTGCTAGCGGCGCCTGCTCGATCTCAGGGTATATCGTCGCTATGACCGCGCCCACGGGCACTTGCTTGCTGACCGCAGCTTGGGCAAGCGACAACAATTTCCTCGCGGCTTCTGCTACTCAATCAACTACCGCAACCAAGGCCACCCCGACCGTGACCTTCACGGGCGCTCCGCTAACCGCTGCTTATGGGTCGACGTTCACCATCACTAGCACCACCAACGCCAGCACCAAGCCCACTTACACGGGGACAGCAGGTATCTGCTCGGTATCCGGAAGTACCGTCACCATGAAGAGCGGGACTGGGACCTGCACCTTGGCCGCGAACTGGGCAGCCGATATAAACTATGTGGCCGCGACCGCTACTCAAACGACGACCGCCGTGACGGCCAACACCACCGTCGCGATAGGCGCCCATACACCGAATCCGTCTGTCGTGGGTCAAGCAGTCGCCGTAAACATAACCGTTGCGCCGACCGCACCGGCCACCACCAATCCCACCGGGAACGTTACGGTCAGTGATGGCATGGGCGATACCTGTAAGGCGACCCTGTCATCGGGCAGCGGGAGCTGCAACGTAAGCATTAGCGCAGCGGGCGCCCAAACTCTCGCGGCTACTTACAACGGCAGTACAAACTTCAGTACCAGCTCATCGGCGGGCGTCTCGCAAACCGTAAATGCGGCGAGTACGACCACCGCGATTGCGGCGAGTCCCGGAACGTCCGTTACCGGTCAACCGGTCACGGTGAAGTTTAAGCTCGCGGTGGTCTCCCCCGGAAAGGGTACGCCTACGGGGACTGTGACAGTGAACGATGGCGCAGGCGACGCGTGCGGCGCGCCGGTGGCGACAGGAAGCTGCGTGCTCACCATTGCGACTGCGGGCAGCAAAACTCTAATGGGCAGCTACAGCGGGGATGCGAACTTCGCCGCTAGCGCGTCGGCTGCCATTACGCAGACAGTAAATAAGGCGAGCACGAGAACCACTATCACCGGACAGTCGCCCAGCTCCTCGGTGGCGGGACAATCCGTAGGCTTTACCTTCACCGTTGTCCCGGTCTCACCAGGAGGCGGCACGCCAACCGGCAACGTGACGGTGAGCGACCCGGCGGGTGATACGTGTACGGCTTCGATAACCACGGGGACTTGTACCATCACCTATTCAGCCTCGGGCAACAAGAGCATGACGGCCAGTTACGCCGGGGATGCGAACTTCTCTTCGAGTAAGTCTGCCACAGTGACGGAGCCGGTCACCGACTTTTCGATTTCGGCGCCCGCAACAAAAACTGTCAAGGCTGGATCGCAGGGCACGATCACTATAACTGTCGCGCCCAAGAACGGCTTCACGGGAGCTGTGGCGCTTTCCTGCAGTGCGCCTGCGGGTGTCAGCTGCAGTCTCTCTCCTGCGTCAGTGACGCCATCTGGATCGAGTGTGACCAGCACAGCCACTGTCGGGAGTGCCACGAAAGGATCGTACACGCTAACCTTCACAGGGGTTTACGGCAGCGGTGCCCCAGTGAGCGGTGGATTGACGCACAGCACAAACGTCAGTCTGACAGTTAATTAATGGGGGATACGAGATTAAGGATCGGATCGGCCGACGAGGCGAACGATACGCGGCTAACTCGGAAAATTGATCGAAACGCCATGTGAGGGCTTATCATTCAACCGCGAGCCCCGGATTTAATTCGCGTGGGCTGCTGGAGGACATAAGTGCGTGTTGGTGTAAGCGATCTCCCATTCCCGCCTCATTGTGCGGCATGCCCAGGATGTGGACACATGTGACCTGAGACTTACAGTCCCTCATTCAAGCTGGCACTCGTTTGCGGTACAATCGGCGACTCAGAAACGATCCGGGTGCGCAGTTGACGGTTATGTCGGCTTGTCGGAAACTGGCCGCTGCTGCACCGCGCAATGCATTTGAACGCGGGCAGCTAGACCGAATCATATCCATCGCGAGGCCCGCGAATACGGTTTCGATTCGAAGCATGGAAAAACTGGGGCTCCAACTTGAATACGAATTCGAGAGCGAGGGTGTGCCCCTTGTGCGGTATGTAATTGGTCGCTCGAGCCTTGGTCAGAAAGTGATCGCCGACGAACCATCACCCAGCAACGTGAAGGCCGCCCAGTAGGCCGGTGGGCGATCACCCAACCTTTCCAGATAATCGAGTTTCGCATGCCGGAGTGCAGACGCTTTATCCTCTCCGTTTGCCAAGTGAGTGTAAAAGGAGCGCATCAACGTGTCCGTGGCAGAATCGTCCACATCCCACAGCGCTCCGACCACACTTTTCGCGCCCGCGAGCAAGAAGGCCTCTGCCAGGCCGTCGATGCCCTCTTCACCTTCGAGCTTCCCGGTCGCCGTATCGCAAGCTGAGAGCGTCACCAAGTCAGCCGACAAAGAAAGCTGGATGATCTCTTGAAATTGAAGCAGGCCATCGTCCATCGCATTTGGATCCCGTCCCAAAATGAGCGCTGCCCTTTCCGGGAATTGCGGGCTGGATACTCCGTGGACGGCGAAGTGGAGGATCTTAAAATTGCCCAGAGGCTGGGATTTGAACTTCGATTCTGTTGCGTTTGCGTCGAGTAGTAATACGCTGAGGTTGGGATGGTTGAGCGATCGTTGGGCCCCTATCACCTCCTGGCGCGACGCCGGTAGGCGATAGAGATGGGTTCCAGAAACATCGTAAACGCCACGCGAGACCGCGCGCATGATACCGCGACTAGGGCCCCCGTCCTTTGGTTCCAGGTCGTACGGGACAGACCCGATGCCGAGGAATGCCATTTGAGGCTGAAGCGGGCGCCGGAGGGTTCTGAGGTAATACAGGACCGTACTCGATGGGGCGTAGCTGACCGTGTGAGACTCGAGAATGTATTTGCCGTCCGGACCGCGCAACGTCTCTATGGGCAGCCTCCATAGGTTACCGTCCGGCACGATCGTCAATCGGGCGGTTCGCGGCAATTGCCGAACAGGGCCGAGCAGCACGTCGTACAATTCCCTCGCGTCGGTATTGTCACGCCTCTCTGCCTCGACCTGACTAAGGTAATGGTCCGTTGCTTCCTCGATTGCCTTTTGACCCGCCGGAAGCGATACGATGACTGCGCGCTTCTGATCAATGACCAAGCAAAATGAAGTCGGGTCGGCCAAGACATATTCCAGTAAGACCTCATCGGGAAGTAGAACGGTTCGCAGCTTCGCGAGGTCAACATGGTGGGCCTGAAGGGTCGCGCCTTGCATCGCATTTATCGGCGGTGCCTGCGCTCCCATCAACTGTTCAGCCACCAAAAGTTTATCCAGGAGTGCTCCTCGTTGGACCCGATCAGAAGTATCCATCAGAGTGCGTTGGAGGTTATTGAATTCGGCTCTGGCGGCCTTTTCGCCCTCCGAACGCTCGTCCTCCTGTGGTCGGGGCCGCCTAAGCGGATCGGCAATGGAGCGCCCGCGTGCCGTTTCGACTATTCTGAAAGCATCGACTGTGTGACCCAATTTGGCGGCCAAACCGAAATTGCCCTTGTAGGTATCGCTCATAGTCGCGATGAGCGAACTCTTCACCTGCTCGCTCGGACTGTTCGCGAGGAGGCTCTCAGTGACGTCTGCAGCTTGGTCGTAAAATTCCTGGGCGTTTGCAAAGTCCCCTTCTTTGGCTTTTAGATCAGCAAGCATGGCCAGATGCAGTGGTAGGTGATATTTATCCGCGACCTCGCGCATGGCGTTCATCGCCTCGGTTTCGCACCGCTCCGCGTCAACGTATTGGCCTTGATCCCGATAAACTCTTGCGGCTTCGTACATGCTCCAAGCGATTGAGTGGATGAATCCACTCGCCCGACTCAGCCTGCCCGCCTCTTCAAAGTACTGAGTCGCCATATGCGGACGTCCTGCTGCTGCTTCAACCTTCCCCAGCGCGACTAAAACTTGGGTCTGCTCTAACGGCATGTTCAACCGGCGGGTTTTGTCCAATGTTTGCACCAGAACCGCACGCGCATCTTCCACCCTGCCCAGGAGTGCAAGCGCCCGCCCCTTGCAACCATACGCAAGAAAGGGGAACCCAATGTCCTTGACCACTCCCGCAATGTGTAGAGCCGCGTTGCAATATTCCAGTGCTTCACCGGCGCGGCCCATTTCGGCAAACCCATTGCCAACCGCTGATCCGTAGAGCACTAATGTTGGTAGGTCACCTCTTGCGGTAGCTGAAGTGAACGCGGAGGTGAGCAGTTCTCTTGCTTTCTGGTCATTGCCGCCCGTGATGAAGTCTATGATGGCCAGTTCCGCTTGCGCTCTCGCCTGCCATGGCTTGTCACCTAATCCTTGTGCCAGAGTGAGAGCCTCCTGCCAGGCTTGGGCCGCTGCATCAGGATGATCGTCTCGTAAAATGTCGCCTTGAGTCGCCAAGCAGCGAATTCTCAACCGGGAATCGCCTGCCGCGATAGGGTCGTTCAGGATACGGGTCAATTCTGCTGAAGTCTGTGGGATGGAATCTCCGCCTATGTTGGCTCGGCGCAGCCCACATGTCGCATAGAACTGGTCTCGCGTGTCACCCTTCTGGATTGCAATTTGCTCTGCACGGGCGTAAAGCTCCCCCGCCCGCTGCCAATTCGAGAGCCAGGCGAAGTGGTCGGCTTGGGCAAGCAACTGCCTGGGCTCTTTTGGTTGAGAAACCGCAGGACGCAGAACTTTGATAAGCGTGAGGGAAGCCAAGAGCCCCAGTATGAGAAACACTAGGCTCCCCCTGGTTGCCAGCCCAGTTGAGCGGTTCAAGTATGAAGACATTTCACGGTTCATGACTGCACTACGTATGCCGAGGGAAATCCGACGACAGTACAGGACCGAGCGCATGGGCAAGGTGCCGGGCTGCTCTCGTGCTGGCTAGGTAGGCGCGTGCCGTCAGCAGAGGGGAGCCCAACATCACACGAAGAGCCATGCCGTTGTTGACGCTACCGTCCGGGTTCAGTGCGCGGTTGAAATCGGGGAGTTTGCGATCAAGCGAATCCGAGACAACGCGGACGACTACTGTGGGGACACCGAATTTGCGCGCGGCTGAGAGCACCTCGTAGGTTTCCATATCTACAACCTGTGCCCCCGTTCCAGCGAGCCTGAGCTTGTCATCCTTGGTACACGCTACGCGTGGAGATGTTATGCCCAAAACCGATCTGCACGCCACATTCTGAGCATTCAAAAGCGCCGTGACTTGTCCAGAGATCTCGGAAGCGCAAGGGCAGGTGGGCCCACCATTCATCGCCGAGAGGCAGCTTGAGTACACAACGATAGCCGATTCGGAAAGCGAAGCCATCAGGCTTCCGCAGAAACCAATTACGATTGCGACATCGGGTTTCCCGCCATGTCGGTCACCCAGCGGTCGCGCATCGGGGCCGTGAGAGAGTATTTGAGCAGCACGATCCGCAGCTTGCTTGGGTCCCATTCCGGTGATGAAGAATTCGAGCTGATTCGCTCCTACTGTGATTGGGCCGGCATGGGACCCAGAGTCCCAGCGTGCCACTCCGAGGAGCCGCGCCAGCGGATCCGCTTCCGTTTTCGCAGCCGCTAAGACGAAAATCCTGCTCATAGATTCTGAGTATGCGCCCTGAATGATTCAAAAGACCAATATAGGGGGAGCGTTACCGTAATGTCAATAAAGAGAACCTACTGCCTGCACATCCCCGGACGCTACGGCGGCATATCATCGTGTCACGATGCCTAAGAACGATCTTACGCCAAATGCCGGACAACAAATGTCCATGGTGCCGTGGGGGTACTCTCGCCGCGTCTCCAAGTGACCACCATTTGATGTGCCCACGCGCTGGGGAAAGCTGGAAACGAATTCCGTTCCAAGCGGACGGAAGCTCATGCGCCTGCGGTCGCGCCCTGAGCCTTTTATGCACGAAAAGCAGGCGGAAGAAGCCCCAGGCTAGGCGCGACCTCGGGGGAGGATGACATCCCGAAACATCCCTGCCAACTCTGGGCCGGCGGGGTGGAGTTTCATCGTCCAGCGTGCTGACGAAGCATACCCGCTGCGCCGCTCTCCGGAAGAGCAAGCAGAGGTTTGGGCGTCCGACCGCTTTCAAGATCGTCCAGGGCGTCGAGTAGGACCAGCCCGACGATTCCGAGGCTCCCGGCGCTGCACTTTCCCACGGTGTCGAAGGGCGTGTGCCAGAAAATGTTGAACGGGCCGTAATCGAGCGAAATTAACTCAACGGCGGGAATCCCAGCCCGAACAAAAGGCATATGATCGTCCTCCGCGGAAAGCGGCCGTTCCAGAAAATACCGCCCGTAACCGAGGTCCTGGGCGTCACGAAAAATGAGATCGGTGAGCTGAGAATCCGAGTGGCTCTCACGGTGGATGTGAAGGTTCCTGTCCCCAATCATATCCACGTTGAACATGGCGCGAATCTGCTTCACCTGGTCCGCGCTGAGCGACTGGGCAAAGTGGCGGCTCCCGTACAAGCCATCCGAGGCAGACCAGTCTTTCAGTGCCTCTTGGCCGTCAAATAAGACAATCCAGTACGTAAAGCGATTTCTCCGCTGAGCGAGCACGTGGGCCATTTCAATGAGGAAAGCTGTGCTGGACGCGCCGTCATTGGCTCCGACGAAACGCATCTTCATCCTCTTGGTGTCGTAATGCCCGCCAAGGATGACAGTCTCCGGCCGAGCGCCGGGAATTTTAGCGATGACATTGGTCATCTCGATTTCGCCCACTGGTGTTGAGGCCTTGAAACTGTCGAACTCGACGTTGTGGACATCCACGCCAGCGCCAAGGAGCGAAAGGTGGATCAAGAGATAGGTCCAGTCGTGCGCGTCTGAACCTGGTGGCCTCGGTCCGAGGGCCGCGAACCTCTCCAAATCCTCAAAAGCGCGTTGTTCATTGAACGGGCTGGGGAGGAGCTTTGCGTCTGCGGTCGAGTTCGCACTTTCTGTCCATACTATAAACCCACCCAAAGTCATCAGGCAGAGCAACGCGAGTACCCCCAGAATCAAAGTCATTCCGAAGCGGCGGGATCGCCAACTCGACCAAGGGCTGTTCCTTGGCGGCTTCGCGACGCGGCCATTTAGAGGATTACTGAACATATAATTGAGCTTCTCCAATGGTTTCTCGTTGATCCAGTGTGAGGGCAGGGCTGACGGTGGGGAATGCTTTTGCCAGCTCGTCTCATCCGGTGGGGAGGGTGTCGCCGCGGCGACAAAACAGGTGCCCGCCATGCCGCCAGCGCAAGCGGTCCCCATCTCGTCGTGCCCGTGAGAAGAAGGAGCACCAGAAAAGGGGCATGAGTAGGCAAATCGAAGGTAGTGAGGAAAGAGTTGGGAGGGGTCCCTACTTCGGGGACATCTGAAAGGGGCTAGCCGCACCAACCAAATCCGCATGTCGCGTCCAAGGATCTGGCCATTCTTGCGGGCCATTAGTAGACGGCAGGTGAGGCGCGGCACACAATTGGCACACAGGAGGCGCTATGTAGTTCATTTTGGTGGATTAAAGAGAAGAATCCTGATGGGGATGTCAGTGAATTTCGCGACTTGCCGCCCAGAAACCTCACCTATTAGCCGTAACTTCCTGATTCTGAAATGATACGAGAAGCCGAATCCCTCGCCCCACAATCACCAGATTCTGTTGAAAAACTCTGCCCAAGAAGCAGCGGAGGGGTTTCGAGGGGTGACGAGCTGATCTATTCCGTTGTGCTTTCCTTTCTCTTTCCGTCCCTCCTTTACCTAATCAACCCTCTCGGCCAAGCTGCCTTCGGCCGTGGGGTCCCTTAGGCGGTGCAGGGGGTGGGCGCGGACTCCCGCTGCGACAGCCACCGTGCCAGCCGTTTCAGATTCTGGGCCGTCGCCGCCAAATAGAACTGTTCGGCCACGTTCCAAAGCCGACGTAATCGTACACGTCGTAATCCTACCCGCTGCTTCAGTTCCGAAAAGAGCGCTTCGACCTTGTTCCGTTCTCGTCTCGACTGCTGGTAGGCTGGGGTCTTCGCCAGTTCCCGCGCCGCCTGCCGGGCCGGTTCGTACCAGCTCACAGTGATTCTGCGATTGGCTCCCCGGGTGCACTTTCTCTTCACTGGACATTCCCGGCATTGCGACTCACTCGTCCGGTAAAGGTAACTCTGAGTGGCTGCGGCCAGTCCACGATACGGCACCCTCTGACCTTGTGGACAACGATAGGCATTCTCCTCGGGATCGTACTGAAACTGCTCTTGAGTGAAGTACCGAGGCCTCTGATGGCGGCGATCAATGACGGGAATGTGGGGCTGAACCTTCCGCTCCAGCAGCCAAGCTAGAAACTCTCCGCTTCCATAGGCCTTGTCTGCGCCCAAGCTCTCCGGACAAATTCCCCAGCGTCCCTTGACTTGCTCCAGCATGCGGCGCGCCGCCAACATCTCCTGCCGGAAGCGGGCCGGCGTCGCTTCCACGCCCAGGATGATGCCGTGGGCGTTGTCGATCAGGTAGTGATCGTAATAGGAGGGCACCGCTGGTCCTCCCTTGCCAGCCCAGCAAGCTTCCGGGTCGGTGGTCGAAACCAAGCGTGCCGCTGCCGAGGTCGGAGTTGGTTGCCGATCGGCGGGATCGGTCACCGGATTCTCTTGCTCGACATCGGCAAGATACTCCCGCACCGTTTTTGAGAGTTTGGCCACTTCCCCCAGCTCTTGGCGTCGCACCCGGCTTTGGGAACTGGCATTGGCCCTCACCGCCGTTCCATCCACCGTCAGCCGCTTGCCCTCTACTAATCCCGCCTCCAGGCAGCGCCGCACGACTTCCTCAAAGACCTCCAAAAAGATGCCCGAATGCCGAAACCTTCCATGTCGGTTCTTGGAGAAAGTCGAGTGATCGGGAATCTCTTGCTCAAAGCCTAGCCGCGTGAACCACCGATAGGCCAAGTGCATCCTCACTTCTTCCATGAGCCGCCGTTCACTGGTGATCCCGTACAGGTAGCCCACCAGCAGCAGACGGAGGAGAGTCTCGGGGTCAATGGAGGGGCGGCCCAGCGGGCTGTAAGCGCCCTTCAACCGTTCGCGTATGAAGCTGAAGTCCACGCAACGGTCCAGGCGCTTCAGCAGATGATGCTCCGGGATCTGATCTTCCAGCCGAAAGTAATAGAACAAAGGTTCGGTACGGGGTTGCTCACCCATCATCGGCGGTGTTCCTCCTGAAGGGATCGTTGCCAGGCCCGCAATTGCTGCCGCACTCGCTTGGCCAGCTCCTTCTGTAGATGACGGTAGTTCTGAATCTGCCGGCGTAACTCCACGACCTTTTCCCGGGGTACATAGAGGGAACGGCTGCGGCCCTGCTCCTTCCAGTAGAGGTAGAACAGAGGTCCATGTTTCTGACCGCGCTGGCAGCGGCAGCCTGGTTTCCCGCAAACGACGTACTGCTTAACCAATGAGCCGGCCAAGATAGGCAAGGGCCGGAAGATAGCCTGAAGCCGTTGGCGGAGGGGACGACGTTGAAGTGGAGTTTGGCGCATGTTCTATCTGTGTGTAGTATAGCATATAAGATATCGATATCAAAGGAAATTCCAGATTCTTAATCAATTCCTCCGAAGATCCCCAGCACGGAGGCTTGGGAACGACACAGCCACAGGCTGGGTGTCGGGACTCGCGGCAACGCACCTTGACGGAAGAACTGAGGGAGAGTCTTGAAGCCGGTCCGCCTAATCCAGGCACTTTTTCAACAGAATCA
>Ga0326728_10013692_pt1 | contig 17521 bp, 13 predicted proteins | sample MB3enrmetagenome_FD_207602 | JGI IMG/M metagenome (GOLD analysis project Ga0326728, IMG submission 207602) | Lab enriched peat soil microbial communities from McLean, Ithaca, NY, United States - MB31MN | ecosystem: Environmental > Terrestrial > Soil > Wetlands > Peat | place: USA: New York... | reverse complement strand
GCTTTCATCTCCGCCATTTATTTCCTCCTTTAGGTCTAAAACCCATCTCGATCAATCGGAATTGCCGTTTTTGGAATGCTCGCTCACGCACTGCCCATGTATATTTTGCCTTCGAGACAGCCGGGAATTCGCCAATGGGCGTTCCGGCGCCGAATAGTATACAACCGGTTGTCGCCAACCGTTCTATTCTCGCTCGCCTGGGTAGTAGGTCAATTTGATTTGCTGTAGCGGCGGCCTCCGACCGCCGGCTTTTTGATTCAGTAGATTGCGGCGGTCGGAGACCGCCGCTACAGCAAATTGACCCACTACCCTCGCCTGGTTCGTTTTCGCGGCGATGGGCCGAGGGCCCGCACCTTTGCCTGCGCCCGAGCAGGCAGCCCACATTTCTCACCACGGGGCTGGAAGGGCGGGGCTTTAGCCCGGCACTGGAGTTTCTACATTTGAGTCTGTTATTAAAAATAATTGTTAACAGACCGACCTCGATTCCCCTATCCTTCTCCTGCGCTTCTGCGCCGGAGTTCTTTCATGCCCGATGATCTCAAGGATGCCATTCTATCGATCATTGAAGCCTCGCTCGACGCCCAACTGCGCGCCGTTCGCCGCCTTCGGCGGGGCCCTCAGGAATCCCTTGCCATGCCCTCTCGCTCACGTCTGTCCCAAGTGGACATGGCTTACGACATACTCAAGAAGGCTCGCTCCCCCTTGCACATTGCCGAAATCCTCGCGCGCATCCAGGCCACTTATCACGTCGCCATCGATCGCGAGAGCCTCGTCTCCTCACTCACCAAGAAGGTCGCCCGCGGCGATCGCTTCCTCCGTTCCGGCAAGAACACCTTTGCTTTACGTGCGGAGTCCTCATGACCCCCACCTTACTGGCCACCTGGCTCGATATCCTCAGCGCTTGGCGTCCCCACTTCCCCCAGCAGCGCACCTATCGCCGCGCTGTCCGCCAAGCCTTGGGTTCGCTCGTCTGTCTGGGACGACGCTGTCTATCGCGCATCATCTGGGCCCACGGCGGCCAGCAGCGCCGCTGGTCGAGCGAGTACTTTCTCCACGCGCGTTGCCGAGGGTCCCCCCGGCGCTTGCTGGTCGTCGCTCCCACCCCCTATCGCAAACGGAAAAGCTCCAAGCTCTATTACCGTCAGCCTGCCTATCTGCTCACCACCGACCTGCGCAGCTCGGCCAAGCAACTGCTGCAGATTTATTTCGACCGCTGGCAGATCGAAGTCAATCACCGCGATGAGAAGGACACCCGGGGCGTGGGACAAGCCCAGTTGTGGAACGTCCATGCCGTGCCCAAACAACCGTCCATGGTGGTCGCCGCCTACAGTGCCTTGCTGCTGGCGGCGCTGGAAACCTTCGGAGCCCAACGCGGCGCCGCTTACGCCGCCCTCCCCCAATGGCGCTGCAAAGCTCATCGCCCTTCCTGCCTAGACCTCGTCACCCTGCTGCGGAAAGAATCGGTCGAACACCCCGAACTGACCCAACACCTCCATTTCCACCCCGCCGATCGTGCCCTTACCCAGGCCGCCGCCGCTTGAAATATGTAGAAACTTCAGGGGCGGGGCTTGCCCTACCCTTGTGGTTCGGCGGCAATGTACAACGACGAGACGTAGGGGTAGGGCTTGCCCTACCCTGGTCAGTCAGCGGTAGGAAGCCGGTTGCAAGGGAAAAAGAGGGGACGGCAAGCCGTCCCCCGGCGCCCATTTAGACCGCCAGCCGGAGAATTCGCATGATTCATCGGTTGTGCGGTTATCTTGACGGGTGTGGTAAACAAATATATAAGATGGCAGCTCTGAGAATGCAATGTAAGACCAAGTGCTCAGCGCATTTATAAACACTCGTACTGGCTCTTATCATCAAGAAAGGGGCGGTTAATAAATGGCCGGAATCACACGGCGTTCGTTTCTTGCAGGTGCGGCGGCGGTGAGCGCGTTTCGCAAGATGCCGTCTTTTGCGGAAACGGACGCGACCGATACTATCGTGCTTGAGAATGATCGCCTGAGAGCGGTCTTTGACCGAAAATACGGCTCGCTTCTCACGCTCGAGAACCGGCAGACCGGATGGCGCGTCGAAGACCGCGCTCAATACGGCTCCGCTTTTCGACTGCAAGCGCCACTTGCAGACCGGCATTACCATTTTATTACCGAGAAGGACAATCCGCTCGAGAGCGTCGAGGTGGAAACGGGAGGCAGTGCCGCCCATTTCGTTTGGAGCCATCTCCAGAGTCCGCACGCCGGCACTCTGGACATTACCTTACGCACGAGTGTGTCGCTCGGTGGAGGGGGGCTGGTCTTCTCAACAGACGTCGATAACCGATCCACCTTGCCGGTGGAGTCACTCGCTTACCCGGTCCTGAGCGATATATCCATCCCCCGTCACGGCCAAGCGCTGTATCAGGGCACGTGGGGATATTGCGGGATGGAGAGGAACCCACTGTTCCCGGAATTCACCAACCAGCCGGGATATTTCGGCACTGATCATCCCATGCAAGCCGTCCTTACGCCCGGCTCTCAGTTCGTTTTGATTTTTGCCGATGCCGAGGGATTGTACGCCGGTTATCACGATTCCGATGTCGAGACCATGGCGCGCTTCGAGTTCCAACTTGAGCCAGGCTATGCAGACTCACTGGACAGCGCCGTCGAAGACGGCACACTCCATAAAGATTTCAGCCGCCTCAGCTTCCAAATCATTCAATTCCCATACACGGGCCCCGGCCACCGCCAGAAGTCTCCGCCCATCGTCCTGCGGCCCTATCAGGGAACGTGGCACAAGGGTGCGGATATTTACCGGGAGTGGCGGAAAACGTGGTTTACCGCACCGGTTTCTCCGGCGTGGGTGAACGATGTCCACTCCTGGCAGCAGATCCAGATCAACTCGTCGGAGGATCGCCTCCTCTTTCCCTACCAACAACTGGTCGAGTACGGGAAGGATTGCGCCCGGCACGGGGTTAGAGCTATTCAGCTCACGGGGTGGAACAAGGGAGGCCAGGACCGGGGAAACCCGACGCATGACACGGATCCCCGGCTGGGCACGCCTCGCGATCTCCGCGAGGCCATCGAAGCTTGCCGCCAGATGGGCGTCGAGGTAATTCTGTTCAACAAGTACACGTGGGCAGACTCGACGACGGATTGGTACCGGAAAGAGCTTTATCGTTACGCGGCGCGCGACCCTTACGGTGATACGTACACGTTTGGTGGGTACGACTATGACACGCCCGCGCAGCTCTCGGAAATAAATACGCGGCATCTCATCGGGATGTGTACCGCGTGTCCCGCCTGGCGGGAAATTGCTTTCCAGGAATTTCAGAAGAGCGTGGAGTTGAAGGCCGGTGGCATCCTGCAAGACGAGGAGGGATGGCACGGGCCCGGAGCCCATTATTGTTTTGCCCCCGATCACGGTCATCCCGTACCGGCGTTCATCTTCTCCGGTGACGCGCCGCTGGTCGAGGGGTTCCGGAAGCAGATCGATCCTGAGCATTTCCTGATGTCGGGCGAGTCACCCTGGGACCTGATGCATCGCTTCTATAGGCTTGGCTATGCACGTATGGAAGAGGAGCCGCATATCCCTCTCCAACGCTATATCGACCCTCACCTGCCGCTGATGATCGCGGCGACGGGCTGGAACGATCGCCAGATGATCAACCGCGCTTTGCTCTACCGCTACGTGATCAGCTACGAACCCTATAACTTCAAGGGGCGGCTCGACGATTTTCTGCTGACCATCGAATACGGTAAGAAAGTGGATGCGTTGCGCCGGTCCTATAAGGCGTACCTGTGGGATGGGGATTTTCGTGACACGTTGGGAGCCTCGGTTACGGTGGGTGGTAAACCGCATTCTCTGTATACGGTTTTCGTGAAGCAGGAGACCGGACGACGCGCGCTAGCGATCGCGAACCCTAGCAACTCGGACGAAATCCTGTGTGACGCCAGCCTCCCGAATTCCCAGCGGTTGAGCATCGTCACTCCGGAAACGCCGGAGCCCAAAGACCTCCGTGGACAGTTGAGGATTCCGGCGGAATCGGCCGCCGTGTTGATCGAGCTATAAGAGACGGTCCACCGTCTCCCCTCGGAGAGGGCTATAAGGAAGCGTAGCACAGCGCGGCATGGCCGCAACCAAACGCGTCTTGTAGGGGCTGGGCTTGCCCTGCCCAAGGGCACCCCTAGGGGTGCCCCTACAAAAGGCGTAAAATGTTTGCTAAAAAAACAAGAAATTACAGTATTGCAATGCAGACCTCCGGGGTTGAGGTCTACGGTTCTTCAGTAGATTCATGCGACCGAATCCGAGGGTAGCGCCCATCGTAGTGATCTGAGGTTTTTCGCATGAAGGGCCACAAGAGCGGAGGTCCGCGCTACGCTGGCTCATGGGCGCACCACCGACGAAGAAAATGCGCAAAGTGTCTTGCGTGCGGGAGCAGCAGCTACCGCCTTCCGCCTGCGCTTCATACGGCCAATGTGCATGGGGCGGAGGAAGAAAGGGGGTAGCTGCTACTACCGAACTCCAAGGTGCGTTTAGCACAGCGACAGGCACTTTAAGTTGAAGGCGGCGAGCCATTCTGACATAATGTCGCTCGGAATTCCGGGCTAGGAATGTGATGCCGGGCGATCAGAAAGTCTACGATGCGGTGATTGTCGGCTCGGGCGCCAGCGGCGGATGGGTCGCCAAAGAGCTGTGCGAGCAAGGCATGACGGTGCTCATGCTCGAGGCCGGCCCGCCGCGTGTACCCACGCGCGACTTCACCGAGCACGTCTGGCCATATCAGGTCAAGTTCCGCGGGTTTGGCAATCAGCGCGCCCTCCTCGAAAATCAGCCTGTTCAGCGGCTGTGCTACGCGTGCGATGAATTCAGCCACCAGTTCTTCGTCAACGACTACGAGCACCCCTACACGTTTCCTCCCGACAAGCCTTTCATGTGGATTCGCGGGCGCCAGGTGGGCGGCAAGACGATCTGCTGGGGGCGCGAGAGTTACCGTTACAGCGACTACGAGTTCAAGGCCGCCAGCCGCGACGGCTACGGTGAGGACTGGCCGATTTCCTACCACGACCTCGAGCCGTATTACGACAAGGTGGAGAGCTACATCGGCGTGAGCGGGTCGCGCGAAGGCCTGGAAACGATGCCCGACGGCAAGTTCCTTCCACCCATGAACCTTTCGTGCGGCGGGCTGCGGGCGCGCGAAATCATCGGAAAGAAATTTGGCATGGTGGTGATGCCTGACCGCGTGGCCAACCTTACCGTCGAGCATAACGGCCGTCCGGCGTGCCACTACTGCGACGAGTGCCAGCGCGGATGCTATACGGCCTCTTACTTCAACAGCCCCTCGGTTACGCTGCCCGCCGCCGCGCGCACCGGCCGGCTCACCTTGGTGAGCGACGCGGTGGTGAGCCACGTGGTAATGAGCGAGCCGGGAAAAGCCCAGGGCCTCTATTACGTCGACCGCACGACGCACCGGCAGCGGGAGGCGCGCGCCAAAATCGTGGTGCTGGCCGCGAGCGCGCTCGAATCCACGCGTATTCTTCTCAACTCCCGTTCGTCACGCTTTCCCAGTGGGCTGGGCAATTCCTCCGGCCAGCTCGGACACTATCTGATGGACCACATGACGCTGGAAGGCGCGGGCGGGCTTATGCCGCAGTTCAAATCCTCCCAGCGTGAGCCGCGCCGCAACCCCGGCGGATTCCTGATCGCCAAGTACGTCAACACCGGTAAGAACCTGAATAAGAATTTTCTGCGTGGGTATCGCTTTGACGGCGACGGCAGCCAGGAACTTTACGGACACGCGTTCGGGTTGGCGGGGTTCGGCCCCGATTGGCGCCGCCGGGTGCGCTCGGAAATACCGTATTATTTTGGGATGATGGCGCAGGGTGAGTGCCTGCCGCGCTACGACAACTACGTCACCCTCGACCCGGAGAAGAAAGACGCCTGGGGCATTCCCGCCCTGCACATCGTCTCGAGCTACGGAGAAAATGAACACGCCATGGCCAAGGCTATGCGCCATGACTTGCTGGAAATTCTCGACGCCATGAAGGTCGCGAACCCCCGGCCGCCCCATGAGAGCTTGAGCGTTTTCGGCAAGAACATTCACGAGTGCGGCACGGCGCGCATGGGGAACGACCCGAAGAAAAGCGTGGTCAACCGCTTCTGCCAGCTCCACGACGCGAAGAACGTCTTCGTGACCGACGGCGCGGTGTTTGTGACCCAGGGTTGCTACGAGCCCACCCTCACCATCATGGCGATTTCCGCCCGCGCCGGCGACTATATTGCCGATGAGTACCGCAAGGGGAATCTGTGATGGGTAGTGCGGATTTCTCACCACGCCGGAATGCTGGGGGGATGGCGCCAGGAGGGGTGGGTTGAAATGGCTGCGGAAAAAGGGCCTAACGCGGATAACCACCCCGGCGCCCAAGGCGCCACCCCTCCTGAATCAGGAGGGGAGTTGTTAGGGAACTCCCCTCCTCAGATGAGGAGGGGTGGCGCGCTGAGCGCCGGGGTGGTGCTGAGCCGGGGTGGCGCTGACATCCGGCGGTCAGAGACCGCCGCTACAAATGGACGACGAGAAAAACAAAATTGACGAGGGCAAGCCCGGCGCGGCGCTCACGCGCCGCGAGTGGCTGCTGAGTCTGGGCAGCGCCGTGGTGCTGGCGGGGTATAGCGGCGCGCCCGGTGAGGCCGCAGCGGCGCAGGCGGCCGCACCCGGCGCTGGCACCCTGCCGCCGGGGCTCTTTTTCCCTTCCCTCGATCACCTGACCCACGTGTTGACCCGCGAGGATCCCTTTCTGCCGATTCCTCCCGGTGCTGAGACCGAATACGTCCGCCCGCGCTCGGGGCCTTTCGTCCCGCAGGCGTTTGGGCGCGATGAATTCCCGGTCATCCGCAGGCTGGTGGAAATCATCCTGGGGGAAGACTTGAAGAACCCGGAGGAGACTTCCCTGCCCGGCGCACCGCCCAGCTGTTGCGACGAAGTCGCCGAGTGGATTGACCTGGTCGTCCGGAGCGCCCCCGCCGTACGCACCGCGGCGCGGAAGCTGCCGGCGGACCTGCGCGCTCTGGCGGTAGCCTATGATCGTAGCGAGAAGCGGGTGCGCGAGCTCGAGACTTTTGACCCCGACCAGGTCTGCCGCGAGGGACTGGCCTGGCTCAGCGATGAATCGCGGCGGCGCTGGGGGAAGAATTTTTTGGACGCCGCTCCCGCCGAGCAGGCGGAACTGGTGGCCTCGGTGAGCGACACGCGCCCGGACAAGGCAGCCGCGAACGCCGGCACGCGCTTCTACGATTTCCTCAAGGCCGAATCGATCCGCGGGTTCTACACCTCGCGCCGCGGCCTGAAAGAGCTCGATTACAAAGGCAATTCCTTCTACGCCGAGTCGCCCGGTTGCACGCTCACACCGCACCCTCAGGCCACCGAAAGCAAACCCGAGTAACCGGCATTCGACCTGAAAGCCTCGAGGAGCTACGGGCCTTCCAGTTGGAAACTGAGGTACATGAAACCGCCGTCACGCTCGATCTGAAGAACCACGGGCTGGTCGGGCTTGATGCGCTCGAGCTCCGACCGCAGGAACGCCAGGCTGGTGACCGGCGTGCCATTGATGGCATGGATAACATCCCCGGTGGCAAGGGAAGCCCCGGAGGCGCCGGACTCCGCGGCCCTCGCGATGACGATAACTCCAGAAGTCTCCCGCAGGTCGGGCAACAAATCCGCAACACTCTTATCAACATCGAGGCCGAGGATACCCAGCTTCCCGATGAGGTTCTTTTCCGGGTTGGCCAGGTCAAGGAGCCGGTCAACCTTGTGTGATTGCTCGATGACGGGGACTTCGAACTGCAAGGAAGTGGAGAGGCGGAGCACGTCGAGCTTCATCGTTTCACCGCGGGGATGCAGGTAGAAGCTGTAGCCGAACATGGGTAGGCTGTCGATGGCCCGGCCGTCCACGGTGGCGATGATGTCCTGGATTTTCAGTCCGGCTTGGTCCGCGGGTCCCCCCGGAACGACGTCCGAAACAATGACGCCGCGGTCTCTGGGAAGACCCAGACCCGCGGCCAGCGCCGGAGTGATGCTCTGGACCGACACCCCGATTTGACTGCGATGGACATGGCCGTACTTGCGGAGCTGTGGGTAGGCAAGGGCCACCAGGGCGCTGGGAATCGCGAACCCCAATCCTTGGCTGCCGCCGGACTGCGTCAGGATGAAAGTGTTGATTCCCACCAATTCACCGGCCACGTTCACCAACGGGCCGCCGCTGTTTCCGGGATTAATCGCCGCGTCGGTTTGAATGTAAATCATCGGGCTGTCGGGATCGGGCTGGCGGGCCACCGCGCTCACCAGACCCATGGTCACGGAGCCGCGCAAGCCTTCCGGGCTTCCGAAAGCAAACACGATTTCGCCTTGCACGAGCTTGCGATAGTTGGCGAGGGGCAGCGCGCTAAGTCCATGGGCTTCGACCTTGAGCAAGGCGAGGTCAATCTGGCGTGAGATGCCCACGATTTGCGCCTCCACGGTGGTCCCCCGCGACCCCAGAGAGCGGATCGGCGATTGCTCGGCACCGGCCGCGGGTATGATGACCTGGATGCGCCGCGCGCCACTCACCACGTGGGCGTTGGTCATGATGTATCCGTCCGGGTCAATAATCACTCCCGAACCGATGGCGCGCTGCGGGCCGATAACCAGGCCGGCCTCCGTCTGGCTGGTTTCCTCCAGCGGTCCGTAACCCACGGCCAGAATCTGGACGACGCTCGGCGCTACCTTCTTGATCAGCGCCTCCGATGCCTGGCTCAACTGCCCCAGGAGGTCAGGAGGGGTTGGGGTTGAGGAAGCCTGCGCCACCAGCATTTCCGGTAGCGCCAAACACACGGCAAACAAAAGACCGAAGGTCGCGCGAGTGCAGGCTCCGCGCCCTTCACATTTTCCCGCAAGGTTGCGCATCGTTGGACTCCTGTTACAGCTTAGCACCTCGGAGCGCAATAGTCAGCCGGGGGTGGGGTTTGCTCACCTTGACATTCTACCGGAAGCGTTGTACATTCACCTAGTATGTCTACCAAAGAGCAACGAGAACGCATCGAATTGCTGCAAGGCACCCTGGACCTGTTAATCCTCCGCACGCTGCTGCTGGGGCCGGCGCACGGCCACGCCATTGCCAAGGCCATCGAATTCAAATCCGACGAGGTGTTGCAGGTCGAGCAGGGGTCGCTATACCCCGCCCTGCACCGGCTCATCAAGCGGGGATGGATTTCGGTCCAGGCGGGCACCTCGGAGAACAATCGCCGCGCCAAGTTTTACCGGCTCACGGCCAAGGGGCGGCGGCAACTGGCGGTTGAAACGAGCAAGTGGCAAAAACTGGCAGGAGCGATCGCGCGGATTCTCCTGCCTGTGGAGCAGGAGGGCAAATCATGAGCCTCTCGCAGCGTTTGTTCAGCCGCCGTAAGCGAATGATGGAGGACCTCGACCAGGACATCCGCGACCACCTGGAGAGGGAGACCGAGGACAACATCGAACGCGGTATGTCGCCCGAGGAAGCGCATTATGCAGCTCTGCGCAAGTTTGGCAACGTGACGCGGGTCAAGGAAGAGACGTGGGAGGTATGGAGTTTCGTCTGGCTTGAGCAACTCTGGCAAGATGTGCGCTTCGGCCTCCGCATGCTGGCGAAGAACCCGGGATTCACGGTTGTGGCGGTGCTTACGTTGGCTCTCGGCATTGGGGTGAACAGCACGATTTACAGCGTCGTCAGCACCATGTTGCTGCGCAAGCCACCCGTCCATGACCCTGACCGGCTGGTGATGCTGTTAAGCCGAAACGTGGGGGCGGTGGGGGCTGGTGACTATGCCAGCCGGTCACCCGTATCACCTCCGGACTTTCTCGACTGGCGGGCGCAGGCGACGGCATATTCGGGAATTGCCGCGGCCTCATCCTTCGAGAATGATAGCCACGTCACGTTGAGCGGCGGCAGCGAGCCGGAGCGCGTGCCGAGCTCCGAGGTTTCGCCAAATTATTTCCAGGTGCTCGGCGTTTCCCCACTCGTGGGTCGCGGCTTTCTGCCGGGTGAAGACCAGCCCGGCCACGACCGCGTGGCCCTGCTGCGCGCCGATCTATGGAACCGCCGCTTCGGCGCCGATCCGCACGTCCTGGGGCGCATGGTTCGAGTCAATGGGGATGCGTATACGATCATCGGCGTTATGCCGGATACGTTGCGCCGGCTGTGGATGTTTCCCGAACAGCTCTGGATTCCTCTGGCCTTCACTCCGGCGCAACTCAGCCCCGCCGCGCGTGCGCAGCGCAGCCTGAGCGTGTTTGGCCGATTGAAGCCGGCAATATCGGAGGCGCAGGCGCGCTCGGAGCTCGAGACCATCGCCCGGCGGATCACGGCCACGAACCCTGGGACCAATAAAGACTGGGGTACAAACGTCCTGACCGTGCAGCAGTACGCCATCCAGGAGAGCAACGCCAGCACGGCACTAGCGTTCCTGATGGCGACCGTGGGTTTGGTGCTGCTCATCGCTTGCGCCAACCTAGCCAACCTGCTGCTGGCCCGTAATGCCAACCGCCAGCGAGAATTCGCCGTGCGCTCGGCGCTCGGCGCCGGTGGGTTTCGCCTGGCTCGGCAGCTCCTCTCGGAATGCCTCTTGCTCACGCTTCTCGGCGGCGGCCTGGGACTGCTGTTCGCCTGGGGGGGCTTGCACCTTCTGCGCGGGGCGTTCAACTGGAATGAGTGGTCCGTCCTGATAGCCGAACAACTTTCCATCGACCACAACGTCTTGCTGTTCACCTTGGCGGTTTCGGCGGGCACCGCCCTGATCCTGGGGCTCGCGCCGGCCCTCCAGATTACTCGCCGCGACCCGAATGCCGGCCTCAAGGATAGTTCGCGATCGACCACGGCCGGCCGCGAGCATCATCGTCTGCAAAACCTGCTGGTGACCACCCAGCTTGCCCTGTCACTCATCCTGCTGGTGGGGGCGGGGCTGTTCGTCGAGAACTTCATCGAAGAGATGCAGGCAAGACCCGGCATGAATCCGCACCACGTGCTCACCGCGTCGGTGGCGCTTGCGGACACGGCCTACCAGGATGCGTCGCGCCAAACGGTTTTCTTTCAGAATGTCCTCCGCCGGCTTTCCGGTGATCCGGCAGTTCAGTCCGCCGCCATCACCACGGACCTGCCTTACACCTTCCCGGCTTATGCCCGGATTGCTGTCGAGGGCCGCCCGGCGCCGAAGACGGAAAAGCAGGCTGATTCGGCTTATTTCGCCGTAAGCCCCGGCTACTTCGAGGCCGCCCAGATCCCTTTGCGCGAGGGGCGCGAATTTGCTCTCGCCGACAATGCCGGCTCCCCTCCCGTGACGATCGTCAATGAAGCCTTCGCACAGAAGTTTTTCCCCAAGGAGAATCCGCTGGGGCGCCATATCCGCATCACTCACTCCGATGAATCGACCGGCGGTACCGATGTGGCCATTAAGTGGAGTGAGATCATTGGTGTGATCGGCAACGTTGACGAAATCGTGGGGCAGCCGGCGCCGCGGCCGCAAGTGTTCGAGCCGTTCCTTCAGCGCCCCGATGCGTCGATGACCTTTTTGGTCCGCACGCGCATCGAGCCTGGCGCCTTTGCTGCGTCCCTGCGGCAAGCGGTGTGGAGCGTGGACAAAGACCAGCCGGTTAGCAATATTCGGACCATGGACCGCGTGTTGCACGACTCCTCGCAGGGAGACGACATCATGGCGGAGCTGATGAGCGCGTTTGCGGGCATTGCGCTCGTGATGGCGGCCGTCGGCATCTACGGGCTTATTGCCTATCTGGTGGGCCGCCGTACGCATGAGGTCGGCGTGCGCATGGCGCTGGGCGCGTGCCGGCGAGAAGTGCTGTGGCTGGTGCTGTTAGGGTCGATGCGAAGGGTATTGGTGGGCGTCGGTTTTGGTTTCGTTGTGTCTCTCCTCCTGCCGCGCCTGGTGACCGCGAGCTTCGAGGGCGTCCACATGAGCCACGCGAGGTGGATCCTGGCCGGAACGCCGTTAGCGGTGCTCCTGGTCGCCCTGATCGCCTGCTACATCCCCGCGCGGCGAGCCTCGATGGTCGATCCCATGGCCGCGCTACGATTCGAATGAAGAAGCACGTTCAAATGCGGCGCCGGCAAGAGTTGGGAATTCGCATGTCGCTTGGCGCGCAAGGCCCCGATCTGTGGAATCTGGTCCTGCTGCAAGGGATGTCGCCGGTCGTAGTGGGATGGGCGGCAGGAGTTTTGGCGGCCCTAGCCGCTGGCGGGGTAATTCGCAGTCTGCTGTTCGGGGTTACCGCGCAAGATCCGCTGACTATTGCGAGCGTGACCCTCGTGGTACTGGTCACCGCAGCGCTGGCGTGTTACATCCCGGCGCGGCGCGCGACGAAGGTCGATCCCATGGTGGCGTTGCGATACGAATAGGGCCTTGCCACCACCTCATTCTTCCCCGTAGAAATCCGCCGAGGCCAAGGCCACCCCAGTTTCGGGACTTGCCTGGTTCTCCGCTATTGGCCGCTCCCGGTCTTCAGACCTTCGGCGTTTGACCCACGCATAGGCCGGATGGAGACTTAATCGCGCCACTTCCCCGGTCCGCCAGATCAGGTTGTCGCGCAGGATATGATTTCGGGCGGTAAGAGTAATGCGCCGCAAGGTTCGTACGGTGACGCCCGGCCCCAGCATCTGCTCGGGGGTGGAAAAATCGTAGCGGGGAGTTGTGCACGAGTTCAACGATATCAGCGCGATTTCTTTATCCGACGTCAGGCCCTTTCTGGACTCAACTTCGGCAGAACTCGAGGCGGGCGGGCGGTGAATGTAGTCGACAGAATCCACGCACCCGGTAGAGAAAAGATCGCCGACCACGGTATTGCGCTCCAGGTTGACATCCTTTTCGACACGGTGAGTAAAACCGAAGGGTTGAACGGAAAAGCTCGTGCTCACGTCCCGGGTGGCAGCCGAGGCCCAAACTTGCTGGCCCTGCCACGTCTCGGGGCTCTTCCAAAGCCGCAGGTGGTCACGCTTTTGAAATGTGTCCAGGGTCTTCTGAAAACTGTAATCGGCCGCCGCATTACCGACCAGCAGGGTGCGCATGGGCGCGTTGGCGTATGCCTGGCCCACCACAATGGCCCGCACGGCATCGACGCCCGTGACCCAGGAAAGCGGCCGTGAACCTGTCCACCCGGCAGCCGCAAACGTCCGCTGGATCTCGTCGCCCGAGCCGACAAAGGCCAGGGTGATAGGGTCCATGGGCATTCGTTCGCGCCGGGAATATGACCAGTCAGGCATCCCACCCACCAAAGTCCGCAACCCGGGATCCGGGCCCGAGCTTAGCGCGGCATTCGAGGTTCGAGAGGAAGGCTCCGGCAGCGCAATCGGTTGTTCGAGCTTGATCCCGAGTTCGGTCCCGGTGGCAAAACTGATCTCCGGATCGGGGAAATGGAACAAGGCGGTCTCCGCAACGAACATCGGAATCCAAAAGAGCGGGTGATACAAAGCGGCAAACGCCAGGCGCGAACCCAGGCGATTGGAGAGGCTATAGGTGGCGCGGATGCCGTGGATTTTTCCATTCCGGTCCACGTTCTCACGGGCGTTTTCCACGCTCACGACACGGGTTTCAATGGCGTATTGGCGCCCGTCGGGCAGAGATAATTCGCGAAACGCGAGCTGAAGCTCGGCCTTCTCGTGGACCAAACCCAGACCGACCCTGCGAACTCCCTGGATGCTGCCATCGACAATCGTTCCCGCAGGAATCTCACTGGGATGGCCGGGATTAACGCTCGGCACCACCAGTGCCTGAACTTTATCACCGGGCTTCGACCTATAAGACGAAACTGCGGTCAGCAGACGGATGGTAATGACGGTCTCAGCAGGAATCGCGGCGAGACAAGGTAGGGTTAGTATCATCCCCCCGAGCGCTGCCCACCAGGATAGTATTCTCAGGTTCGCCATGTGAAAAAACTGCTCTTCTGGCTATTCGTTGAAAAGCTAATGTGCGGCCGCACAAGTCCGCTTGCTGGACCTCGCCGGGCTACATTCGCAGGGACGCGAGGAAATCAAAGTCCCTTCGCCGACGAGGCATATTCCCCCTCACGCTTAGGAGATGGAGGCGCAAGTTTTACCCAGGGTCAGTGCGTGAACGAACGCTTCCAGATATGCCGCCAAAAAGTCCGAGCACTTTGGCTACCAATATCGGGGGCACGCTCGGCCCTCGGGTTCCCTGTTCGCGGCCGAGGCATCCCCCTCTTGCAACAACGGCTACCACTTGTATCATACTTACAGTCCACAGGGGCCAGCTTTTTCTGGTTTATTTTTATGGCGTCGACGTGTCGCCGAAATCCCCTCCTCGGTTGCCTCGCTAGCAAAAAGTTATCTTTGTTTACAGCTCTGCCCTGCTGCGATATTTGCCCCATAAACGTCCTGCCGAGGTTTGCTATACTGATGGGGGCTATCAATTTTCCGACTGCCAGAAACGGGTATACGGATGGAGAATCGCATGCAGCCTAGGGTGGCCAATTCGGCTCGAAAGCTCACCCCCGAGCACCAGACCTATTACCAGGAGAGGGGGTACTATTTCCCCGTCCGGGTTTTTGGCGAGGAAGAAGCGGCGGGCTTCAAAAACTCGTTCCAGGAATACCTGGATCGATACGCGGAACAGTTAAGCCGCCTGCTGCCACGCGACCGGCGGATTTACCTAACCGAGACCCACCTGTTTCTGCCCTGGGTTTATCAAATCATTTCCCATCCGCCGGTGCTGGATGCGGTCGAGTCGGTTCTGGGCCCGAACATCCTGGTGTGGGGCTCGCAATGGTTCCCCAAGCTGCCCGGTGACAAGGCCTATGTCTCCTGGCATCAGGACGGCACTTATTGGGGCTTGCAGCCTCCCAATGTGACGACCGCCTGGATTGCGCTCTCCGCGAGCACCATCGAGAACGGGTGCATGCGGGTGGTGCCACGGACGCATTTGTCTGCCGTTCTGCCGCAACGCGAGACCTACGCGCCCGACAACATGCTATCGCGCGGACAAGAGATTGCGGTCGATGTGGATGAGGCGCAAGCCGTCGACTTGGTTTTGCGTCCCGGAGAAATGTCTCTCCACCATATCGGCACTGTTCACGGCTCCGGGCCCAATAACTCCCGCGGTCCGCGGATTGGCCTCGCGGTCCGCTACATTTCCCCGGATGTGGTGCAGGCCGGCGCAGCCCGCGACTTGGCGATGCTCGTGCGCGGCAAGGACGATTACGGCCACTTCGACCTTGTCAATCCCCCCGATCATGCCAGCAGCCCGGAAGAGAGCGCCCTCCACGCGGAAGCGTTGCGGCGCAAAGGCAGCAACATCCTGCCCCAGGACTATCCATCGCCGAAGTGATCGGGCTCCGCATCTCCGAAGTCACCCCGCAAAGAACGTAGACTCCACGGTTTTCCGCAGCAGCCATTCCTTGTCGCCGGCAGAAAGGAAACTCAGGTGGTCGCGGACCAGCGCGATGCTGTCCTCGTAGGTTTCGGTGGCCAATCGGTAAGGACCATAACGCAATTGCAGTCCCGCAGGGAGTGCGATAGATTTTGGCGCGGCCTCAATCGCCGCTTCACCGAAGGTTCGCATCACAAAGAGCCGAAGCTGCGAACCTTGAGAGGATACTAAAGGTATGGAAAAAATCACACGCCGAGCATTCATCGCGCAGACCGCCACGATGGCGGCCGGCGCCTCGGCCCTGGCGGCAGGCCCCCACGCCCATCCACAGCCCACCGCGGCAGGGGTGGACGCAATGGACAAACGGCGCGAGACGCTCGAGGTACTCCTCAAGATTCTTCCCCGTCGCCAAACGGAACTCGATGGAAGGATCAACGCCTACGACAAATCGTGGGAAGACTGGCTGAAGCGCACCGGCGAGCTTCCGCCGGATTTCGACGCCATGCCATCCAAGCCCTTCCTCGTTGACCCGCTTGAAGACATCCAGACTCCCGAACAATGGAAGCAAAAGCGCCAACAAATTCGCGCGCTATATGAGCAATGGGTCTTTGGAAAGATGCCCCCCCAGCCTGATAACCTTCACGGTGTGATCACGGGAACCGAGACCGACGGGAAGGTGACCATTAGGAATGTGCGCCTGGAGTTCGGTCCTGACCACCGCGCAACCTTGCGGGTGCAGGTGATCATCCCACCTGGACAAGGGCCGTTTCCGGTATTCCTTACCAACCACCCGCGAACCTGGCCGTGGGTGGCGACGGCAGTGCGGCGCGGTTATATTGGGTGCATCTATTTTGCCACCGATCCAATTTTCGGCCCCGCCGATGACTCAGATAAATTCATCGATGTCTATCCGCAGTATGACTTTTCCTGCCTGGCGCGCTGGGCCTGGGCCGGCATGCGCGCTGTTGACTACCTGCTCACGCTGCCCGAGGTCGACAAGCAGAAGATCGGTATCACCGGGCACTCGCGGAATGGCAAACAAGCTCTGCTGGCGGCGGCCTTCGATGAACGGATTGCCGCCGTCATCGCCTCCAGCGGTAATACCGGCGAGTGCGACCCCTGGCGCTATACCACCGACATGTTCGCGAATGAGAGTATCGAGCAGATCACCGGCGTCTTCCCCCATTGGTTTCACCCGCGCCTGCGTTTCTTCGCGGGCCGGGAGCACAAACTTCCGGTGGACCAACACTCGCTGATGGCCATGGTCGCCCCGCGCGGACTCTTTATGTACTCTGGTTACGCGGAGCACCAAGGAAATCCTTTTGGCTTCGAACAGGCCTTTGCACGCCTCGAGAAAGTCTATCGATTTCTCGGACACGAAGATAAGGTCTGGTTGAATCTCCGCGACGGCGAACATCCCACGACCGCGGAAGACATAGAAATCTTTTGCGACTTCCTCGATACGGTCTTTGGGCGCCGCACTTACCCACGGCGCGAAGTGTGGATCAACGGCTACACCTTTGACCGTTGGAAAAAGGTCTCCGGTGAGTCCATTGACCCCTCAAAGTTTCCGGCCATCGGTCCACGCGACCTCGCGGCGGAATGGAGCGACAGGACCCGGCAAGCCATCCTTCAGAAAATCAACTGGGCAATGGGAGACGAGCCCGCGGGAGTTCGCTTCCCTGACCGCCACGAACTCAAAGGTCCTGTCGGAACCAATGAGGGATGGATTTCCCTGTTGCTGGGCCGGCCGTTCAAGAACCCGGCGATGGGGTCCGTGGGCTTGGCCTACGGCGACGATCTGAAGGCGGACTTCTATTTCCCCATTGACGCGGACGGGGCACCGCTCGGTAGCCACTGGCCAGTGGCGGTTTGGATGCATCCGTACGCGTATGCGACCGGCTATTCACGCTACACCCAGCCGTTTTTTGCCTCCTTGACCAGCCGGGGATTTGCGGTGCTGGCCTTCGACCAAATTGGCTTCGGCACACGCGTGCGCGATGCACGCTATTTTTATCAGCGCTACCCGAAATGGTCCTTGCTGGGAAAAATGGTGACCGACACCCGCGCCGCGGTGGAGGCAGTCGCCGCGCTCGAGGTGGTGGATTCTTCGCGGATTTACCTGGTGGGGTACGCGCTGGGCGCC
>Ga0326728_10013691_pt1 | contig 17524 bp, 10 predicted proteins | sample MB3enrmetagenome_FD_207602 | JGI IMG/M metagenome (GOLD analysis project Ga0326728, IMG submission 207602) | Lab enriched peat soil microbial communities from McLean, Ithaca, NY, United States - MB31MN | ecosystem: Environmental > Terrestrial > Soil > Wetlands > Peat | place: USA: New York... | reverse complement strand
GCAATTTTGGAAAAATTCGGCGGCGACAATATGGACGAACTCAAAGAAAGATTTATCCGCGAGGCTTTCTTCGGATGATGGCATAAAAAGTCGAAACCTTAGGTTCTAAACCCCAAGCAATGTTGAAACACGAAACACAGAGGTCTAATCGAAATAATTCTTTGCTTCGAATGTCGATCGTTTGAATTTGTTTAGCATTTCTTTTCCGTTGACTTCACCGAAGCCTTCATATCTGAATTTGCTGGTGACATAAAGTGGCTAAAGAACGAATAGGCTACGTCGATCAATTCAGGGGACTCGCGACGATCTTCATGGTTGAGACCCATGTTGTCAATGCGCTTCTTCAGGATTCGCTACGACAAAACTTCGCCTTCAATGTGCTCGATTTCCTTAACGGCTTTGTCGCACCTTCCTTTCTGTTCGTGGCCGGCTTCTCTTTCACGCTCGCTCTAAACAGAAAAGGCGATGCCTACCGCAGGTTTTCCCCGGAACTATGGAGGCACATGAGACGCCTTATTTTCATTTGGGTGACCGGCTACCTGATGCACGTCCCGTACTTTTCGCTGCTCAAGACCGTTCACGGCTCGACGCCGGAAGACATGACAGCGTTTTTCGCCATCGATATACTTCAGTGTATCGCCACCACGTTGATTCTTGTTCATGTCATCAGAGTTATCGTAAAGAACGATCGCACTTTCAATGCAATCATATGGGGATTGTTTTGGTTTTTCATAATCGCTGCACCGGTCATTGGATTCTTCGATCCATCTCAAACGATGCCAAAATTTTTCGGCCAGTATTTCAACCGACTCCATGGCTCACTGTTCCCGCTCTTTCCGTGGTCGAGTTTCTTGATAGCCGGCATAATTGCCTCACAAAAAATCACGTTTGAAAAAGGAAGCAGGTTTGGAGAAAAACTCCTTCCGATCAGTGCGGTTTTAGTCGCGGTAGGGATCGTACTTGTCTTTGCTCATAAGATTTTTCTTCCTCAGATAAATTTGTATGACTACGCGCCGGGATGGTTCTTGCTCAGGCTTGGAGCATTACTCTGCATTCTAAAAGGGATTATCTGGTACGAAGGGAAAAGAAATGTTGGCTGGTCGGCGGTAAAGATTTTCGGGCGAGAATCATTCCTGGTCTATGTCGCGCACATACTTTTCGTTTACGGATCGAGCGCGAAGAACTTGTCGTTGGCAGAATCAATCGGGAGAACCCTGGACTATCTACAATGCTTCGTGATATTTGCGGGATTGACGATCTCAATGTTCTTTCTTGCCTACACATGGTCAGCTTTAAAGAAGCGGAATTACAACCTCTCGCGGCTCGTGCAATATGCTTGCGTGGCAGGGTTCTTCTATCTTTTCATCAAGAATCCGTACTGACAAAAGAATGCTAAATTTTAAATGTTGAATTTTGAATTTCAACTCAAAACTTAAGATTTAGAATTTACAATCCATTTACAGATCTTTTTCTCTTAGAAAATTGACAAGTGCAAAGTTGAATTCCTCCGGGCTCTCCAGATTGGAAAGGTGTCCAGCATCATGAACCAAAACAAGCTTTGAATCTCTTATCTTAGATTTCATAAGCTCAGCGTCGGCTTGAGTGGCAACCTTGTCTTTGTCTCCCGCGATAATCAGCGTTGGCACAGAGACTTTCTCCAAACTCTCGGTCATATCCATCCTCGCTGCGAGCGCGATCAGCGTGCCGACGAGCGCAGTTTCATTTGTCGATTTCATGACGGAAGTAATGCTGATTACAGCGGTTTCGTTTTTCACGAAACTCGCCGGAGCAAATAACGCGTGCGCCATGTCTTCCGCGAACTGAGATTTTTTTCCCGCGAGAATCATTTTTATCTGATTCGCGCGATTTAACTTTGCAGCGTTCGTGTCGGCCGAGCTCTTCGTGTTGCAGAGGATCAATCCGGTGATCCGTGAGGGTTCGCGATCTATTGCACGCAGCGCGGCATAACCGCCGATGGAGAGTCCACACACCACGACCTTTTCCAGTCCGACATGATCCATTACTTCGAACAGATCATCGACGATGAATTCAACCAGGTATTGGCCGCTGCCGACATCGCTCTCGCCGTGCCCTCTCAAATCAAATGCTACGACAAGGTGATCCTTAGACAGAAGTTTACATTGTTCGGCCCACATTGATTTGTCAAATGGAAAACCGTGTACGAATACGATACCGCGTTCTTTACTTTCACCATAAATGTCGTAGGCGATTTTGCCGTTTGAAGTAATTATGAACATTCGTCCTCCTTTTCCATGCCTCTTTGATAATTACAAACTCAGGTCAAATGAATATAAAAGATTGGATAGTTTTGGGAAAGCATCGTAATTTTAGTCGAGAGCAAAAAGGCTGGTTCTCAAGAAGAGAATGATAGCTGCATCAAACTAACAAGGCGGAGCGTCTTGAATAAATTTGCCTTTTGGCAAAATAGCTTGAGAATGATCCCTGAGGATCAACGGCTCGAATTTCTGCGAGAAGCCTACTTTACAAATTACTACCGCGCAAGAATCTTCTCGGTTGCGATATTCTTGATTCACATCTTTCTCCTCTACATCGACCTCCAGCACAAGGCGGCAGGGTTGTGGCAGACGATGCCTGGCTATTTGTATCTTTTTTATCTGCATGTCGTGCTGGAGGTAGTCCTCCTCGCTTTCATGGTATTGATGACTATTTTTAGGCCGCCTTCCGCCAAGGATGTGCGCTATTCGAACGTGATTACTGCTGTACTCTTTATGCTTTTCTTTTTGGTTTGGAGCGCAGCTCTCTCTTCGGTGGATCAAATGATCCATGGGATGATCACGGTATATATCATGGCGGTATTTGGAATTGCAGTTGCGTTTTACGTGACCGGCGCGGCGAGCCTTATGATATATGGCGTGGCACATGTTGTCTTCTTGGTCGGCATTACTCGGACACAAACAGATCCGAATGTTTTGCTTGGGAATTACATCAACGGATCTGCGCTTGCGGTAGTAGCTTGGGTCCTGTCGCGCCTGGTTTTTTCTGCGAGGGTGCGCGAGTTCCTTAGTATGAAAACAATCGAGCGGCAGAAAGTTGAGATCGAAAATTCGAAAGAGAAAATAGAATCCATTCTTAAGAATATTTTGCCGGAAAATATTGTGAAGCAAATCAACGGCGCCGGCTACCCGCCGCCGGAGTACAATCCCTCGACGACAATAGTGTTCGCGGATTTTGTCTCCTTCTATAAAATAGCGGAGACCTCGGATGCCAGATACGTTCTAAAAGTCTTGGAAGAGATGTTCAACGCATTCGATGAAGAAATCAGGAAACATAGACTTGAGAAGTTGAAGACGATCGGCGATTGCTACATGTTCGCCGGCGGACTTTTTACGGAAGAAAATCAGCTCGTCGATGCAGTTGAGGCAGCGATGGAGATTCGAGAAATCGTGAAGAAACTCTCTCAGGATCTAAAACCAAGAACCGGGCACGATTGGGCGCTGAGAATCGGAATCCACACCGGTCCGGCGATCACCGGCATAATCGGAAGCTGGAGATTTATTTATGATGTCTGGGGCCCGACGGTAAATATCGCTTCACGACTCGAAGCTGCGTCGCTGCCGCACAAGATCAACGTCTCTCAACAGGTTTTTGACCAGCTTGCCAGAACCGGCGGTTACTTTCTTGAGCCGCGCGGTGCACTCGCAATAAAGAATATGGAAGCCGTGGAGATGTATTTTGTCGAAAGGGGTTTATAGATTTTGAATTCTTTATCTTGAATCAAGAATCAATTCACTCAGTGGTTAGAATTCTTTTCCGTTCTCTCTCTTTTTCGCGAAGAATTCCCTGAGAAGGATTCGCGAGTCTTCCTCCAGTATTCCAGAAATTATTTCAACGCGATGATTCAGTCGCTCGTCCCGGACAATATTGTAGATCGTGGAACACGCACCCATCTTCGAGTCGAAAGGTCCGAACACAACCCGGTCTAATCTTGAAAGAACGATTGCTCCTGCACACATGGGGCACGGCTCGAGTGTGACATAGAGTGTGCATCCCTTCAACCTCCAGCTTCCGATGTAACTCGCCGCCGCGCCTATAGCGATTATTTCAGCATGAGCCGTCGGGTCCTGAAGCATCTCAACTTGGTTGTGAGCTCGTGCTATTATCGCGTCGTTTCTGACAACCACTGCACCTACCGGAACTTCATTTTTCTTATAAGCTTCCTCAGCCTCTCTTAGGGCAGCAGACATGAATCGCTGATGATCAATCATAGGAAATTCTAGATTATCACTCTCTCGATTTTAAATCTTCAGTTTAAGACCTGAAATTCTCTGTTAGCCTGCGATCGAGACGTGCACATCGATGCCAGCCTCGTTGGTTGTGGTTCCTGGGATCAAAGATGCAGGAATAGTCGGAATAATTCTGGTGTTGCGGTAATAAATCGATGCGGTTACGCGCTGGCTGATGTCATATTTAAATCGAATCTCAAGCGTATTCTGTGTCGTTCCGCTGATCGGTGTACCGGCGGCGTTGAAATTGCTCATGTCGTATGTTGATGAAGTAGATGCGGCACTTGAATAACTCGCACTTATGTCAATGTCATTTTGAAGGCTCAATCCGAATAAGGGAAGAGAAAATCCTTTCTTCGCGTAGTCTGCCGTGATAGTAAGCTGACCAGTATGTTGCTGTGCAATTGAAAAATTAGTGGGATTCAGACTATACTGATCCGAGGTATTATAGAGAACCGATCCTGAAATTGTAGCATCGCCAATACTCTTGAACGCGATGTTTAGCCCGGCTAAAGGCTGAAATCCATAAGAGACCGTTTGGGCATCAGTGATTTGTGCTGACCCGTTGGTTATATGCCAGTTTTCAGAGTATGTGGATTGGTAAGCATGATTAAAACTCACGTGAGTCGCAAAACTCTTGAATAACGGGAGCTGCTCCAGTCCGTCCCACGTAAATGAATAGTTCACCCGGGGCATATACTGTCCGAATATCTTGTCGAGGATAGGAAGCGTCTCGAAGCCTTTGACAAAAGCCTGAGAAATTTTCTGCTGGTCGGTGGACAATGAGTCGCTTGGGTCCATATTCTTCATGTCCTGATAATCGGCAGCAACTTGGTTTATCCCGCTTTTAAAGAGTGAAAAGACAAAAACCGGCGGAAGCGTAAAGAAACTCTTGGTGGTTTGCCCGCTAAGAGTGACGTTGGCGGTGCTGTCAATCGGATTACCAAGTGAATCAGTCTGGTACGAGACGTTCCGGTTATAACTCCATCCGACATGCCATGACAAATCTATTCTCGCCCCCTGCCATAAACTTCTCGATGTCTTAATGTCAAGTGAATTTGTATTGCTGAAGTTATCGTTGATCACAGTATTGGAACCGGGAGGACTCGGAATCCTCACACTTGGAGTTTGCTCGAACCCGAAGAACGGGAAGCCGTTCTTCTTATAGAAAACAAGTTTGCCGTACGGATCGGAAACGAGCCCAAGCTGGTACAGCTGCGAAGGCCCGAGCTCTGGATTGCTTTCCTGGATGAAAGGCACTCTGAAGAAATTAGCCATGCCCGGCCTTAGAGAAGGCAGACCACCATCCTGCGAAGCGTCAGCTGAAGAAAAGTTTACCGAAATGCTTTCGAAATCCAAAAATGGCACTTTTATCAAGAGGTTTGCCAGGTTGCCGATTTGATTTCCCCTGGAGGAGTTACCAGAGGTCGAAGTAGTGTCGAAGGTGGTTCCAAACTCCTCGCGTCCACGTCCGCGCCCGCTCGGACCCGACGGCGGTGGCTGCTGCGGGGTAGTAGCAGCTGGAGCCGTCGCTGAGCTTGCTGCTGAACCGCTTGCGAACCATGGATCCGTCAGCATCTTCAAGCGAATGGTGGAGCCTAATTGTAGAGTGCCATTGGCGCCCGCTCCTCTGCCAAATGCTCCCTGTTGCAGAGAGTTGCTCCAGTGATATGAAGAATTGTAACTCGCTTGCATGTCGAAATACTGCTGCAAGTTGAACGGAAGCTTGGGCTGAGTTGTCAGCGAGAACTGTTGAGAATAGTCGTAATCGGTCCCGAAGTTTATCAGCCCGTTGTTAAGAAATATTTGATGGAACACATAAGAGTTTGAACGAGGAATGGCCAATCCATTGGATGTATCCACGTCAATATTGTAGAGTGAGCTGTTTATTGAAAAGCGGTAGTCAATCGTTGGATTCAGCAGTCCGTTGCTTGTCAGCTGCCAGTTGAAACCTCCCGACCGCTGTGCGTTAAAAGTCGGATTTATTCTCGTCGTCGTTTGAGTCCAGTAGTCTTCGGTAGTAAGTGCTCTGGAAGCACCCAATGACAAAGAGAGCGAATTGGGCAAATATCTGATTCTGAAGTCCTGACCAAGGGATCCAGGTGAAGGGGCGATTGTCTGAGAGTTAATGCTTTCTGGACCTCCCGGCCGCTGATTGAAGCCTGGTTCGTTTGAGGTGGGTGCAGGCGCAATGCTTGCCGTCGTTTTTTCCTTAGACGGGAAAGGCGTGAACCACGCCGTGGGATCAAACTGCACGGAGTAACCACCCGAAAAATTCCATGCCCATTGATCTCCCGTCTTGACCTGCGTATCCCTATATCTTGAGCCGGACCAACTGTAACCCAATGTAATGTCGTCTACAAGGTCCTTGATGTACCACTTTGTGGAAGGAATGCCAAGGCGCATCGAAGGAACCGACCAGGAATTCTGAACCCTGAGCACTTGTGAGCTGGTCCGCAGGCTGTCAGCTTGAGTCGTTGCTTCAGATAGTGGTTCGCTGGCAGCCAATTGTAGTGTCTTCTTTGACACTGCCTCGTTGACAAGGATGTCGCTGCCGGCAAGATAGAGAGGATTTGAAAAACTTTCCGCGTGCGAGTAAGAAAAAGGTATTGTTGTGCCCTGCCATTCTCGTGGAAGAAGCCTTTCGAGGCTGAGTGAAGCGTTCACCCCCCAGTTTTGTTGGGTATTCAGCGATCCAAATTGTGTCGTTAATCCGTGGAAGTACGGATCCGTCTTGGAGAAATTGAACGCGAGCGAACCGAGGTCCGCAAGCTGGAGGTTCGCGTCAAACCTGTAAGCCCCGCCTGGCGTGTTGTCAGCCTCCGTGAGCCGAAGTTCATCTACCCAGACTGATCCGCGGAGTATTCTTGCACTGCCAGGTCTCGTGTTGGTGATGCCAATCTGGAAATAAGAAACGTTCATCAAAGACGGATTTCCTTGAAGCCAATATGTTGAACCCAGAACACCGTTGTCAGTGGGAACTGGAAAAACGTTCGGTTGATTTACAGAGTCACGCTGCTCCTTGATGGCAGTAAGGTCGGCAAAATTGACCGTTAAATCCTGCCAACCGGGCGATAGCCCAGGCTGGTTCGCATATCTTAAGGGTTGACGGTATTCATAAAAGTTCAGCGAATCGCTGCCGAATCTTATGTAGACGGAAGCGTCGTGGTTGCTCGAGTCAACATAATTGAAGCTTGGATCTCCATGAACAAAGAACTTCATGTATTTGTAATGGAAAAGATTGAGCGCAGTGGGAAAATATTTAAAGACGTATCTTGAATCTCCGCCGTGCAGGCCGTTGAGTATCAAGTCCAAAGACGTTTCATTGAGCAGAATGGGTTGCTCTGGGTTTGAATGATCCACTGGCTGTAAGCCTGCAACGGGAGGGTTATAACCAGGGTTATCGAAAACATCGACAACCGAGGCTTGCATTGTTGTGTCCTTTACATTTGGAGTCTGCCAGTAGTTTCCAACAAGATCCATTTCGGCAATATCTACCATCATGGGCGAGGTCATTCCGTCGAACCAGACCCTGACAGATTGTACCACCGAGAGACTTGGACTCCCCACAATCTTGGAAGTGTCTTTGAGCGGAATTATGTACTGGTACCATCCTTTCGATCCGCCGCCGCTGACATATTTGTTGTTGTTGGTATCCAGCTTTACATCGTATTCATAGTAACTGTTGGTTTGGTCCAGGAAGCGATTGTGGTTCAGGTCCTCTCCATCAGGAAGGAGCCCATTCACCGATCCTGCATTATTTTCCGTGCCGTTTATCTGGTAGTAAGTGCCGCCAGTCGTATACGAATAGTCATCTCCATCCGGATCTGGATTTTTAGGATCCCAGACCCCCGGAGGACGATCCGGGTTTTGCCCGATCCATGGAAAGTCCTGCTGCTCTTGCCCGTCTGAGAGTTGGTCTATCCCAAGGTCGTTGTCCCGTACTCCTAACCCTGTGGTATCCTCTGAGCGAAAGATACCGTCTCCGAAAACATCCTCGCTGATCTGACCTATGTCAACATGCATCGTGCCTCTGGTGCGGTCCGTATCGTCGATCTTCATCCAAATTTCCAAATAGTTTATGTTTTGCGATACGAGGTCGCTCGCATTCGATGAGAGATCCAACATCATACCGCCCCATGCCAACTTGGCTAGATTCGGATTGTTATTCTTGGTATCCAAAGTGCTGTCTATGTTGCGGGATCTGTTGTATTGACCTCTATAGCCGTTCAGGAAACCAACGTGAAGTACGGTCACTGTCGACTGGTCAGGGGTTACCTGTTTCTGCGGCCATATATCTGTGCTTTGTGTTGTTGGAGGGAGATCGTTGTACCAGTATGTCCATCCTCTATAATCGTTTTTGGATGAATCGGGTACCTGTCTACCAAATGCCGAATCGATCGCAGTGTTCTTTGGTGGACTCGCAATTGACCATCCGGTGTAGCTTATCGGTAGAGGAATGGTCCTTTTTGATCCCTCGAAGTCGTCTATGTAAGCCACACCCTGCCCATTGTCATCCGGAATGGGACTCGTCCTTGTATTTGGATTAGGGAGCATATAAGCGCCCTCGCCGTGCAAGGTTAATTTAGAGGGAGCGGCCGTCTGAATCAGCGGAAGTGCATCAAGAGCCTTCGTGAGAAAAGGAAGATCGAAAGAAGTCCCGCCGTCAACCCCGAGTATTAAATTGCTCATCGGCTCTTCTCCAACCTGGACTTTGTCGTTCGGCGACTGCAACGAGTAATTCATCAGCGTAAATCCGAGATCTGTCTGGTCGTTCACTTTTAAGTCACCACGAAGGCCGCTGAGAGACTTTGAAGCAATCTGGAAAAGGTCGTTCGTCTCATACTGGATTTGAACGTTCGCTCCCGTAGCAAGAGCGGCTTGGTTTCTTATCGTCAACTCGCCAGTGAGATAGTCGACCGAATAATCCTGATCGGGAACCAAAGGTTGCCCATTCAACAGAACTTTGACGCTCCCCTGGACGAGATTGAATCCGAGACTGATTTTTGACGAGCTCGAACTCGTATAATCCCCGACTACCGAAAAAAGGTTGTGGACATCGGACGTATATGCATTCGCAGTCGTATCATAAATCGATTGATATGCAAAGGAATCGGGGGTTGCTATTTTCACATCCTGTCCGGCCTGATGGAATGCTTCGACAAAAGGCTCGATGAACGGCAGGATTAACTCGCCCCGAGCCGGGTCTATGTCCACATTCTCATTATAGTAAAATGTGTTTTGAGCTCCCGCTGTGCCGTTACCATCGAGATGAAATAAATGCACGAGGCTTATTCCGTTTATGTTATCCTGTGGCGTTCCGCCGGGAGGAGTGTAGAGTATCTTTAAGTCCTTGACAGAATTCTGAGTAAGGTTCAATCCACCGATGGGATAAATGTTCCGGAGTATCAGTCGCCATGCCTCGGCATAATTGCCGCTCGGTTGCGGATTGTTCTGCGGCTTTATGAGTTTCAGCACCAGACGATCATTTACCGAGGTGTCCGCAAAAGAAAAAGTTCCGTAGGTGTTTCCAACTTTTGTCTGGTACACGATTGCTATTATTTGGTCGGGCGAGTAACTGTTATTGAGAGTCAAGACACCGCTGTTCTGGTCGAGTCCTCCAAGTGTCGGGACAGGAGTACTGACGCTTTTGTTTTGCAGCTGCTGATAAATCTGGGGCGCCGCATTAATAGGAGGGAGATCCATGACCGCCACGCAGGATCTGACATTGGGATTCCCTGCAGGATTGGTCACGGATTCATAGACTTCATACTGAGTAACATAGAGGTCCGGATCATCTATCTTAATGCGATTCGACTGATAATAATCTTCGTACTCGCCGATATAATTTGTGTCAATGAAGAAGTGGTTCGTGGAAAAATCATAAGCATGGAGGTTGATGGGTTGGGTTTGCGACCCACCGCTGTATGTCAATGTTTTTCCCTGCGCTTTCTGCTGGCTTGCGAGCCCGGTGAGGGTGAGCGGACCGAACTGCGCCGTCGCCTTTATTCCAAAAAGCGCCTGACTGCTCCCGATGAAAGAAGAGTTTGTCGCCATCGAAACGTTTCCCGCTTCGACACTCTGGATAATTTCATCGCTGTAACCGGTGTACTTTATGTGCAGCTGGTTTTCATAGTCGAACTGGTTTTGAGTGTCCCAGTTTGCTCCGATGCCCAGCTTGTCTCCGACCGTTCCGTCGACGTTTATCTGGATATCCTGCTTGAAGTCAGGCTGGTTGGTCACATTGCCAAGCGCGGAAACAGTTTGTTGATCGGTCTTTTGATTCCTCCATGCGCCCTGAACATCGATCGCACCGGACATCTTTAGATTGATCCGCGGCGGACCGAAGATGCTGAGCACTGGATTAGCAGGAATAGGTATGTCTATGTTGGTTATCCCTGACATGAGCGAGCTGAGCTGGTTCGCGCCCGTTTTCGAAGTGTATGCGTGTGCAAGATCTTCCCATGTCTTCTGTGTGAAATAATCTTCCTCGAGCTTCACATATTCGTTAAGCGGCACTTGAATCGGGTTTCTGATGTCTTTACCCCACAACGATTCTCGTGCATCAACGTAGTTTCCCGTACTGTCAATGGTGGCAGTTCTCTGTATTATGTCCGAATAAAGAAAGAGAGGATAACGATATTCGGGAAAAATTTGCGCTTGGGGGCGATCGCGGCGCAAACCTGAAAGCCATTTAGAAAGCTTCAAAGAATCTAAAGAAATTGAATCCGACTTTATTCTTGAAGAATCCATTCGAGCCAGGGTCGTATCTGTTTTGCTTCTTAACGAAAGCGAATCAGGCGGGCGACTTGAGGATGAGCTGTCCACATTTGCATGTTCCACCTTGAGGCTGTCCTTGTTCCCATGGATGGAACTGACAGTGAAAGTTTTGATCGTATCTGGATCTGTCAGAATAGATTTTTCAGGTACAACAAGTTTTCCGACATCAGCTTTATTATTGTTTTGTGCTAAAGAGCGGTCCGACGACGTCGTGTCCTGATGTGCGGATTCAGATTGGTTTTTCCCCGCTTTCACAACGTGCCCAAAGCACCCCGTGAAGAAAACCGCCCACACTCCAGTGTTGATCACGCATACAAGGAGAGTTGGCAGCGCGAAGCGACTTATGTTAGCCTTGAAGCTTTCCACCTATACAAACTGCTTAACCGATATCACTCGATAGTTGAATTTATTGACACCTTAGCAATCTGTATATGTAGACTCCATAATTTTTGATTAATTATACGCTGAAAAAGTATCAAAGCCCCCAGTAAATATCAAGCAAGTAAGAAGTGCCCCCCAAAAATCGCCTATGCTTGTCCCGATATGATTCCGATGAAAACGTTTCAGAAAGAAGGAATTCCCAACTTTGAAGGGGTGGATTAATCAGTGGGAGGCTTCTCCCAAGCGAAACCAGTAAAGGTGTTTAGAAAAGAGCCGGGCAAAAATTTGGGGGGAGGGGGTTAGCCATCAAGCCCGTTCACTTCTCTGAAAACTTTATCGATCGGCTCCCACAACTCAATCTTATTTCCTTCAGGATCCATAACCCAACCGAACTTGCCGTACTCATATTTCTCGATCTCCCCTACCACTTCGACTCCTTCTTCTCTGAGTTGGTCAATTAGAGCCTCGAGATTTTCGACGCGGTAGTTGATCATGAAGCCTTTCTTCGAAGGACTAAAGTATCTTGTCGCCTCTTCGAAAGGTCCCCACACCGTGTGTCCGAATTCTTCTGGACGGTCTTTTTGCATCCATTCGAAGACGGCGCTCTCGCCGACCTGAGAAATGCCAAGATGCTTATGGTACCACTCGAGAATATTTTGCGGCTTCTCGCACTTGAAAAAGATTCCGCCTATTCCTGTAACGCGTCTCATAATGCGTCCTCCTTAAATAAAATCAGTTGTCAGAAATCGATCCTCGGTCAAAAACAGCTTGGCCGTAATCTCCGACCTTCGGCTTTCTAAGGGCATACCATCTCATTTGTAAGCGACAAAAAAGATTCTCTTGAAGGGATAAAGAACCTTTCCGTCCTTCTGGATCGGGTAAGTCTTCACACACTCCGCAAGCACCTCGTTCTCAAATTCCTTTCGAAGATCCCGCCCTTGAGAGCCGCTCGCTTTGTCGGGAAGTCTTTCTAGGAATGGGCGCATCCCCGTTCCTTTGTACCACTCAACAAGCTCGACGTGAGAATTCAATGCGTGATAGTAAATAGTCTCCCAGATGTCGAACTTCTCAGAAATGTCGAGCAGGATATCGTAATAATATTCGATGGGATGATAAGTGATTAGATTCTCCGCACCGGAAGTGAGCCCCGACCATTTCAAACTTGAAGAAGTCGCGAGGACTGCTTGGTGCAAAGGAGATTTCTCATTCGCCGGTACCTGCACCGCCAGAGCGCCGTCCCGATTGACAATTTCAAATAGCCGTGGCAAAAGTAATTCGTGGTTGGGCATCCACTGAATGGCAGCATTCGCAAAGACGATGTCATATTTGGCGTTGAACCTGAACGTTGAAGCATCTGCCGTTATCCATTCGATATCGCGATAATCTTCTTTTGCTTTCTTTATCATGTCAGCTGAGTTGTCAAGCCCTAATGCTTTTGCTCCTGGCCATCTCCGTTGAAGCACCCGAGTGCTGTTGCCAGGTCCGCAGCCGATGTCTATGATGGATCGAGGATTCTCGACATTAACTCGAGCAACGAGATCGATAGAAGGCTGCGTCCTTTGATTTGCGAATTTCAGATACTGATCCGGATTCCAGTCAGGCATACATTACATTTTTCTTCAATCGTCATAAGAATTGTTCTGTGTCCCTCTTGTCCTTTTGGGGCTTCGCGATTCTCTGACAGATTTCAGCAGATTGACCATGCACTCAACCCAGCGAAACAATTTATTCTAAGCAAAATTCACCATAATCACAAGCGTAATGGCTTGTAAGCGCAACAATTACCGGTTGATGGAATTGGTGTTGTTCCTAAGACAATCGAAGATGCCAAGATCGTCGAATCCACAGATTGGATAATCCCAGAATCCTTATTCATCTCGACAACTTCCCGTATCCGCATCAAGCGAGAGTTAGTACGGTGCGATCCCGGGAACTTGGTTCTTCCTTTTGAGTGTTATATATTTCGACTGAATTACTTAAAGAGTCGAACGGTTTTAAGGACGAAAAGAATGACAGAACAGCTATCGACCGAAAAACAAGCGGTTATACTCGACGCAGCCCGAAAGAGATTCGCGTACTATGGATTCTCAAAAGTCACCATGGACGAAATAGCTGCCGATGTCGGGATGGGAAAAACATCCCTGTATTATTACTTTCCGACTAAGGAAAGCCTCTTCCAGGAAGTCGTCAAACAGGAAAAGAACCAGTTCTTCACTGACATCGATTCGATGATTGCAGAAAAGATCACCCCTTGTGAAATGCTGCGGAAGTATGCCGCCAAGCGAATCGAACATTTTCAGAATCTGGCAAACTTACGCGCGTTGGGATCACAGCAGCACGCAGAAATGAAATCCTGGAGCGTGGGATTGTACGAAGATTTCCAGAAACAGGAGGTCAAAGCTCTCATGCAGATTCTTCAGGTTGGAAAGAAGAGCGGTGACTTCATTATCTCAAATCTTGAGCAATCGGCCGAGGTGATTATGCAAATGCTTTATGGTCCACGAAGCTGGTTTCTTCATAAAGTGCAGCGCAATCTCGACGACGAGGAGACTTTCCACCTCATTCGGCAGGCGACGAAAGAAATTGTCGAAATTATTCTTAACGGGATCAGAAAGAGAAAATAAAATGACCCGTAGGGCACATGAAAAGAAGGAAAAGGTAGAATAATAAAAGGAATTACATAAATGGAAACGAAAGACAAAGATAACAGGGAATTGGATCAGGCATCTCTGAAAACTCTCAAGTCGGCAGAGAATGGAGAAGCGGATGAGGACATTGAGGATGTTCCTCTCTTCCGAAGGAAACGAGTTATAATCCCAATCCTTGCAGTTCTAACGATAGTTGCCGTCGCTGGATTGTATTTGTACATGAGCATGCAGGATTACGTTTCTACCGATGACGCTTATGTCGATGCGAACAGCGTCGCCATCAGCACGAAGATGCTCGGAAGAATTGTCTATCTTGGCACTGACGAAGGAGACACGGTCAATGCCGGACAGGTTCTCGTGAAGCTTGACGACAGCGACCTCCGTGCACAGGAAGCTTCCGCAAAAGCCGGACTTGGACTCGCGCAACAAAGTCTTCCACTCGACCAGGTCAATATCAACCGCGCCCAAGACGACTACAACCGGGCAGAGGTTCAATACAAAGGTGGAATCGTGACAAAGGAACAATATGATCACGCACAGAAGGCTCTCGAAGCGGCTCAGGCTCAGTACAACATCGACCTTTCTAAAATTTCTGCCGCCAAAGCACAGATCGGTGTGATAGAATCTCAGCTTCAGAACACGGTCATAGCCGCTCCAATGAACGGTGTTGTAGCAAAGAGATGGGTTCTTACCGGAGATGTCGTTCAACCGGGCCAGCCGATTTTCACGATTTATGATTTGAAAAATATCTGGGTGACGGCAAATCTTGAAGAGACAAAGTTAGGCCATATTCACCTGAATGATCCTGTCGAGATTGACGTCGATACATATCCTGGTGTCAAATTTTACGGAAAAGTTTTCGAGATCGGGGACTATACTGCTTCAGAATTTTCACTCATTCCACCGAATAATGCATCGGGAAATTTCACAAAAGTTACTCAGCGTGTTCCGATTAAAATCTCAATTGAGGATCCTTCGACAAGTGACGGAGCGAAAACGGTACTGAGACCCGGAATGTCGGTCGAGGTCTCAGTTAAAATAAAGTAGTCGCAACCTTCGGGTGGCGTTTCTGGAAATGGTATGAACGCAGAAAAAAATGAAGTGATACAATGACACTCGCTCTTAGTGACTCATCACAAATTGGTCAGACATCGGTACTCCACCATACTCACAAGTTCTACAAGTGGCTGGTGCTCTCGAATGTGATGATCGGAACTTTCATGGCTGTTCTCGACGCATCGATAGTCAACGTCGGCCTGCCGACACTTATGGCTGCGTTTGGAGTAACGGTCGATAAGATCGAATGGGTTGCGACCGCGTATCTGCTCGTCCTGGCGGTGATGCTGCCAACCTCCGGGTGGGTTGCAGATCATTTCGGATACAAGCGGACATATCTCCTTGCGCTGACCCTTTTCACAACCGGTTCGTTATTATGTGGAATGGCATGGAACGAGAATGTGCTCATAACCTTTCGCATTATCCAGGGCGCAGGTGCAGGCTTTCTAATGCCTGTCGGCATGGCAATCGTGACGCGCGAATTTCCTCCTGAGAGACGTGGCATTGCACTTGGTTTCTGGGGAATTGCCGCAGCCGCTTCGGTTTCTTTCGGCCCGCTGATCGGCGGATACCTTATCGACAATTTTTCATGGCACGAGATGTTTTTCGTGAACGTCCCAGTCGGACTTGTTGGAATTTTTGCGACCATGGTCATTCAACGGGAATACAAGACGGAGCATTCGCGTAATTTCGATTTCTTAGGTTTCATATCCGTCGCAGTCTTTCTGACATTCCTCTTGCTGGCATTAGCGGACGGAAATGCATCATGGAACACCGGGGGCTGGACTTCAACATTTATTTTAACGTGCTTCGTTCTATCAGGAATAGGGCTGATGACTTTTTTGCTTGTGGAGTTCAACGTAGAGCATCCTCTGGTCGAACTCAAGCTGATGAAAGATTTTAATTTCGGAATCACAAACATAATTCTTTTTGTTTTCGGACTCGGAATGTTTGGAAGCACATTCCTTATGCCTTTGTATCTTCAGAACTCATTGAATTACACGCCATTTCAGGCGGGGCTCGTATTTTTGCCCGTTGGAATACTTCAAGGTATGATGGCTCCAATCTCCGGCTATGTCTCCGACAAGGTTGATGCAAGAATCCCTGCGACTATCGGTATCATCCTTCTCAGCATAAGCCTATATCTGAATTATTTCCTTTCATTATTTTCAATGCATGCACAAATCATGCTGCCTCTGTACCTGAGGGGCTTTGCGATGGGGATGATGTGGACTCCGCTGAGCACGCTGGCATTGACAAATGTTCCGAGGCACAAGATGGCACAAGCATCGGGGCTATTCAATGTTATCCGTCAGGTCGGCGGAAGTTTCGGTATCGCGCTCTTTGCGACTTTGCTCACTCGCAGAGTTATTTTTCATAGTGCCAATTACGGTAATTCTGTGTGCGAATATTCGCCTGCTTTCAAGAACGCAATGCACAACCTTGAATTTTTCTCACAACATGCTGTCGGGGGATCGATCTATCAATGTAACGTTCGTGGGAAAGCGTTGATTATCAACCACGTGATACAGCAAGCTTTCGTGTCCGCCGTAAACGACGATTTTCTCGTTGCCGGAGCGATTTCGATAGCGTGCCTGGTACCAATATTTTTTCTCCGCCGAAGAAAATCCTCTCATAACGGCAAGGAAAAAATAGCCGCAACGGATTAAACATTGATGAACTAAGAACCAACTGAGATGCATGAAATGAATAGAGATAAAAACATTCCAAATAAAAATACTTCGTCCCTGTCTATGGGACTCGGTGTTCCTCATCATGAACATCCATCATACAAATGGTGGGTCCTCATAAACGTGATGATGGGAACATTCATGGTCGTCCTCGATTCCACAATCGTCGATGTGTCGCTTGCCAAAATTATGGCGACATTTGGTATCGGGATCGACACGGTGAAATGGGTTGCAACGGCGTACCTGCTTGTTTTTGCCGTTATCCTTCCGACTTCAGGATGGATCGCAGACCATTTCGGATATAAACGAACTTACACCATGGGGCTTGCTCTCTTTACTTTGGGTTCGCTTCTTTGCTCCATTTCATGGAATGAAACGGCGTTGATTCTTTTTCGCGTGGTCCAGGGTGCAGGGGGAGGATTTCTAATGCCTGTGGGGATGGCGATTGTCACGAGAGAATTTCCCCCCGAAAAGCGCGGACTTGCTTTAGGCTTTTGGGGAATCGCTGCCGCCGCTTCGGTGTCACTCGGTCCCACTCTTGGCGGCTACCTGATAGATAATTTTGCATGGCATTCCATCTTCGATATCAACGTACCGGTTGGCCTCGTTGGTATCTTCGCTACTCTTGTCATTCAACGCGAATATAAAACATCAACGACTCGTTCATTCGACCTCATCGGTTTTCTATCCGTCTCGACTTTTC
>Ga0326728_10013690_pt1 | contig 17524 bp, 12 predicted proteins | sample MB3enrmetagenome_FD_207602 | JGI IMG/M metagenome (GOLD analysis project Ga0326728, IMG submission 207602) | Lab enriched peat soil microbial communities from McLean, Ithaca, NY, United States - MB31MN | ecosystem: Environmental > Terrestrial > Soil > Wetlands > Peat | place: USA: New York... | reverse complement strand
TGGCCCAGACCATCCCGCTACCGGTGTTACCGGAAATCACGAAATCTGGCTGTTCCGGCGCATCGGGGATCATGCAGTTTTGCTGCTGAGAAGCGGTGGAGCAATGTATGGGCCTGCATCCAAGACCTATCATGTCGGAATGTTGGACTTTAAAGCATACGGGAAAATGGGCGGCGGCGAAGGAAGCACGGAGGTTTATCGATTCGACGGGAAGCAGTACAGGTCGATCTACTGCTATCACGTGACCTGGGAGAACAACGGAGTGAAAGAAGTGGATGGTCCTCACAAACCATGCAATGCAAAGTGAATTATGTTTGATCCGAACATCCAGTAAGAAGGTTGTTGTTGATAAACAAAAAGCCCACATCGCATGTTGCGCAATGTGGGCCTTTTATCACTTGCGATCAGTCTCTACAGTTGGTTATCGACTGGCATTGGCGGGCCGCCGGGCCGTCTCCCGTTGGGCGAGCCGGGTAGCGTGAACGTCTCGAACGGATCGAACTTCGCAGGGTCAAAGTCCGGCACCGTGGGATCGAGGAACTTCGCGATGGGCAGGTTGGCTTCGCGGATGCCATGCACAACGCAGCGCGCCAGCTCGTATGCGCCGTAGTTGTTGAAGTGGGTAATGTCGGTGCCATTGAACAGGTGCTTGGAACCCTCGGGACCCTCCGCCTCATACAGCACCTTGCTCATCGCCGTCAGGTCGATCAGTGCGATATGGTTGGCCGCAGCCACATCGCGCGCAGCCTGCGGATAGTCGCCCAGTGAGTTGGTGACATGGCCGCTATCGTCGAAGGTTCTGCGGTGCTGCGCGGTCACAATCACCGGCGTCGCTCCCTTGGCCCGCACCTGCGCGGCAAAGTCGGCCAGGATCTGCTTGTAGCGCTCCAGCGGCACCGCTCCCGGCTTCTGGTCGTTGTGGTTGAATTGCATGAAGAAATAGTCGCCTGGTTTGATCACAGACATCACCTTGGCGAAGCGCAGCTCGCCCTGGAACGACGCGGAGGTCTCACCCGATTCGGCTTCGTTGGCAATCACGATCCCAGGCAGGAAGAAGCGGGGAAGCTGCTGGCCCCACGAGGCCCCCGGATCGGTGTCCTGGTCTACCATGGTTGAGTCGCCCGCCAGATACACAACCGGTTCGGCTTTCGCCCCCACCAGGGGCGTAATCTCGATGGAGTGGAAGCTGGGATTGGTTCCGTTGAACTCGATGGTCAGCTTATTGTCCCAGTTCAGGTTGCCGTACTCGCGGCTCTTCAGGCGGACTTTGTTGGGCGTTCCGTCGGGGTTGTTGAACTCAGCAACCCGCGTGTTCACATCAAAGGATTTTGTGACCGTGGCCTTGGCCTTCACCGCAACCCCTTCCAGCGTCAGCCGGCGAGCTTCGGTGCGGACCGTATTCACAGACGCCACGTTGCCGCCGAACGCAACCGTGATGCGGTAGTTGCCCTCCGGAAGCGCGATGGAGAAGAAAAACGGCTTGTCGGATGAACAGATTCCTCCGTCAACCTTGGGCGTGGTCTTGATGTCCCAGCCCGCTGCGCTCTCGCTGTAGACGCTGCTCGCGGTCAAGGCAGTCGTACCTTTCTTCGCGGCCCCGCAAGTGAACGTCACCGGCCCTGTGAGTGCCGGTGGTATGGGAAACACAGGCTGCGGAGTTGCCGAAAAGGTCGGCGGCCGAGCCCCGCGTGCTGCTCCTGGTGCTCCGGGAGCGGCTGGCGCTGCTGAGCCCGGTGCGGCTGGGGCAGTCGGAGCTGCCGGCGGCGCCATCTGTGCGTGGGCAATGGTAACGGTGAGGGCGAGGGCGAGGAGTGAGCCAGTCAAGCTGCGCATAAGTTTCCTTCTGTTCTGGATAGAATCCCGGAGACCGGGAAATCGTAGCACCTGCTGCACAATGGGGTCGAGCACACCTGTGGTTAGCAGACGTTGCTGGACCGGATTAAGTTGCGAAGCTGTCCTATGGTTGCGGTGTCGGTTGCGCGGCGGGTGCTGGCGCCGGCGCTGCGTTTGCCGGAGGCGCCATGGCCCCCTCTCCCCTTGGCGGTTCCGGGCTCATGGGCAGGTAGAAGCTAGCTGCCGGATCGAACTTTGCTGGGTCGAAGTTGGCCGTTGCCGGATCGACAAACTTGGCTAGCGGCAGCTTGTCTTCGATAATTCCGTGGACCACGCAGCGTGCCAGCTCATATCCGCCATAGTTGCTGAAGTGGGTCGTATCCGGAGCATGGAAGGCCAGCAGCGCGGTGTCCGGGCCCATCGCCTCGAACATGGTCGTGCTCATGGCTGTCAGATCGATCAGCGCGGTGTTGGTGGCGGCGGCCACGTCGCGCGATGCCTGCGGATAGTCGCCCAGCGAGTTGGTGATGTGACCGTTGGTGTCGAATGTCCTGCGTTCCTGCGCGGTCACAATCACCGGGATGGCGCCCTTGGCCTTCACCTGGTTCACAAACTCCGTCATCACCTGCTTGTAGCGGTCGATCGGGACAGCCGGCTGATTGGTGCGCGGGTTGACGGTCTGATCGTTATGCGCGAACTGCATAAAGAAGTAGTCTCCGGGTTTGATCGTGGACATAATCTTGGGAAAGCGCTGCTCGCCCTGAAAGGACGTAGATGACTCCCCGGACTCAGCGTTGTTGGCGATCACCACGCCGGGCAGGAAGAAGCGGGGAAGCGGCTGTCCCCAGCCGGACCATGTTGTGCCGTCCTGGTCCACCATGGTAGAGTCGCCCGCCAGATACACCACCGGCTCCGCCAGCGCTCCCACCAGCGGCGTAATGGTGATGGAGTGGAAGCTCGGGTTGGCTCCGTTAAACTCCAGAGTGAGTTTATTGTCCCAGTTGGGGATGCCGTACTCGCGCGGCTTCAGGCGGACTTTGTTGGGTGTTCCGTCCGGGTTCTTGAACTCCGCGACGCGCACGTTCACGTCAAAGGATTTTGTGACGCTTCCTTTGGCCTTCACGGAAATCTTTTCCAACTGCAATCTGCGGACCTCGGAGCGCACATAGTTGACAGAGGCCACCGGTCCGCCGAACGCTACCGTCACGCGGTAGTTGCCCTCAGGAACCGGAATCGAAAAATAGAAAGGCTTATCCGAAGTGCAGCTCCCTTTCTCCACCGTTGGGGCGGTCTTGAGGTCCCAGCCCGCAGCGCTCTCGGAGTAGACGCTGCTTGCAGTCAGCGAAGTCGTGCCCTTCTTCTTGGCGCCGCAGATCAACGTCACGGGCCCCGTAAGCGCCGGTGGAACAGGATACGTGGGCTGTGCTTGGGCTGAAGGCCGTGCCCCGCCCCGTCCTCCCGGTGCTCCAGGTGCCCCCGGTACTCCTGGTGCTGCCGGTGCGGCCTGAGCGCCAGGTGCAGCCGGAGCGGCCGGTGGCACAGTCTGGGTTTGGGCAAGGGTGACGGTGAGGGCGAGGACGAAAAGAAAGCTGGGCAAGCTGCGCATAGTTATTCCTTCTGCTGCGGATTGAATCTCATTCGACCGGGGGAATCGTAGCACCTGCACGCCAGCCAGGTCGAGGGCGCCTGTGTCTTGCACTTCCACGGGGTTAGGTCATGGCGGCTGAGGCAACCAGGCTCTGTGCTCTGTCGTGGCCAAGCGTGCATTCAACAGCGATCCGCGCTAGGTCTGCGGAATCTTGGTCACGTCTTCGTCGCGCATCAGTGGAGTATTGGGCAGCGAGAACGTAGCGAACGGGTCTGGTTTCGCGGGATCGAACTCCGGAACCTCGGGATCGATCAGTGGGGAAAAGGTCATCTTGTCTTCAAGGATGCCTTTCACAATGCAGCGCGCCAGTTCATACGCGCCGTAGCTGTTGAAGTGCGTATTGTCGGCGTATGTGTTGGTCTGTCCGGGGAAGGTGTTGGCGGGGTAGTACATGAAGGCGTTCTTGCTGCCTTCGGGGCCCATGGCTTCGAACAGCACTTTGCTCATTGCGGTCAGGTCGATCAGCGGAATGTTGTTGGCGGCGGCCACGTCGCGCGCGGCCTGAGGATAATCCCCCAGTGAGTTGGTGATGTGGCCGTCGGCGTCGAAGCTCCTGCGGTGCTGCGCGGTCACGATGACAGGAATGGCACCCTTGGAGCGCACCTGGGCGGCAAAGTCGGCCAGAATCTGCTTGTACCGGTCCAGCGGCACCGCTCCAGGCTTCTGGTCGTTATGGTTGAACTGCATGAAGAAGTAGTCGCCCGCCTTGATCACCGACATCACCTTGGCGAAGCGTTGCTCGCTCAGGAAGGACGCGGAGGTCTCGCCGGATTCGGCGTTGTTGGCGATCACCACGCCAGGCAGGAAGAAGCGCGGCAGCTGTTGCCCCCACGAGGCCCACGGAGTGCTGTCCTGGTCCACCATGGTGGAGTCGCCTGCCAGGTATACAACGGTATCGAGACGCGGACTGAGAATGGGTGTAATGGTGATGGCGCGGAAGCTGGGGTTGGTTCCGTTGAACTCCAGGGTCAGTTTATTGTCCCAGTTCAGGTTGCCGTACTCGCGCGGCTTCAGGTGGACTTTATTTGGTGTCCCGTCCGGGTTGGTGAACTCCGCAACGCGCACGTTCACATCGAAGCGTTTGAGAACACCCTGGTTGGCCTTGACGGCAATTTTTTCCAGCATCAAGCGGCGCGCCTCGGCGCGCACGGTGACCACCGAGTCCGCGGTGCCTCCCAGCATCACTTGCACACGGTAGTTGCCCTCCGGCACCGCAATGGAGAAAAAGTAAGGCTTGTCGGACGAGCAGACACCGTTCGCGATCTTGGGCGCGGTCTTAAGGTCCCAGCCCGCAGCGCTCTCGGAGTAGATGCTGTTGGCGCTCAGTGAGAGGCCGCCCTTCTTGGCAGGGCCGCAGGCGTAGGTAACATTCCCCTTCAGCGCCGGCGGGACGGGATAAGTCGGTTGCTGCGCCTGCGCAGCCGGGGGTTGGCGCCGCTCCGTTGCCGGCGCTGCCGGTGCTGCTGGCGGAGCACTCTGCGCTTGGGCGATGGTGACTGTGAGGGCGAGAACCAGGAGGGAGCCGGGCAAACTGCGCATGATGTTTCCTTCTGCCGTGAGGTGAACTTGTGCTGTGGTGTGAATTTCTTTCGACCGGAAAAATCGTATCACTTGCTTATAAGGGTGGTCGAGGCTGTCTCGCTGAATCCAGCAGTTTCATGTCAAACAGCGAAGGTAAGCGAGGCTTACTTAGTCGTGCCGCACGCGCAGGCGCTGAAGCCTGCAGCGGAAAAGTGGTCCAGCGAGCAGGCGTACTGCGGCCACACGAACTGGAGTGCAGGGGATGATGTGCCTGGGTAGTAGTTGCGCACGTATGCCTGACTGGCCGCCGCCTTTACGGCGTGATCGGCTTGCAGCGCGGGGATTAAGCTAGCCAGCGCGGCAGCGTCGAAGGCCTGTCTATGGTAGGTGGCCGAGTAGGTGTACTCCTTTGACCATGTAGTTCCCGCGCCGGTTGAGTTGGAGGCCACGAAGACGCTGTAGTCGACCAGAGTCGCGCTCGCCGGGTCGATCGAGGCCAGCGTGAAGCTCGGTCGATTGCCGTTGATCGGCGTGATCGATGCGACAATCTTCAGCGGCACGCTGTGGGTCGCAGCATCCTGCATAAGCTCGGGTCTGGGCGTCAGCAGGCGCATCTCGTCGGCGTGGGTGTGACCGAAGATCGCTAGGCGAATGATGTCAGCGTTCCGAGCGAACAGGTCGGCGAGCGCGTCCGACGCCAGAAACATCTGCGGATTGCCGCTGGAACAGAGATTGGCGGACTTGCGCGCGGAGGCATAGACATCCACGCCCGGTGGGATGTGCCCCATCACCCATACCTGATCGTGTTGCTGTCGCGCCGTTGCGAGCTGCCCGGTGAGCCATGCCAGTTGCGCGGCTGCCGGTGCGGGATCGAACTTGCCGGAGCAGGTGGTGTACTTGCCTGAGAGGAAGAGATCATCCAGCACAATCAGTCGAGTGTTTGGCACACCGGCCAGTGGAACGCTGTAGTTGCCGTCCCAGGTAAATTGACGCTGAACCGTCGCGCGGTCTGCAGAAGAGAGGTCAGCCGGCAAGGCTTCCGCCACGATCTTCGCAACCAGTCCCAGAAAGGCGTCGTGCGCGGCGTCTAGTGCGTAGTCGCCGCAGCCGGAGTCGTTGTTGCCCATCGCTATATAAACAGGAACGCCGGGCAGTGTCGCGCGCAGAGTAGTGACAATCGTGCGGACGGTCTTTTCCGTGAAGGCGACGTAGTCGCCAGGCTTGGCTGTGGGCACCAGCTTCTCATACTTGCAGTCGAAGGAGTGGGCCAGCAGGTCGCCGCTCACGGTCACGAACCGCGCCCGCGACGCATCGCTGTGGATCGCCGTCAGGCTCGACTGCCATAGGACCCACGGTGTGTCGATGCCTTTAGTGGGGCAGGCAGCTTGCAGCGTGGCGAAGTCCTTCGCCTGCGCGGGTGACGCGGGCGCCGACAGAATCGCAGGCCAATCGGCTGCGGGCGAGGCATTCAGTTTTGCAACCTTGGCCGGATCGGCAAACGGATCCAGGTGAATGTCGGAGAGAAAGAGCGCCGGAACAGTGGGGTGAGCGGCTGTCGCGGCCTGGTTCGCGCCAGGCGACTGCGCAATGAGACCAGCCTGCGTGGTGAGAATGCAGGCGGCCAGCAGCGTCAACAGGCTTCGGCGGAGGATTGCAGTCGAGGTCATCGCAGGTCTCAGGTGGAGAGGGTTACCGCTTCGTGGCGTCGCGGTTGGCCGCTGCTTAAAATCTATCCCATCGCATCGCAGTGAATCTGCGATGAACGCAATGCGCGATCCTGTCTCGGGTTGTTCACTGGATTTACCGGTATAGATTGCCCAAGCTTCACCCAGGGATGGTTGCCGATCATCCTTTCAGTAGCGATTCATAGGCTTCAATCTGGCCCAGGGTGAAGGCATGCATGTCGCCGCCGGCCTGCCAGGCCCTGGTCCACTGCACGATCCACTCGATGGAGGTCTGCAGGTGCAGGCGCGGAGTCCAGCCCAGGTCGGCGCGCGCGCGGCTGGTGTCCAGCTTCAGGGTGCCCGCCTCATGCACCCCCGGATCGGGATCGAGAATCCACATTGCGCCTTCACCCCAGAATTCCGTCATCTTATCGGCGATCCAGGCCACCGGCCGCGCGTCGTCATCCGACGGCCCGAAGTTGTACGCCGTGGCGAACCGTACGGCCTGCTCACGCTTCGCCGCCAGCAGTTGCTCGGCAAGGCGGATGTAGCCGTACAGGGGTTCCAGGACGTGCTGCCATGGGCGGACCGCCTGTGGCCTGCGGATGTGTACAGCCTCACCGGAAAGGAAGCCGCGAACCAGGTCCGGAACCAGGCGGTCCATGGACCAGTCGCCCCCCCCGATCACGTTTCCGGCGCGCGCACTGGCCAGGGCGGTCGAGTGTCCGCCTGGCTGGCCCAGATTTGCAACGGGGAAGAAGGACTGGCGATAGGCAGCCGTCACAATCTCCGCGCACGCCTTGGAACTGGAGTAGGGATCGTAGCCGCCTAGCGCATCGCTCTCGCGATAGCCCCACGCCCACTCCTTGTTCTCGTAACACTTGTCGCTGGTGACGCACACCACGGCGCGCACCGAGGGTGTGTGGCGGACACAGTCCAGCACCCGCGCCGTGCCGATCACGTTGGTCTCGTAGGTGCCGACGGGATCGTCGTAGGAGAGACGAACCAGCGGCTGCGCGGCCAGATGGAAGACCACCTCGGGAGCAAACGAATGTAGCGCGGATTCCAGCGCGGCGGCATTGCGGATGTCGCCGCGCACGTCGTCCACCACAGATCCCACACGGGCCACCGTGAATAGGTTGGGATCGGTCGCGGGGTCGAGCGCGTAGCCGCGCACCTGCGCGCCCAGTTTGCTCAACCAAAGGGCGAGCCATCCACCCTTGAATCCAGTGTGGCCGGTCAGGAAGACGCGCTTGCCTTGCCAGGAGAATGCGGGCTTGTCGGTCATGCTCTTTAGCATAACTGCTGCAACGAGACAAAGGTCAAAGGGAAATGGTGGCGCGTCAGTTTGAAGCACGGGACAAACGAAGTTTCCTACGACCCAGTTTGCGGGAAGTTAGAGTCCAAGCGCCCGTTTATGCTCCGCATAACGGCCTATATCGGTACCAATCCTGTGAACCTGAATCGCTAAATCAATGCCCCCAGAGCGCGTTTGGCAAAAGTTAAGCAGCAACACCACATGCGCAAGCCGAGAAGTTACAGAGCGTCGGGGGATGGTCAATGTTCGCTTTTCGCCACCCGCTGAAAGCTCGTCAGCAAAACTTGGCTGGCACGCTCCAGGACCGGATCACGACCGTTTAGGAAGTCTTGGATGCTGGTTTCGACGGTGATATCGGGAACATTGCCGTTGACTTCGATGGAGCGGTCTTTGGTGTCGCTGAGATAGCCGTTCGAGATTCGCACGACAAGTCCGCAAGGAAGCACTGCGTAAAGTTCTACGCCAGAAAGATTGCCGTGCGTCGTCGTGCCGATGGTTGTCACCCGCGGCGCCGCACGCATCCCACGTGTGAACAAGTCGGCTGCGCTTCCGGTCCTGTCACTCACAAGCAATGCAACGGGCTGTTTGTATTCCCACCCTCTGGGCTCAATCGAGTTTTTCCTTCTTTCGAGGTCATTGTGCTTCGTACCGTTCTTGATGTAGCTGTAGCCCACAAATGTGTTTTTGTGCAGGAAGCGTCCTACGATGTCGTCGTGATTGAAACCTCCCGGGTTGTCGCGGATGTCGAGGACCAGCCCGCTGGTATCACGGAGAGAATCGAGCGCGTGATCGAATTCCTTGGTGATCTCTTCGCGTCCCTCGAACGAGTGGATGTGAATGTATCCGAGCCCCGAAGGATAACGCCCAAAATCGACGAATTGCTGCTTCGTCAGCATGATCGAGACTTGCGGAGACGGCGCGGGAATCTGCCGCCCTCCGCGTTTGAATGTCAGCGTTTCGGCCTGTCCCTGGGGTGAGCGCAGCGTGACGCTCACGGGCTCCGACGCCTTGCCTGCCAGCAGCAAATACGCCGCTTCACGCCGGAAGGCACGTTCCGATGAGCGGGCTTTCAGGAAAGGCCGCAGCGACTCGATCCTTTCGGGAATTGTCATGCCATCAACGGCCAGCACTTCCCAGCCGGCCTTGTCGCCCGCAACAACGAACGGACGATCTTGAAAGATGTCAGTCGGCATATCACTTACTGTGGACAGAAGGGGAGGATGGTAGTTGTTGAGCCAGGAATGGGTGTCTTTCAGTTCATTCACGAGCCGAAACATCATTCGATAGAAGTCATCGTCATTCGTGATGGAATCCAGCCGAGCGACATAGCGCTGCCCGATCTGCTGCCAGTCGATGGACTTCAACTGGAAGTCCGAGTAGGAGACGTCAATGATGCTCCACAGCGCTTCGAAGTTTTCGCGCCGTTCTTTGGCTGAAAGGTTGGTCGCGAGTGCAAGGTCCGGCGGGTTCTTGGCGATATACGCCTTTCCGTTGCGATCGGGTTGCGCAGCCGGCTGGCGCGCTTCAGCAGTATTCTTCTCGTCGCGTGCGGTGTCGGAATCGAGACTGCGGAGCCACAGGAGCGGCTGTTTGATACCGGATGCGGCCAGGGCCGTAGCATTCGGATTGACGCCGTCCACGTTGGCGGCCTTGTCATACCAGCCGATTGCAGCTTCACGGTTCCCGGCGTGGTCCTCAATGTAGCCCAGATAGATGTAGGCCCAGCACAGGGAGACAGGGTCACGCGCTTCGCCGGAGGTCTGCACAATGTTGAGCAGCAGCTTCTTCGCCGCGTCCGTGTCTTTGTGTTCGCCGGTAAGGAAGTGCCGGGCCTCCGCCAACTTGGCGGCCGCATCCTGTGCGGTGACCGTGTGAACGCCGAGAATGAGCAGGACGGCGAAGAACAGAATCCCAAATACTGAGTTCCGCATGGCAGAAGCAGTTTAGTGCAGATGAAGTTGGGCCAGTGTGATCCAAATCACGTTGGGTGACACTTGCCGGGCTGCTCGTCAGTTACCACTCGCGGACAGACCAAAAGCTCCAGAAGTAATCTTCGAACTGGCAGTGAAGTCGGTTTTACGGAGACTTAAGGAAGGTCTGCACAAGTCTTCGAGGTTCCCTCAGCGGCTAAAGCCGCATTGGAAGTAGGCCGCTTACGGCGGAACTAAAGTCCCGCCCTTTCAAAACAGGGCTTACTCAGAGATTCCTTCAGTCATTCACTTCAAGCTGACCCACTGCCAGGTAAACCGAACTCTCGACGAAAAGTCCTTCGCTGCTACTAGAACCGGATCTCGTCGCGAGCGATCTCCCGTCGATCTTCCGCCAGAATCGTTGCCCGTTCCAGCACATGGGCCAGTTCGCGCACATTGCCGGGCCAGTGGTGTTCCATCAGCCTCTCTGCCGCGCCGGCCGACAGACGCTTTACCGGCATCTCCTCACCCAGTTTGCCCAGCAGGTGCGCCGTCAGCGGCAGCACGTCGTCCATGCGCTCGCGCAGCGCCGGCACTGAGACCGGAAAGACTGCCAGCCGGTGATATAGATCCAGGCGGAAGGCATGCTCGTCGGCGCGTTGCTGCAGAGGCTCGTGGGTTGCCGCGATCACCCGCACCTCCACGCGCACGGTCTCGTTGTTGCCCACGCGCTGCAACTCGCCCGACTCCAGAAAACGCAGTACCTTGGCCTGCAGCGCCAGAGGCATTTCGCCAATCTCGTCCAGGAAGAGCGTGCCTCCGTGGGCCGCTTCGATCCTGCCGGTGCGCGACTGGACAGCGCCGGTAAAGGCCCCGCGTGTGTGTCCGAAGAGTTCAGCTTCCAGCAGCGTCTCGGGAATGGCCGCGCAGTTCAGCACCACAAACGGTTTGTTGCAGCGCGGGCTCAACTGATGCACCGCGTGGGCCACCAACTCCTTGCCCGTGCCCGTCTCCCCCTCGATCAGCACGGTCGACGAGTGCGGCGCAACCAGCCGGACCATCCGGGCCAGCTCCACCATTACGTCGCTCACGCCCACCATCTTTGGAAGCAGCTCCGTCGGCAGATGCTCCAGCCCCTCCGGGTTCTCCGCTTTGCGCCTGTGCAGCAACGCCGCAGCCTGCTGCGCGGCAATCGAGCGCTCAGCGCCTGGGGCCATCCGGTCCGCTGCGCCGATCTGCGGCACAGCCACCGGCGCCAGCGTCCACGCTGCGCCATCGCCCACGCCGGCCCCACATGCGCTCTCCTGCGCCCGTCGCAATGCATGCAGCAACTCGTTGCGGCGAGGGCTGCGCGCTCCCGCCTCGTCCCCGTTCCCATCCATCCGCAGCAGCTCCATCACCGGGTGCTGTGTGCGCATCTCTCCCGCGAACTCACTCACCTCCAGATCGGGCAGCACGCTGTCCAACACCATCGCCTCCGCGCCTTGTTCTTCCAGCAGGGCCATCGCCTCCGCGCCTCCTGCCGCCTCGCGCACCTCCCAGCGCAGCGCCTTCAGCTCCCGCCTCAGACGTGCGCGCAGGTCCGCATCCGCGCTGGTCAGCACCACTGTCCGCGTAGCTGCTTTGTCCCCGGCGGTCGCTCTGCCTAACCCGTACCCCATCCAAGCTCCTTATGGGCGCCCTCTCGATGCTCTGCGTACTCGAAGTTCTTCGGTTGCTTCTCCAGATCGCGGTCAGCTGCGTCTACGCCCACCAGCGATTCACAGAAGGGAAGCGGAGCAAGTGAAGTTCGCTGTCCCGGAGTTCCCATTCTGAGCGGGTGCGGCCCCTAGGCGAACGCAGCTCCGGAGACAGCGGGCAACGGGATCGGGACCCGCGCCATTGGCTTGCAACTCAGGCCGCCCAGCCTGTATCCCATTCCACGGACCGTTTCGATCAATCCCGCGTTGCAATGGTGTAGATCGACAATTTCCAGCTTGCGCCGCAGGTAATTGATGTATACGTCCACGATATTTGTGCCCGACTCCGCCGGCATCTGCCACACTTCGGCCAGCAGTTGACTGCGCGGGACGCATTCGCCGCGATGCAGCATCAGAAACTCCAGCAGCGCAAACTCCTTCGCCGTCAGGTCGATTGTCTGTCCCGCGCGCATAACCGAATGCTCGATCCGGTGCAATTCCAGCTCGCCATGGCGGAGCACCGTGTCGGCAAACTGTGCGCGCCGCCGCCGCAGCGCCCTGCACCTTGCCGTCAACTCATAAAAGCTGAATGGCTTCAGCAGGCAGTCGTCGGCCCCCGTATCCAGGCATTCGATCTGCACATGAAGATTGGTACGTGCGGTCAACACCAGCACTGATGCGTCGTTGTGCTGCGCCCGCATCTCCGCCAGCACCTCCATGCCATCCCGCTTGGGCAGACTCAGATCCAGCAGCACTAACTCCGGATGGTTCGCAGCGGCGTGTGTCAGCGCAGCCTCTCCGTCCTCCACCCACTCCACACGATGGCCCTCCATCTCCATCCCCGTTTTTAGGAATGCGCCAAGAGAACGATCGTCTTCCACTACCAGCACTCGCATTGCAATCCCCCCAAACTCGGTCCAGCAATCCTTGCTCACCAGACCCAGGGCACCAGGATGGTTCTCAGCGACCGTCTGTTAGCCATCCAGTCGGTCTGATGTTTAGAATCCGCCATGCGGGACGTCTTTTCCACAGAATGATGCAACTTTAGGGGTAACAATCTTGTCGCCCGTTCCGAAACGGGAATGCAAAAAAGCAAGATGATTACTGGTGAGCAATATTGAACACATGACTGCTCCCTGAATTTGCTTGGAAATACTGACGGTATATGAGTTACTCCGTCCCCTGATCAGACAGCAATGGCCTCCACAGAGATCCTCCGCACCCTTGCACGGAAGCCCTCTGCGAGGCCATTGCTACAACGAAAGCAACATTGCGCCGCCTCTATGGATAGCGGTACAGCGTCACCCGCACGATGTTGCTGGGTCGCAGCACCACTTTACATGCGCCGTTCATTTCAATTCCCGAGGTAAGACTTTTCGCAGCCAGTCCGGAACGGGACGGTTCAGGCGCGAAACCTGTCCGTCCTCACATACGGCTGCAAGCCGAAATGGCGTTCTGAGATCGTCGTTATCGAAGATCCACACATTATGTAATTCCTGAATGGCGTTCTGAAGGTTGTTCATTATGCGGGGAAAGCGCGTGGACAACTTTTCGGCCGGCACATCGTGTCCGCCCTGCGAGACGCGCATGGCCACGCGTTCCTCCGAGACCTTCGGTCCCGATATTCCGATGAAACACAAAAGCACTGTATAGCCTGCCCGTGCCGCCTCATGGAGAAACAAGAGTTTGTCTCCCACCGGGTCGGAGAAGACCGTCTCAAAGACGAAGCTCTCGCGCTGACGGACCAACTCCCTGCGAATGGAGTCCGCAACCTTCGCGGCGGCGTACGGCCCCATGTTGAGTTCGCGCGAAACCACGTCCGCATTGACCAGGCGCAGCCCAGCCCGTTGCAGATGCGCATGGTAGAACGTGGTCTTGCCGGCCCCGTTTGGCCCGGCCAGCGCAACCACAACCGGACGCCGGTCCAGCACGGAAGAGATCATTTGGCGGCGGCTTTGACGATGGCTCTAGCGGCGGTCTTGACGATGGTTTTACTGGAGGCCCGTGCGCGCATCTCGGTGCGCACCTCTCGGAGGATTTTTGATCCGAGGCGGTTATATCCTAGTGCGCTTGCGGCAACTTTGGAAGACGAGCCTACCGGAATGAACTGACGCTTCACGAAGCGCCCAACCGTGCGGCGTCCATCTTCTTCGATCCGCTCCAAGAAACCAGGCACGTTCAGATACGGCTGGTAATGAGGGAACGGCTGGCTCTGTAGCCACGCAGCCACACGACCCCGTCCCGCAGGAGAATCAACCGAATCGAGTAACGCAGACAGCGACTGGGTCGCTCCGCTGCGGCGCAACGCCAGGACCTGCGCTCCCTCCAGCAGCAGGTCGACCGACCGGCCGACCTGTGCCCAGTATTCCACCTGTCCGGCGATGGAACGCTCAACAACCTCGCCCGCAAGCCGGGCATCGAGGACCAAAACATCAGAGAGCTTTACGGGTTGACTCATCTGCATAGGGTAGCATAATGCTACCCATCGCGTCTAGTCTATGGATAGCGGTACAGCGTCACCCGCACGATGTTGCTGGGACGCAGCACCAGGATCTCTCCCTGCGCGTCGTCGTCGCCGGCGATCTGGCGCGTCACCACGAATTTACCGTCCACAAACTTGCCCTCCTGCACATCTCCCAGTCCCACGTTGCCTGGGCCGGGCATATTGGCCGTAAAATCGACTCGCATTCCGCCGCCTCCAAAGTAGTACTCATCGGGGCCGGTCGAGATCACGACGGCTGCAGCCTCCAGCGGGGCCTCGTTGGGGGTTGCCCCAGGTGTGCCCGGCGGCGGCGGAGAGCCCACCACCTGTCCTCGGGCCTGCGGCGGAAGCCTCGTATTCCGCCCCGTGTAAGTAAACGTAATGGTGTAGTTGCCCAAACTGACTTTCTTGGGCTCTTCTCCCTGGACCATGCGCACCGCGGTCACGGCGTCCGTGCCCTGGCGTGCCAGAATCATCGGCGCTAGCTGCTCCAGCATGCTGTAAGTGCCGGCCAGGTCCGCGCCGATCGGCCGGTTGCCGTCGATGCCAAACGGCGAGAAGCCGATGGTGTTGTACTTGCCCACGGCAACGATAGCGTTGGCCGGGTTGGTGCTGGTCTCGGGAATGAACAGCGGGTTGCCGTTGCGCGTAAACCGCTGGCACACCTCGTCGAAGTACTCGAGGTACAGGTCGGGCGCAAGGATGTCCACGCTGGGCGCGCCCGCTCGCCATACGTCATGCACCTGGGGCAGAGGTCCGCCGCTGGGATAGGTCCCCGGCCACGCATGGTTGGGCTGCTGCAGCCATCCGTTGACGAACATGGGGATGTTGTAGGCGGCCTTGCCCGTCGATACCACCTTCTCCACGTAGTTGGCGTAGTTCCAAGCCATGAAGATCTCGTCCGACGGCCAGTGCAACTGCTGCCAGCTATTCTGATGTTCCAGAGCGCTCATGGGCGGGCTGGTGGTTTGGATGGGGATCTCCACATTGGCCGGCTTGCCTGGCCCAAATACCTCCTCCCACGTGCCGGACTTCTTGTATCCATTGGCCGCCCACACATCGCGGAACTCCGGAATCAGCGAGTCCTTGTGCGCCTCCATATACTGCATCAGCTTGGCCGGAACAGGCCCGGCGTAGGCGCGGTTGGCCGCCGGAGAGCGATCACGTGTATCGCGCAGCACGCCCACTTCGTTCTCCACCTGGACCATCAACACCGTGTGCTGCGTTCCGTCCACCTCGGCGACGTGCTTCATCAGCGCGCCGAAGGCCTTGGCGTCGGCGTCGCGCGTGGCATCGCCAAAGGTGCTCAGCAACTCAAGCGGCCCGGAGATGGAGACAGTCTTGCCGTCGTTGATCTGAATCCGCGGAAAGCGTTGATAGTCCTTCTTCACCCAGTACGGCGCAAAGCTCGACGTGCCGTTCTTCCAGCTCGCAAACCAGATCAGGATCACATGCATGTGGTTCTCTCTGGCCTTGGCGATCACGCCGTCCAGCTGCACATAGTTGTACTGGCCCTCCACCGGCTCGAACTGCGCCCATGTGACGCCGATCAGCGCCGTGTTCAGGTTTCCGGCCACCAGCTTCGGCCAGATTGTGTCCATATTCTCCAGGCTGGTAGCGGCGTTGTTGCTCAACTCTCCCGCCATCGCCAGGTACGGCTTGCCATCCACAATCAGTTGGGTCGCATTGCCCTGCCGCTGCAGGTGAGGAACGCCGCTGGCGCTCTGCGCCGCGCAGGCAACGGTCATAGAGGCTACAAGCAGGATCACACCAAACACCGACGTCCATTTCACACGCATTTCGAGCCGCCTTCTGAATTCGTCAAAACAATAAAAGGATTGGGCCGGCTCGCCTTGCGGCGTTTCCGGTCGCAGCCATTCTACCCCCGTGCCCTTCGCAATCCACAATAATTGTCATTCTGCGCCTCACCGTTCCACCTCAAATTCAAGGTGTGAAGGGTACTGCGCCGAGCCGTAGATCGTCACTGTCTCCGGCTTGTAGGCACTCTTGGGCGCGGTCATGATGTTGGGCACAAACGTCTGTGGGTTGCGATCGTACAGCGGGAACCAGCTCGACTGCACCTCGACCATAATCGAGTGTCCCTTCATAAACGTGTGGTCCACGCCGTGCAAGCTCCACTTGAACTCGTTCACCGCACCCGGAGTCAGCGGTTCAGGTTCTTCAAAGCTCTTAAGATAGCGTCCGCGAAATATTTCGTCCGCAACCATGAGCTGATATCCCGCAGTCGTCGCAATCGGGGTTCCCGGCGAGCTTGGGGTCCCCAGTGAACTTTGTTCACTGGGGTGGGAGCTTGGCAGTTGGGATGAATCATCGTTCGGGTAAACGTCGATCAGCTTGACGATCCAGTCCGCATCGCTTCCCGTGGTTGAGGCAAAGAGGTCGGCAGTTACCTCGCCGGTGATGGTCACGTCGTGGTCGAGCGCCGGCATATTGAAGCAGGCCACGTCCTTGCGCCCGGTCACAAAGCGCTGGTCTTCCACCAGCCAGGTGTACCATTTCGAGCCCTTTGCGTAGGTCGATTGGATCGGCCGATGGCGATAGGGAACAGGGTCCGCGGGATCCGACACATAGGACGCCGCGACGGAGTCCTCCATTGGCGCAGGCGCGGTAAAGCTGAGTTTTTTACCCGGCTCAATATAGAGCCACGCCGGCTGGAAGCCATCGCTAGGCGGCCAGACCTTATATCTCATCCACTGATTTACGCCAGTGCGATAACTGGCGACAATTTGTCCATTAGCATTCGAAAGATCAAACCAGCCTTGATCTTTTAAGTAATTCTCAAAAAAAGGTGCTTCGAACTCCTTGCGAAACTCATTTCCTGTCGGCTCGCCGAAGTCCAGCCTGCCAAAGTCCGAGCCCAGCCGCCGTCCCGTGCCCTGCCAGCCGCCGTGGTTCCAGGGCCCAAGCACCAGGAATACCTTGTCCCCGTGCTGTTGCAGCGCGGCGTATTCGGCCTGTGTTCCCCACATGTCCTCTTGGTCCCAGTACCCGCCGACTTCCAGGGTTGGAACGTCAACCTTGGCGAGACGATCTTCCACCGCCATCGCCCGCCAGAAGGGGGTGTACGCGGGCTGGGTCAGAAAGGCCTTTACGGTGGGCAGTCTGCTCATCCTCGGGACCGATTTGGCCGCACCGGCAAAGTTGCCATTTCGCAGAAAAAAATCGTACGCGTCTTCCTTCAAATCCACCATCAAATCGGTCTTCTGCGCCTCCATCTGCTGCGCGTAGTCGAAGCTGTAGCTCTGGCGAAAGGCGCCATTGTGGAAGAAGTCGTCGCCCATCCACACGTCGGTCATCGGCGCCTGGGGCGAGATGGCCTTAACCGCCGGATGCGCGTCTATACCAGCCATTATGGCGAGAAAGCCGTCGTATGAGAGGCCGTAGACGCCGACACGGCCATTGTTGCCGGGAACATTCTTCAGCAGCCAGTCGATGGTGTCGTGGGTGT
>Ga0326728_10013688_pt1 | contig 17525 bp, 14 predicted proteins | sample MB3enrmetagenome_FD_207602 | JGI IMG/M metagenome (GOLD analysis project Ga0326728, IMG submission 207602) | Lab enriched peat soil microbial communities from McLean, Ithaca, NY, United States - MB31MN | ecosystem: Environmental > Terrestrial > Soil > Wetlands > Peat | place: USA: New York... | reverse complement strand
GACACATATGACGACGACGCCCAGACCCAGCGCTATCGGAATGGCTCTCATTGGTCTCTTAGTTTCTCCTGCGGTGTATACTGCGCTGTTCGGAAAAGCTAATGTTGCATACACGATTGGGAGGGCGGCAAGTGAGGCTGCCCAGCTGAAAGGTTCGATGAGGGCACCTCCTTGTGTCGCACTACTAATAATGCCTTGATATGACGTCGAGTAAAGCGCTGCGTAAGTGTTGAAGGCCGATTGGAAGGCTGCGTTCGAACTTGTGAGTAACATACCAACGTAGATGATCGGATATCCAATTAGAGCAATTGGCGACAAAACCATGAAGACTTTATGTAATGCACTTGTCGGGACCAATGTTAGAATGAAAGTTATCGCAATCAATACCAGTCCTATTGCTACTTGTAAGTTCGCATTAGTTCCAGTTATAGTTGCCCAGCTTGCTAAGCTAGGGCTGTTCATATTGTAACTCAGTACGGCGAGACCTGGTGAGAGAGCTGTCGTTACCGCGAACCACGCATTCTGGCCGTATGAGAAGATTGCGAAGAAGATCATAAAGACGAATGCGACGCCTGTTCCTAGTGGTGCTGAGAGCGCTCGACTAACGAAAACGTAGTCCCCTCCAGCTCGAGGCATGCCCATCGCCAAGAATGAGTATCCGATGACTATCGGGATGTCTACTAGCAGTCCGATTACTCCAACCGAAATTGCCATGTTCGCCCCGGGAAAGAGCCATGAACCCCACCCGAAGACAATGAAGGCCGCGACAGCAATGTTGTAGTAGGCTAAGGTGAACATCATTCCGTCGAACCATGTTAATGATCTGACAAGGCCGGTTGCATCACGAACGAACACCTTACGACTAACCGTCATCAAAATCACGTGTGCCAGGCTGCGAACTGAATGGATAAAAGACTTTGGTATGATTTGCTAACGGCGTGAGTAATTGCTAGTCTGATAAAGGCGCAATTATCGAACGAAATACCAGTTTACTTGAGGTAACCGATTTTGATCAAGATGGATCACGTTAGCATCACAGTTCACAATGTTGATCGGTCTATCAAGTTCTATTCAGAAGCTCTCGGCATGAAACTCCTAAGAGTGTCAGTGCTCAATCCAAGCCCAGAAACCAAGTATAAGAACGCGTACATGTACAGCGGTTCGCTAACCCTGGAAATAATTACTGCTGTCGAATCTGCCGAGCAAGTTGCATCTGCACAATCCTGGCAGCAGACCTTACGTGGAAGAATGGGCATTACTCATCTAGGGGTGCGTGTTAGCGATCTTGACGCGGCCATAAAGAAACTTGAGGCTGCGGGCGCAAAAATGATTGGGAAGCCTTTTGCAATAAATCGAGACAACTTCAAGAACACATACGTGGCAAAGAGAATGGATCGTAGGATCAGCTACGTTAAGCGACCGGGTAAGAGAATAGCCGTATTCTCAGGCCCTGACGGTGAGATTATCGAACTTGCTGAGCGTTAGACATTCTCGATCATCGAGGCACTTAACCCAGCAGCTGCTTCTCAACCACGGTTAGAGATTCATCCAAGATTGAGGTGAGTTCATCAACGTGTTCCCTAGTGACGGTGTAGGGTGGAGTCAGCAATATGTGATCCCCGACTATTCCATCTGCAGTTCCAGTTCCAGGATAGATTATTGCTCCTCGCTTCATACATTCCTGAGTCAGCCTTCTGCTCACTTTCGCATCTGTCGGAAAAGGTTCCTTTGTACTCCGGTCTTTAACGAGTTCAAAGCCTACCATTAATCCCATTCCTCTTACGTCTCCAATGATTTGGTGATTTGCCTGAAGCTCAGTCAAACGCTTCTTCAGGTAAGCCCCTGACTCAGCGCATTTTTCAATTAGGTTGTTCTTCTGGATGTGTGTAAGAACAGCGATTCCAATGGCGCAAGAGACTGGGTTACCGCTGTATGTATGACCACCAACTATGTTTGCTTTTTCGCGTTTGAAGCTATCAACGATTTTATCTCTGACTATTACTGCGCCCAAGGGGGTGAAGCCTCCACTCAACCCTTTCGCAGTAGTAATTATGTCGGGAGTGACGCCCCAGTGCTCTATGGCAAACCATTTCCCAGTCCGCCCAACTCCAGTTTGAACCTCATCAGCGATCATTGCCATTTCATATTTGTCACAGATTTCTCTGATTATCGGGAAATATTCTTTCGGTGGCGTAGTTGCTCCAGTCGTGGCGCCCACGATAGGTTCTGCCATAAACCCTGCCACACATTCCGGCCCCTCCTGTTTGACCACCTTCTCCAGGAACCGAGCGCACTCCATGTCGCAGTCCGGGTATGTTTTACCAAACCAACACCGGTAGCAGTAAGCCGGTGGAATATGGGGCATATCCTTCAATAACGGTATGAATTTGCTCCGCCGAAAAGTGTGCCCTCCCACTTCGAGAGCGCCTAGCGTATTACCGAAAAAGCCCTGCCACCGAGAGATGATCTTGAACTTTCCCGTATTCCCATTCTCAAGGTGGTATTGACGTGTGATTTTGACTGCATTGTCAGCAGCTTCAGAGCCACTATTTACAAACCAAGTCGTGGTCAACCCGCTAGGAGCAATCTTAGCGATTTCATCAGCCAAAATTTCAGCAGGTTCATTTGAGAAAAGGTGCATCGGTACGAATGCCACCTTTCGTGCCTGCTCTACCATAGCGTCGATTACTGGTTTCACTCCATGCCCTATTGGTATGGACGCGTTGGCTCCGCCCGAGGCATCAAGATACTTCTTACCAAACTCATCGTAAATGTAAACGTCTTCGCCGCGAACTATACGAATATGCTCAGAAAACATGTCTCGATAGAACATGTGACTGCTCAATTCAGTACACCAAACTTGCTGTGACAACGCATTCCATTGTCATCCTCCTCGCTAGCAGGAACGTTGGCATTAAAACGCAGCGCATGTTTTTTCGAAACGGAAGCGAAACAAACTGCTAAATTCATCAATCATCGAGAAAGCCCCAAGAGCGTAAGATGACAAAGACGTTGGGTTTGATCTACACTGCACCTGCAATTGTTGAATCGGTCACGAAAACGGTATTTGATGTCATGCCGTCTGTGCAGAAATTTGACATCATCGATAACCGAATCATTTCGGTGATTCTTTCAAGCGGCGGATTGACGCCAAAGGTTCACAGAGTCGTGGCAAACTATGTTCGCACAGCGGAAGACGAAGGTGCGGATGCTGTACTGGTAACTTGCTCCTCAATATCGCCCTGCGTGGATTCGGTCAAACCCTTGGTTTCCGTGCCGGTGTTCAAGATTGATGATCCTATGACTGATATCGCTGTTGAAAAAGCATCAAAAATCGGAGTTGTTGCGACGAACGTGGCTACCCTCGGACCGACGACGGAGTTATTGCGTGCAAAAGCCCAGAGCAGGGGCAAGAAGGTCGAGGTGACAGCAGAACTTTGCAAAGGTGCATTCGAAGCCCTGTCAAACAAGGACACTGCAACTCACGATCGGCTAGTCTTGGAAGGAATCAGACGTACTGCTCAATCTACGGATCTTCTCGTATTGGCACAAGCATCGATGGCTCGAATTATACCCCAGCTCGGTGATCAAGTCAAAGTTCCGGTACTCACAAGTCTAAGGTCAGGAGTAGAGCAAATCAGACCCGTACTCGCTTGAGCTTAACCAGTTTAGCTGACCGGTGAATCCAGTGTCGGTGAACTTTTAGTCACTTTGGGATGAAGATGACTTTACCGCTCTCTCCCCTAATTACTCGTTGAAAGCCTTCTTCCGCCTTCTCGAGCGGGAGTCTATCCGTGATTACTGCACTAGGTGTAACCTTCTTACTTGCTACAAGGTTGACCATGCGTTCCCATGTTCCAAACATGGCTCGGCCCGTGCTCCCGAATATGGTTGCCTCCTTGTAGATTATCATGGAGGTTGGTTCAATCTGAACCGGCTTGTCGGAAAGGCCGACCAAGGCCACACGGCCGCACTTCTTCACCGCTTGAAGTGCCTGAACAGTCGTTATCGGAGCTCCCGCGAGCTCAATCACAACGTCGGCGCCCCTGCCGTTCGTTAACTCCATAGTTCGCTTCACTATGTCCTCTTTCTCAGTATTGACATAGACATCGGCTGATTCAATCTTTCTTGCTAAGTCCAGTCTGAATTGTTTGAGCTCGGCCGCTATTACGGTTGATGCACCAGCCACCTTTGCGATCTGTTGTGCGAAAATTCCAATCGGACCCGCCCCCATTACGAGGACCACGTCACCGGGCTGTATGCCAACTCGTTCAATTGCATGGACAGCCACACCGAACGGTTCGAATACAGCACCTTCCTCGAAACCCACGCCTGGAGGCAGCTTGTAAGCAACTATTTCTGGCACTGCAGCATAATCAGCAAATGAGCCTTCAGCGGTTTGGAGTCCGTAGATCAGCATGTTCTGGCAAATATGCATGTTTCCAGTTCGGCAGTACGAGCAATAGCCGCAAGGGATATGGGATTCTCCAGCCACATTATCCCCCGATCTAAGAGACTTAACGTTGCTTCCAACCTCCACGATCTTGCCTGACCACTCGTGACCAATCGTCATTGGTAGCGGCGACTTCCATCGCGTTGTCTGTTCGTCCCAGCGGTATATGTGGAGGTCTGAGCCGCATATCGCGGTAGCCTCTATTTTGACGAGAACTTCTGAAGATTTGATCTTAGGGTCTTCGATTTCTTGGACTTCAACACCCGGCTTCGGAACCGTCTTTCTAATTGCTTTCAACAGCCTTACTCCTCACTTACTTGAGCCAGTTTGTCTCCGAAGTTTCATTGGCCATGATCTTAGCTTAAGATGTGCCGGTCGCACGTGGAAAGAGATGGGTCTTTGTCGAGCATGAAAAAATGCTATTGGATTCAAATACGTCCACTAATAGACGAAGTCGAGGCAGATTCGAATGACAAACAACGCAAAACCGGTTATTGGCATAACGATGGGAGACCCAGCAGGCGTTGGCCCTGAAATAACCTGCAAGATGTTTGCTGACAAAACAGTCTACGGCTTTTGCAGGCCATTAGTTGTTGGAGATAGTGCAAGCCTGAGCGAAGGAATGAAAGTAGGCAAAGTATCCCTTCAGCTGAATTCAATCAAGAAGGTGAGCGAAAGTAAGTTCGTTCCTGGAACCATCGACGTCATCGACCTACATAACGTTGACATCAAGAGTTTGAAGATGGGCGAACCACAAGCCATGGCTGGAAAGGCTTGCGTCGAATACATCAAGAGGGCTGTCGAACTCGCAATCGATGGTGAAATTGATGCGATCGTAACCGGCCCGATCAACAAGAAAGCGATGAACATGGGTGGATACAAGTATGCTGGCCACACCGAACTGCTAGCAGAATTGACCAACACGAAAGATTTTGCAATGCTGCTCGTGGCTGGGCCTTTGAAAGTCATCCATGTTTCAACACATGTTTCACTCGTGGAGGCAATACGAAGAATACAGAAAGAACGAGTTACGACTGTCATCAAACTGGCTGATCAAGCCCTTCGAGAGCTTGGAGTTGCTAATCCTCGGGTCGCCGTAGCAGGTCTCAATCCTCACGCGGGCGAAGATGGAATGTTTGGCAACGAGGAGATAGAAACGATTGCGCCGGCCATTGAGGCTGCGAAGAAAATTGGAATCGACGTATCAGGTCCAATCGCTCCCGATACCGTCTTCCTGCGAACAAAGAAAGGCGAATTTGACGTGGTTGTCGCAATGTACCATGACCAGGGGCATGTTGCAATTAAGATGCTAGGCTTCGAGCTTGGAGTAAATGTTAGCATTGGACTACCTATCATTAGAACATCCGTTGATCATGGTACAGCTTATCGCCGCGCTGGTCTCAAACTAGGGACCGGCGATCCTTCAAGCCTTATCGAGGCAACACGATTGGCCGCTCAGATGGCTAAGAGTAGGCCAAAGCACTAGGCGTTCAGGATTATCCACGGCGCCCTAAAAATGCGAAAGAGCAAATGGCAGCCAGAGCGCGTTGAAAGGAAAAGAATCACCAAGCGTGATTCAACGAGTAGATCAACGTACATTAAACGAGTAATAATCGCCGATGACTTCACTGGTGCATGCGACGTCGGAATTCAATTTGCAAAAAACGGTATCTCAACCTCAGTCATAATCCGTAAACCTTCTACACAGGAACTCAAAGCCGCTGGCTTGCTAGTATGTGATACTGAAACACGGAACGAATTTGGAAAAGAAGCTTATCGTAGGGTACAGAGGTTATGCGCTACATTCCAGAAAGCTGGGGTCAACCTCGTGTACAAGAAAATTGATTCCACGCTACGAGGAAACCTTGGCGCTGAGCTACAGGCTGTCCTTGATCGCTTCAGGGAATCTTCCGTGCTTATCTGCCCAACATACCCAGAGTATAAACGGACTGTAGTTAACGGACAATTATTGGTCAACGCAGTTCCCGTCGATAGGACAGGGTTCGCAGAGGATCCTTCAAGTCCAGTGAGGTCATCTGACATCAGCACCCTTGTAACGTCGCAGACTTCCGAATCAGTGGGCGGCATACAGTTAGCGACCGTGCGTAGGGGATCTCGTAAGATTAGTTCGGAAATCAGCCAATTGGTTGCGAGAGGAATCAGAGTCATTTGGGCGGATGCGGAAACTAGGAATGATCTGAAGAATATCGCGAATGCATGCTTTCAGAGTAACATGATTCCTTGTGGTTCAGCGGGATTAGCAGAGGAAATTGCCAGAATTCAACAATCTCTCCCTCCGAAGATCATGATTCTATCGGCCACTACTAATGAGGCGACGCTAAATGAGCTCCAGCGAATGACGAGATATCCAGAAGTTTTCCTCCTCAAAGCCAGAGTGAATGCTCTTGCTGGAGAATCGAGACGCCTTGAGATAAACAGGATTCACACGGTAACTACTCGAGCAGTTAAGAAATACGACATCATTATTGTGTGCTCGGCATTGTACGCGAAAGATATTCAACCAAAGTTTGCGAAGTCAAAGCGTGGGGGAAGGTCCGACACGGTCGCGAGTGGTTTGGCAGCAGCTACCGCATCCCTAGCTCTATCAGGTGTTTTGAGTGGGACTCTTTTGACGGGAGGTGACATGGCAACTGCGTTCCTTAGGAAGATTCGAGCAAGAGGGCTTAAACTTGAACGGGAAATATTCCCTGGTATACCCTTGAGTAGAGTGGCATCGGGCGAGGCAACTGGCTTGAAGATTGTCACAAAAGCTGGTGGGTTCGGTTTGCAGGGATCAATGAGAAAAATAGTGAACTGCTTAGCATAGGCTCGTGTTTTTTGGCAAACCTTTCCGCCTCGTGGGCATTTGTACGAATTCGATCGTTGACTACCGTAGCCGCTTAGCCTTTGCGCACTTTCTGTAGTCCAGCGCGCAGGCCAGATACTACTCTCTCTATATCTTCACGATCGTGAGCGGCTACTAGACCGTGATGGAATAATGGAATAGGGAGTGCGTATATGCCTCCGCGCAGCAATTCTTCTTGGAATATCCTGAACTGGGTCGGATCAGCTCTGCATGCTGTTCTGTAGTCGCTAACTTCCTTGTCGGTAAAATAGACCTGGAATTGCCCCCCGAGACCTGCCAGCTGAGCTGGGACGCCAACCTCCTGTGCTAGCTCGACGAATTTCTTCTCAAGTTGTTCGCATTCTCCGTTAAGCCTTCTCTGGACCTCCCCATCAGCCAATCGTTCTAATGTGGCATGTGAGGCTGCAAGAGACACTTGGCTACCGTTATAGACGCCCGCCCAGCCGGCTTTACCGCCCGGAGCTGTCACTTCCATGATGTCGGCTCTTCCCGCCACGGCACTCATCGGAAAGCCATTCGCGATCGCTTTGGCAAACGTGGCGAGGTCGGGCACTACTCCATAATACTCTTGCGCGCCACCTGGGGCAACTCTAAATCCCGAGATTATTTCGTCAAAAATCAGTAAAACGTCATTACGAGCTGTTACCTCCTTCAATCCTTGCAAATAGCCTTCCTTGGGGCGAACACATCCAAGATTGAACATGATTGGTTCGACTATTACGGCTGCCAGCTCCTTTCTATGTTTCTTTATTATGCTCTCTGCGACTTCTAGATCATTGAAGGGCATAACTATAGTTGCATCCACGCTAGCTTTCAGCAATCCCATGTTTTCAGGAACTGAGGCTGGTTTCCTCCTGGGTCCTGCCTTTCTCAAATTCGGTTTGCTGCTAACCGCGACAGAGTCTTGCCATCCGTTGTACCCACCCTCAAGTTTCAGTATCTTCTGTTTTCCGGAGTAAGCTCGCGCAATCATGAGCGCTTTCATTACTGCCTCTGTACCAGAGTTTGAGAATTTCACCGCCTCGGCGCACGGCACCATGCGGTTTACTTGTTGTGCGACTTCGACGCTTAGTTCAGTCTCGACGCCGCACGTAAGGCCCGAGTCGATCTGTTCTTTCACAGCGCGTGCGACGGCTTCGTCACCATGACCCAGAATCAGTGCGGACATGTTGATTACGCAATCCACGTACTCGTTTCCATCAACATCCCAAATTCTGCCACCTTTCGCACGCGAAAACCAGAGTGGATATGGCTGCATATATCGAATGTTAGAGTGGATTCCACCAGGCACGTGCGGGTTAATTCTCTCGTAATATGATTTTGATCGGGACGTGTAGCGTTCAGCCAAAGTTTTCATCCCTCAGAATTTGATCTGACGACCCAGAAGGCTCTTATCAACCTTCCCGACTGTTACTGACTCAGCAAAACAATCGCTCTGAAGGCTCATACCGTACCCGCGTAGAGTAACTATTTGACGAGGCTAAAATTAGTCTTGAGATTCAGCGTCAAGTCTTAAATATTGTTCACGCCGCAGATGAATGCCGTGATTTTTCAGTGGCTAAAAGTTCGCCAAGGGTTTTCATTCGAGAAGCAACCGGACTTGTAAGAGAATTTGGCTCCTGGGATAGTTTCGCCTTCAATTTCGGGGGTATCGTAACCGTAGTCGGACTCTCCACTCTGTTTATCTCATTTAACGTTCTTACTGGCGCAAACCTGCTCGTCGCTTTATTGCTCATCTTGCCCATCCTTATCGCATACACTGTGGCCGATACTCAGCTTGGCATAGCGATGCCTCGGTCCGGGGGGGATTACGTATACGTAAGCCGTATTCTGCACCCAGGCATCGGCTTGGCGGCGAGCATGTTGCTAGTATTCCTGCTGATACTGAATCCTGCGATTTTCTCGGACCTAATTACTACGGGTTACCTTCCTGGATTGCTGAACGCTTTCGGAATGACCGCTCAAGCCTCAATGCTCAGTGACACAACGGTCCGCCTCATTCTGGATAACATCATCATGGGAACCTCAATAATGCTGGTGATAATACCTGTCAGATTCTATTCCAAAATGCAAACACTATTTGTGGGATTGGCGCTAATTGGAGCAATTCTCGTCCCAATAGCCCTCGGGGCACTAGGACATGACGGATTCGTTGCCGCATTCAACGCCCAGTCCTCTGTCTCCTATAATGCCGTTATCAGCCAAGCGCAGTCGCTTGGCTACACACCCCACTTCAGTTGGACGGATACAATTCTTACTCTTCCTGGGCTCTCATTCTTCTTAGTCACAAATTGGCCATGTGTCGTTGGAGGAGAGTTGAAGAGCGTTAAGAAATCGATGACTATCGGAGTCGTCGGGGGAGTCATGTTTGCTTGGGTAATCTTCTTCGTCACCGCTGGTCTCTACTATTTCGTGCTGGGTCCAGATTTCGCCGGGAGCGTTGGATACTTGGTTCAGAACAGCCCTTCAACGGCGCCGTTCGGAGGAACTAACGTCCTGACCTCGATCTTGCAGTACATCTACGGGACCAGCACACCAATTGGAGTTGTAGTTACCGTAGTTATCGCGGCCAGCCTAATGGCCGCGTGCTTCATAGTGATCGCTCAGTCGATTCTACTATCAACACGGCATATCTTCGCCTGGGCATTCGACAATGTCCTCCCGAGCAAGTTCGCCAACGTCAATGACAGGTTTGGAACACCTGTCTTCACGACGTTAGTTCTTTGGGTCATAGCTGAAATTGTACTATGGATTACGATCTTTCAGAGCAGTGCCATTGCCGTCCTCACTAACGCAGGACTTGCAGAGGCATTGGGATACGGACCCGCTCTCGTAGCAGCAATGGTCTTCACAAGACGGCGAAAAGATCTCTTCGACAGTTCACCGAGCACAACGAAAATCAAAGTAGGAGGAGCATATTTAATTACGATTCTAGGCGCAATTGGAGCAATCGGTTTCGCAACAATAGTTGTCTTCGTTGCCGCTTTCCCGATAATTGGATTTCCGATAACTTTAACGAACATCATGTTCCTAATCGCTGTATTCGTGTTCGGAGGCGTATTGTACTATGCAGCGAAACACTATCGCAAAGGGCAAGGTATCGACATCGCTATGGCCTTCAAACAAATTCCGCCGGAGTAGTTCCAGCAGCCTACCACAATTGGCGCAATGAAAGACCCCAGAATGTTAGGTAGCCTCACGGAGGGAAACGAGTGAATTTTACGTTAGGCTACTATTCGGACATAACTCAACGTACACCATCACAGGCAATTGATTACGCCGTATTAGCGGAGAAAGAGGGTTTTGATGCGGTTTGGACCGGAGACCATTTCCATCCCTGGGTCCACACCGACGCCAAATGCGGCTTTGCTTGGGTTTGGTTGGGGGCTTTAGGACAAAGGACAAGCAGAGTTATGATGGGAACCGGCCTAACCTGTCCCACATTACGGTATCATCCAGCAATAGTGGCGCAAGCCTATGCGACCTTAGGTGACATGTACCCTGGCCGAGCGTTCATCGCTGTGGGTACTGGGGAGGCGATGAATGAGCTGCCGCTGGGACTCAAATGGCCACCCTTCAAAGAACGGAAGGAACGGCTGGAAGAATCAGTTAAGATTATGCGAATTCTCTGGACCAAGGAGTTTGCTAATTTCCGCGGCAGATACTATAGACTGCGTAGCGCCAACCTCTACACGAAACCTAAGAAGCCAATTCCACTCTACATTGCCGCGAATGGTCCAACGATCGCAGAGATGGCTGGAAAGTACGCCGATGGATTTCTCACACTGCCGTTTCCCGACAACCAATACAAAGATGTTCTCTTCCCTGCCTTAAACAAGGGCGCTAGGGAAGCGGGACGTGATCCCGATAAAATTGAGAAACTCATGGAACTCCAAATGTCATATGACGAGGACTATGACAAGGCTGTTCAGAGTGCAAAATGGTGGGCGCCAACAGTTATGCCCATTTTCTTCAAGGCGCCGATCTCTGATCCGCGTGAAATAGAGGCTCATGGAAAACTTGTCAGTGACGAAGGACTGTTGACGGGTTGGTTCATCTCGAACAGCGTGGAAGAGCATATCAAGAATATTGAGAGATACATCAAACTCGGCTTCAATAACATCCATTTACAAAGTAGCAGTCCTGACGAGTCGAAATTCATCCAGACCTTTGGCAAGGAAGTTCTACCTTACCTTAGAGAAACATACAGCGTTTAAGATACCGATGCAACTCTCAATCGACCGCCTAGGGAGTCAACCACAATGGCTGGTTTCAATTGAATATTCTCTCGTACTCCTCAAATACGAAAAGATAATTCCAGACTCTAACCAAGCATTGCCAAGGTGTTAGTTGTGAAACTGAGTTGTTTGCCTGTCTCATATTTTCAGGACATACTTGGAGGCAAAATGAGCATCAAGGACTGGGCCGAAGAGGGAGCTGAGGTCGGTCTAGATGGTATTGACCTCAGTATTCTTTTCCTCAAGAGCAAGGACCCTTCATATCTTGACTCTCTGCGTCGTGAGATTGAGGACGCACACATCAGGGTGGCAATGGTCACCACATATCCCGATTTCACCCATCCAGATCCCAATGAACGAATGCATGAACTGTCTAAACTGCAGGAGAATATTGTTGCAGCTTCAAGACTAGGAGCTGACCTGGTTCGCGTAACGGCTGGTCAAGCCCACCCAACAGTCAACCGTAGTGAGGGGATAGAGTGGGCGATACAGGGGTTAAGTAGAGCCGTTGAATTTGCGAAGGACTACCCAGTTCGGCTGGCATACGAAAATCACGCCAAACCCGGAGCGTGGAAATACGTTGACTTCTCCCATCCGACCGATATCTTTCTGGAGATCGTCGATGGTACTAGAGGTGTCTCGTTGGGTGTGAACTGGGATACGGCTAACGTAATCGCCTACGGTGACGATCCGATTCCTGTACTCCGCAAAGTCGTCAAACGGATAATCAGTGTCCACGCTGCGGACACGTCAACGCGTGGGCAACTCAATCATGTTTTGCTTGGGACGGGTCTTGTTCCATTCAAGGAGATGTTCGAAATACTTCATGACTCGAGATTTGACGATTGGATTTGCATGGAAGAAGGTAGCTTCACCGGGAAAGCGGGTGTAAAAGCTGCTGCTGAATTCGTCCGTCGGATCTGGAACCAAACGAGTAGCAGATGAATGAGGTAATTGTCACGGTCAACTGTACGGCACGAGATTTATCTGTAGCTTAGAGTGCACGCGGATAGCTGAATTTCATGAACCTCGATAAACCGACGCTTCTTCAGATGTATCGGAATATGCTGCGAATCAGATACTTCGAGGAGAGGCTTGCGGAAGAAAGCGCCCAAGGGAACATTCCTGGGTTACTCCATCTTTACGTTGGTGAGGAGGCAGTAGCCGTTGGCGCTTGCACGCCTCTCAGAAAAGAGGATTACATCACTAGCACGCACAGAGGCCACGGGCACTGCATAGCGAAAGGAGGGAATCTTGGCCGAATGATGGCGGAGCTGTTTGCAAAAGAGACAGGATACTGCAAAGGTCGAGGCGGGTCGATGCACATTGCAGCCCCCGACATAGGTATCGTAGGATGCAGCGCAATAGCTGGCGCTGGTATTCCGATCGCAGCAGGGGTGGGACTTTCCATAAAGATGAGAGGAACTGATCAGGTCTGTGTCTCATTCTTCGGAGATGGCGCGTGCAACACAGGAGCCTTCCACGAAGGCATTAACCTGGCAGCAGTGTGGAAGCTGCCCGTCATCTACGTTCTTGAGAATAACAGGTATGCGATTTCAGTAGCTTCCTCGAAGTCTACTAAGGTAACGAACATCTCCGATCGCGCTGCAGGGTACGGGATGGCCGGGATAGTTGTGGATGGAATGGATGTGCTGTCCGTGTACCAGGCAGTTTCAGAGGCTGCAACAAGAGCCCGTCGCGGAGATGGACCTACATTAGTCGAATGCAAGACTTACAGATTCAGAGGGCATCACGAAGGCGACCCAAAGAAAGGAGAGACTTACCGAACGAAAGAGGAGATGGAGGATTGGGAGAAAAAAGATGCCATTCGCAAATTCGCTGACAAAGTCGTCACAGAGCACACAGTGAGTCAAGCCGAATTGGATAGCATTAAGCAGGAAGTCATTCAAGAAGTGGCCGACGCAGTCGCGTTCGCCAAAGAGAGCCCATCCCCTCGCCCTGAAGATGCCTCGTCATATCTCTTCGAATCATAGAGGGATCAAGAATGAGTGAAAATCGACAGCTTGACTTTGCTGAGGCAATTCGCGAAGCGATCCGCCAAGAGATGAAGAGAGACAAAACGGTTTTCGTTCTCGGCGAGGACGTTGGCAAATTCGGCGGTATCTTCGGCTGCACAAAAGGATTGCAGGAGGAATTTGGAGAAGAAAGAATACGTGACACACCGATATCCGAAACGGCCATTATTGGAGCCGCTGTAGGTGCAGCCGTCACCGGAATGCATCCTATCGCAGAGCTCGAATTCATGGACTTCATTGGATGCGGGATGGATCAAGTATTCAACCAAATGGCTAAGATCAGATACATGTTTGGCGGGTCAATGAACGTGCCCGTAGTGCTAAGAACACCTTGCGGTTCAAGATACCCAGTTGCATGCGGAGCAGCACACCATTCACAAAGCCTCGAAGCCTGGTTCATACATACCCCAGGACTCAAAGTAGCAGTCCCCTCTACACCATACGACGCGAAGGGCTTGCTAATCAGCGCAATCCGCGGACGTGATCCGGTGCTCTTCGTTGAGCATAAACTTCTGTACTACGCCAAGAGAATGCCAAAACTGCGCGAACCCTACCCAGGCTTGATCGCGCACGTTCCAGAAGAACCGTACGAAATTCCGTTCGGGAAAGCAGACATCAAGAGATCTGGCGACGACATAACACTGATAGCAACAATGATGATGGTACACAAATCACTTCGAGTAGCAGAAGAATTAGCAAATACAGGAGTCAGCATAGAAGTAATCGACCCGAGAACGCTCGTGCCCTTCGATAAGGAGACAATCATCGATTCAGTGAAGAAAACAGGGCGCGTCGTCATCGCCTCCGAAGATGCAAAAACTGGCGGAGTCGCAGCCGAAATCGCAACGATCATCATGGAAGAAGCTTTCGATTATCTCGACGCTCCAGTAAGGCGTGTTTCAGCGATGGATGTTCCCGTACCGTACGCTCCAGTATTGGAAAGCACAGTCGTACCGCAGGAGAGACATGTCAAAGAAGCAGTACTGGAACTGGCAGGACAGAAATAATCTGGATATGGTGAATCGCAGTGGCAACGCCCGTCATTCTAAAGAAACTAAGCTGGACGATGGAGGAAGGATTCCTCGGCAAGTGGATTAAACATGAAGGGGACCAGATAAAAGAGGGAGACAGCTTATGCGAGATAGAAACCGAGAAAGCAACAGATGAACTCGAAGCTCCCGCAAGCGGCACCCTACTAAAGATTCTCTACCCTCAAGGGTCAACAATTCCCGTGAACTCAGTCATCGCAGTGATCGGTTCGCCGGGAGAAGACATTTCCTCATTTACGATAACGAAAGCGCCTCAGAAACCAGTTGAGACTCAGGTGGAGTCCAAACCGGTTGTCCAGCAGAAACCCAGCGATTTTGGCGAAATCAGAATCTCACCCTCTGCAAGAAGGCTTGTAAAAGAACGTGGAATAGACCTTACACAAATTCGAGGAACCGGACCGGGCGGCAGAATTGTGTCCGAAGACGTGCTTAGGGCGGCCGAGCAAGCGAGACCTACAACGCCACAGCAACCCGCCTCTGGTCGGCTCAGCGCGCACAGGAAAGTGATCGCGGATAGGCTCTCACTTAGCGCCAAAACGGCCGTACATGTGCCGATATCTATGGAGGCAGACATGACCGCTGCGAATAAACTGAAGTCCGAACTGCAGGAGAAAGGAAATAAAATCTCCCTAACTGACGTAATAGTAAAAGCGGTCGCGGTCGCGCTTACTGAATTTCCAAGAGCAAACTCAATGCTGCTCGGAGAAGAACTCAAGTCAATGAGTGAAATCAATATTGGATTAGCAGTCGGCCTAGACGATGACCTCCTCGTCCCCGTCATCAAGAACGCAAATCAACTCTCGCTGGTCGCAATCTCGCAAGCAAGCAGGGATCTAATAGAACGAGCAAAGAGTCACACCCTCGGAATGAAGGAAATGACTGGTGGGACATTCACCGTCAGCAACCTTGGTATGGCCGGTGACGTAGTTCTCTTCGCACCAATCATTAATCCGCCTGAAACCGCAATTCTAGGGGTCGGTAGAGCCAATCCGAAACCCGTTGCTATCGAAGGAGCGATAGCGGTAAGGGCGATGGCGACACTAACATTAGTATTCGACCATAGAGTAATCGATGGCATGTACGCAACAAAGTTCCTTCAACGGGCCAAGGAACTAATTCAGGACCCACGGAAACTTGTCTGAAAGCTAAGTCCACATGTTTCTGAATTATATCGAACGACAAGGCTGCGGTGCTACCGGTTGCAGACGGGTACTACTTCCCCACATTCTAAGACCCCTACCCGAGCTAGGTCGCCATGTCGTTTCATCGCCATTTGAATTGCTTCCTTGACGCTCGAAGCATATTCGAAACCGAGCGTCCGAGTATCTTCCTGAGTGAGGCCCGTTGAACAGCATATGATGTGTGCGTGCTCACGTATCTGCGAATGCATCAGTAGCGCACCGGCAGCAGGTAAGTCTTCGATCTCTTTCTTCTCAATAGCCTCTGAAATCTCCTTGTAGCTTTTCGTGGCATGCTGACCGAATGTTTGATGGGTTGGAGAGATACGTTCAGGGCAAGGCGTTAGGAGAACGATAGTGCCCCCCTTCTTCACTCCTACATGAGCGAAATCGAGAGCTTTCATTGCTTGCCAATAATCGATGTCTGCAGGATAGGATGAGAAAACGATAATGTCAGCAAGCTCAGGAACCGCTTGACAAAAGACGTTACGAGCTGTCTTTACTCCTTCATTGAAGGCCTGTTCCGGTTCGCCGCCAACAACGCGAACTACTTGGTCTTCATTGTTTAGAACAGTGTTGACTATTGCATTTAATCCAGCCTTCTTGGCTATTGCTGTAATATCACGTCGCATAGGATTCTCAAGCGTAGCCACTAAGTCGCCAACGGGTCTAACTCTTCCAGCCGCAATATGCAATCTCCCGACCGATTCTTCACCTGAAACACCAGGAAGGATCATCTTTGCTCCTCCCCCCCATCCAGCGGCGTTGTGCGGGACAATATTCCCCACACTTAACACAAAGTCTGCATCTACAACTTCTCTGCTGACAATTGCTGGTATGCCTAGCTCGGTGGTGCCAAGGTTGATCAGTTTCTCATCGTCTTTGAAATCATGATTAGCAACAGTGAAGTTCTCGGTGACTTCTGCGCCTAGGTGTTCCGTAACCTCTCTATCAGACATGGGTCTGTGAGTGCCAAGTCCGATTATGATCTTAATTTTCTCAGCTTTCGATACTCCCCTACATAGCTGTTCCAAGATCGTCGGTAAGATTTTCTTCAGCGGAGTGGGACGAGTCATGTCGTCGACGAGCACGACGATTCGGTCCTTGCCGCTTGCCAATTTCCCGATAGACGATATTCCGTAAGGGAGTCTCATTGCTTCCGTAATCGATTCCCGTACGTTGTTGGTGGCAGGCAATTGATTCCGATGAACATAGAAGGCTAAGTTGCGATCAGGTACATCTAGTTCTACGGTTCCGCGTCCATATGGAATTGTAAAATGCATTAGGGCTCAACCTGGATAATGCGATTCCGCTAGCTAAATGCAACGGCTACGAATCAAGTAGCTCGCACCTAATTGGTCGATTAGGGGTTTGCTTTGTAAGTGCAGGGGGATGAAAGTTTCATCGTCCTCTTACATAATAAAGATTCAAATGCGCACAAAGCTATGCTACGGAAATGTAACCGATAGCAATCGTAGACTCACGGAGATAACTGGATATGAAATTAAAGATCACGGGCCTTAAGGCTGGAACAGTCCAAGCCAACTACGAATGGACATTTGTAAGAGTGTACGCGGGTGAACTGAGCGGTACCGGTGAGGCCTTCCCAGCACCGCAGCTTGAAGGAGTCGTCCAAGAATACGCTCCTCTCGTGATCGGGGAAGATGCATTTAACCTGAATCGGATAATGGACAAACTAAGATGG
>Ga0326728_10013686_pt1 | contig 17526 bp, 12 predicted proteins | sample MB3enrmetagenome_FD_207602 | JGI IMG/M metagenome (GOLD analysis project Ga0326728, IMG submission 207602) | Lab enriched peat soil microbial communities from McLean, Ithaca, NY, United States - MB31MN | ecosystem: Environmental > Terrestrial > Soil > Wetlands > Peat | place: USA: New York... | reverse complement strand
CTTACTCAAAATTATATGTCGTCTTCAATGATTTCCCTGACAGTTGGCGGGTGCCCTATAATCTGGCCCGGTATTCTTCATTGCTTGGCGAATACAAGGAGGCTGCGAAATGGTTTGAACGCGCCTTTGCCATTGACCGGGAAACAGTTCGCGTACACGGCAGTGACCACCCCGATTTGAGGCCCATGTGGGATAATTTCCATACCTTGCTTGAAGACAAGGATGTCACTCATTAAGCCGCTCCCACGCAGTGGAAGCGGCGCAACTGCACAGAACTCAGCGAAATTAGCCGACCAGAAGCATTCAGGAGAAATCCACCTGCATTACCGCCCTCTGCGAAAAAATACTAACGCCGGGCCTCACGCCGGCCCAGACCCGCGCCAAAGGGGGTGCCCTTTGGAATTCCCACTTTCAATCTTTCCCTGTCGCCAAGACTGCCGGCTTTGGCTTCCCCTTGCAGACTACGCCGCCAAACACGGCAGACTTGGCTCCCCCGAGGATGCGCCCTTGCTGGATTTAAAACGCCGCCGCTCCACTCCGCTTTTTGTTCTGTCCGCTCCCCGACCCTGTCCCCTACGCGGGCGTCCATCCCAAACGCTCCATTGCGCTCACGTCATTTTAAATTCACAAGCGCGCACCGATAAACGGCCTTGTCAGATTTCCTGCTGATCAAAGGCCAGGAAATCCGCCCATTCCGCCCGCTGCGCGGAAAGTGCTTGGGAACATTGTTTTGGGCTTGGTTTTTATTCATGTCGCTTTTTCCCCGCGCCTCACGGCCTTGTTCCGTTGGCCTCACACGCCCGCCATTTTCCTCCGGGGGGTGACGCCATCCTTGGGAGGAATCCTGGCTACCCGCCCATCGGAGCGGGCTCTTTGGGTGAAGGCCAACAGACCAAAACCGATCAGCACGGACAGTAAAAAAACGACTATGAATACCAATCACCAAAACCAAATAAACGCCAGGCTCCAGAACCAGCCCGATCAGTTCAGCACGGGCAGCACCGGAACCAACAAGAACACAGTGTATGACATCATCACCGAACGTGTCATTGCACTGCTGGAGCAAGGCACCGTTCCTTGGCAAAAGCCGTTCAACGTCAAACGCGGGTTTCCCCGGAATCTGGTTTCAAAGAAGCCCTATCGCGGCGTGAATGTTTTCCTGCTTCACTCCATGCTCTTTGAATCGCCTTTTTGGCTGACGTGGCACCAAGCGCAGCAATTAGGCGCGCACATCCGCAAAGGCGAGAAAGCCTGTCCGGTTGTGTTTTGGAAACAGCTTGAGGTTGAAGACAAGGTCACGCAGGAGATCGAAAAGATTCCCATGCTCCGCTACTACCATGCGTGGAACGTGGCCCAAGTGGACGGATTGAACGAACTCCCCGACCCCACCCCGGAAGCGCCAACGACCAAGCCCGCCGAGATCGTCGCCAACATGCCGCAGCGCCCCGAAATCAAATTCGGCATGGCGAAAGCATTCTATTCGCCTGCCGAGGATTATGTGGGAATGCCGAACCGCGAGCGCTTCACGAGCGAGGATGAATTTTACAGTGTCATTTACCATGAGCTCACGCACAGCACAGGCGCTGCCCATCGTTTAAACCGCCCGACGGTCACCGAGGCGAACAGCCTTGGCTCTGAAGAATACAGCAAGGAAGAACTCATTGCCGAAATGGGCGCGGCATTCCTTTGCGGTGTTGCCGGCATCACCGAGCGCACCATCAACAACTCCGCCGCCTATTTGCAGAACTGGCTGGAGGCGTTGAAAAACGACCGCAAGCTGATCGTGCAGGCCGCAGCGCAGGCACAGAAAGCGGCGGATTTTATTCTCGGCACCAAGTTTGAAGAAGCGCCCGGCACCGAGAACTAGACTTTGGCAGGTGAGCGAATAGCTCCAAAGCTTGCCGAAACAAAAGCAGCCCCCGGCCTCCAATACCGGGGGCTGCCCATTTCATTACAAGCTATGGCTGGACTATTGCCACAGCATCGCAGGCATTTTACAACGGATCGAAAGATTAAGAGTTTAGAGAAGATCGGCTGGGCCTGACGCCGGCCCAGACCCGCGCCACAGCGTCACGGTCCTTTGCAATCCGTTGCGTTTCAACGTCGCATGCGCGGGCACCCTCTTACTCGGTGTTGCATCTTTTTCTATTTCCTCTTAAAAGATTTCCGGGCTCCAAGTCTCTATGTCAGTACACTATATTTCTGGTGATGCAACAAATCCCATCGGCCATGGTAACAAGATCATCCCGCACGTTTGTAATGATCTCGGTAAATGGGGAAAAGGTTTTGTTCTAGCCGTTTCAAATCGGTGGCCTCGTGCCCGTGAATTCTATTATCATCTCGCGTCGCGTCATTCTTTAACGTTGGGAACGGTGCAGCTTGTCAGGGTGGAAAGGTCAATCTGGGTTGCAAATATGATTGCCCAACATGGCATCTACGCCAAAGACGGTGTGCCCCCAATTCGTTACGAAGCGTTGATTAAATGTTTGAAAGAAATCGGTTTTCTTGCGCACCAATTGCAGGCGAGCATTCACATGCCTCGAATTGGTTGCGGACTCGCCGGAGGCAAGTGGGAAATGATTGAGCCGATGATTCTGGACTGGATTCCGGGAACGGAAGTGCTTGTTTACGGCTCGGCGGCGTCATCGCAGGCCGCGCAATCATCGGACTTAAAGTTCTACTTACCGAAGCGGCCACCGGCCTCGCCTCTCAAAAAAGAGAACAACCAGATGCCAATGACATTGGTTTGATTCTATCAATTTCGCGCCTCCCCGCTCGCGTTCTAATAAACCTCAGCCGAACGCTTCGCGCCCACCGCTGCGGTCCCCGGCGTGTACACCCGGAATATTGCAATCTTGCTTGCAAGCTTACAAACAAACCAGCAAGCAATTCAGATAGCAACCAAGCAAGAATATAAGAAAGCTAACTCTCTAGTATGATTGTTTGTAAGTCTGAATGTTTGTTTGATTTTATGCTTGCAAGCTTTCAAGCGACCATCAAATGTAGGGTGCCATGCTGATGGCATTGGCAAATTCCAAAGGAGGGGTGGGCAAGTCCACCATCGCTGTTCATCTGGCTGTCTGGATGGCCGAGCAGGGGCACAAGTTTGTCTTCGTGGACTCAGACGTTCAAGGCTCCTCATCGGCCTGGCTGAAAGAAGCCTCGCCAAATCTCGCCACCGTCCGCTTGGTGACGCCCGACGACATCCTCGACCAGCTTCCAAAACTCAGCGTCAATTTTGAACACGTTGTCATTGACGGACCGGCCGGTCTTTCAGAAGTCACGCGCAGCATCCTCTATCTGTCGGACATTGCAATCTTCCCCTGTGGCCCGTCCGTCCTTGACCTGCGAGCCGCCATTGACGCGGTCGAGGTGACCCGGAAGATTCAGGAAATCCGTGGAGGGTTGCCCCATGCCATCATCATCCCCAACAAACTCCAACCCCAATACCGTCTCTCACGCGAGCTTCTCGACACCGTGCGCAATCTGGGGATGCCCGCCGGCGACGGCCTCTGTCTCCGGCAGGCGTATGCTGACGCCGCCGGCCAAGGCACAGTTGTCTGGCGAATGAATTCCCCCGGCGCGCGCGCCGCCACCGCCGAACTCCAGTTCTTCTTCCAACAACTCTTCGCTTATGAATCCACCTCAAACCCGCCGAACCATGGCCGCCGCCTTGCAGCCCAACACTCCGGCGATCACGCCTGAAGCCTTGAACCTCATCAAAGCAGGCACGCCCGTTCCACAAAACCCCAATCCGCTTTTGACTTCCGCCGCCATTCCGACTGCAGGAAACCAGGAGGCTGCCGCCAAATCGGCGGCTGAATCCGCCCCGGTCCAAAAGTCCAAGATACAACAAAAAGAGACCACGCCCGAGACTATCACGCTGGTCTCTGTAAATTACCGGCTCCCCGCAGCAATTCCCACCGCACTCCTCAAGGCTTCATCCGACCGAAAACTCCGGAAGACAAAACCTTACACGCAACAAGACATCGTCGGTGAAGCCCTTGCGGAGTGGCTAAAAAAGCACGGATACCTGAATTGAACCAGTTTCACAATTGCCAAATTGCCATCGTCCGATTGCGGTGTCAGGAGCAATCCTCTATCGTGGACACGTGGCTAAAATCGTAGTTTATGCAGACGAGTCCGGCACACACGACCTGTCCGCCCGCCAACCGGGGGCAAACGTCGCTGTTCTTGGAGGCTACGCTGGATTTGCTGAAGACTGGGAGACCTTTGAAGCAGAGTGGCGTGCTGCCTTGTCGCAATATCGGGTCCCGTTTTTTCATTTCTGCGAATTTTCCAACAAGAAAAAATGCGCCAAGGATACGAAAAGCCCATATTTTGGCTGGGATGGCCCCCGCCGTCATGAATTTCTGTTCACGATGGCGAAAATCGCCGGGAACCGTGTCCGATTCCCATGCGCAGGTTCATTCCTGTTGGCCCATTTTCATTCCGACAAACGGATCAAGATTGCGCTTCGGAATATGGGCTTGAATGACGTCCAGATCAACGGCCCCCATCTTGTCTATTTCAGCCTGTTCCATGAGTTTTTTGACGCGTTTCTAAGGGAACTCAATGCGCGACACCCGGACTTTGCCGGGGTAATCGAATTCGTCTTCGACCGAAAGGATGACGACCGGTATTGGGCGCTGTCAGCCAATCAGATGTTTGAACTCTTTAGCGAATCGGACCCGAGGTTCGAAAGCATCAGGTTTTCGGACAAGAAAATTGATCTGCCGCTTCAGGCTGCTGACATGTTCGCGTACCGTACCCACCAGATTTTCGAGAACCAGCACAAGTCAAGGGACCACCATGTTTTCAAACCTTTGGATTACACGCTCTTTGGCAATTTCACCGGCCACGATGATTTTATGACGTATTTCGCAAAAACCTACGGCGTCCCACTGCCGCAGTTGAAAAAGTGATTTCTCCCGGAGGGTGGGGGATTCTTTTTTTATTGCAGGTGCCATCCCGTCGGCTAGTTGTATGCCGTGAACAGAATTTTATTTGTCATCGTTGCGGCGCTTGCCCTTGTCGCTTTTCCGTTTAATGCCGGTGCGTGGGATGGCGCCGGCCACATGGTCATTGCCGCTGAGGCATTCCGCCAGCTTTCGCCGGAATTGAAAGCCGAGGCTATTGATCTTTTAAAATCGCATCCTGATTTCTCCAAATGGACCAACGCCTACCATCCCGATCCCAATGTTGATTTGGCCACGTTCATATTCATGCGCAGCAGCACTTGGCCGGATGAAATCCGGCGCAGCGGCAACCCATACGACCACCCGGACTGGCACTTCATTGATTATCCGCTCCGCCCGCCGGGCTTCGCGTTTGAACCCGATGCGCGCCCCACGGACAACGTCCTCTACGGCATCGCCGAGAGTGAAAAAACATTGAGCGACGCCAAAGCCAGCCCTGAAATCCGCGCCGTGTATTTGTCATATCTGATTCATCTGGTTGGCGACATCCACCAACCGCTTCACTGCGAATCGTATTTCGGCGACGGGTATCCCAACGGGGACAAGGGAGGGAATAATTTTTTCGTGAAGCCCGCGCGGACCGGCGTCCGCTTGCACGGCATCTGGGATGGCCTTCTTGGCACATCCGCCAACGCCCAGTCGGCATGGAAATACGCCGTCACGATTGACGTGCAATTTCCCCGCGTCGGTCTGCCCGAATTGCAGACCAACACGACGCCGAAATCCTGGAGCCTCGAAAGCCGCCAGCTTGCCATTCAATACGGCTACTTGAGTGGCAACTTGCAGGGCAGCACCGAGGCCGGTACTGCGCCGCCGTTGCCTGATGGCTATACGAAAGCCGCGAAGGCTGTCGCAGAGCGACAGGCCGCGCTCGCCGGCTACCGACTCGCCGACGAGATTCAGAAGTATCTCGCCGTCGGCAAACCCGCCGCACTCACGGCGGATATGACAAACCTCGTTGCCGAATCCCCCGCAACTGCCAACCGCAAAATCGCTGCCACCGAGGCCAGCCAGCACTACAACGAATCGCTCACCGTGACCGGCAAAGTCGCGCAGGTCAGCAGCAGGGGAACCGTCGCGTTCCTGAACCTCGACAAGCGCTTTCCTGATTCACCGTTCACCGCCGTCATCTTCCAGAACAATCTCGATGCCTTTGACGACCTGCAAAAATACGCAGGCAAGAATGTCGAAATCACCGGCACCGTCACCGAGTATCGCGGCAAACCGGAAATCGTTCTGGATTCCCCGACCCAGATCAATGTCGTCCCGTAAGCGGACCGCCTACAAGGGAGGTTGGGGGGAACCCTTAGCAATTTGCCGAAAATTGCTTGTATTCGGCCTTTTTCGTCACATCATTGCGCAACCATGAGCTCCCTACTGGAATTGTCACCGAAACAACTCAGACAGGCCGCACGCCTCAAAGAGAAAATTTCCACACTCGAAAGCAGGCTGGCCAGGATCATTGGAAGCACAAAACCCGTCACTGCCGTTTCTGACAAACCGGCGAAACGCGGCATGAGCGCCGCAGGCAGGGCCGCAATCGCCGCCGGTCAAAAAGCCCGTTGGGCGAAAGTTCACGCCGCCAAAGGTCCGGCGAATGATGGTAAGCCGGCCCGAAAAAAACGCAAGATGAGTGCCGCCGGCCGGGCTGCCATTGCCGCAGCCGCGAAGGCCCGCTGGGCCAAAGCCAAAGCCGCCGGCAAATCGTCGCTTTAAGCTCCGCCTGCGGCGCGTGCCTTGGAAGGGTCGGGAGGAATTTTCCCGATGGCATTTCACAGCCATCCCATTCCAACGGCTTTCGCCTCTTGGATCTTCCGCTGTTTTTTCCGCAAGCGTTCCATTTCCTCCACAATCGCAACATTGAGCGTCCGGGTTTCCCCAAAGGCTGTCGAGGTGCTCGCATTGCATTCACCAAGGACCGCATGCTGCACCCCGGTCCCGTTGTCCTGGCAGAAAACCTCCATAGCCATCGGACGTTCGCGAACCCGCGAGACCAGTTCCTTGACGAGCGGAATGTTGTCGGCATACAACTTGATCTCCTCACGCGCCCTTGTCGCGGAAACATAGATTTGCGCATGGTCCATTGCCGGGGCCGAGAACTTCGCCGTCTGCGCAAGGTACACGCAGTCCACCGACCGGCTTTGCGACGAGTGAGAGGTCAGGGTGTAGGCGTATTCCATGTGCGGAAAGTTTTTATCCAGCCGCCAGCCGTTGCCCAGGACGATCCGCCCCTTCGGGTCCAGATAATCAATCTTGTATTCATTGCCGTTGCTCACGCGGTGGTTGTCCACCGTCCGGCTGTTGATCGTGATGCGGATATGCTCGCCCTCGCATAGTTCCGTCTTTTGCTTTTCGTACACGTTGAAGTTCGCCGCCTCGTTTAGTGGCAAGGCTTTGATCTTGTCGGCAAGCGCGCCCTTGCGGCGCACGCGGACAACCTCATCCCGCACGTCAATGACCTCGACACGCTCGCCGAGTTTGAAGCCCTTTGTGTGTTTGTTGAATTGCACTATGAGGCCCTTGTCGTAACTCTTGTAAAATGCCCTTTTTGCCTCCGTCCATGAAAGGTCCTTCAAGGTGTCCCACTCGACGGACTCCTTGAGCCGCCCGCGCTCCTTAAGCCGGCTGCGGATTCCCTCCGTCACGTTGTCGCATTCCTTGTGCGTGGGGGCCACGACCAGCGCCGTCTTTCCGCGCTCAAGCGCATTCACGTAATCCTCCGCGATGGCCGGCTGCCGCTCCTCGACGGACATTTCCTTCACGGCTCCCATCTCCTGCAAAATGTCAAACGCCCCTTCAATGTCCTTCGCCACGACGCGCTTGACGAACTCCTTGTAGCGTCCCTTTTGCCGCTGGATTTCATCCACGCGCGCCACACTCAGATGCGCGAACTTCTCCAGAAGATCAAACGCCTGCCCGCGTTGCACCGGGCGATGCTGCCCGGTGTCGCCTATGAGCACGACACGGGCGTCCAGTTGTTCCGCGAGGGCCAGCAACTGGTCCGCGTCCTTCGTCGAAAGCAACCCCGCCTCGTCAATCACCCACACCGCCCCCATGGCCTGCGCCTGCAACTGTTTCGACGCGAAAAGTTGCGCCACCGTCTCGGCGTTTTCAAACCCGACTTCCGGCAACCTCTCGCGGGATGCTTCCGCCGACGGAGCCAGCGCCAGAATCCGGCACGCGTTGGCTTCCAGTCCCCGCCGCAACTCCTGGAGCAGGGTTGTTTTTCCAGTGCCCGCGAGCCCCGCGATTCCCATCACGCGGTCACGCGATGTCAGGACATGTCGCACCGCATTCCGCTGCTGCTCGTTCAACATCTGTTCCTGGATTGCCCACCAGGAATTCATCGGCTCGAATTTCCATTTCCCGCCGAGGCACCGTTCGATGATCCGGTTCTCCTCGTCCAGGACTTCCTGTGTACTCACGAACATTTTGCAGCCAATTTCCTTCCGCAGAAGGGGAGTCTCCGCGAGCACCTTCTCGACTCCCTGCCACGTCGCCAACCCGCAGTTCCAGCCATTGAAGGCTTCCGCCTGCAACTGGCGGAGCGTTGTCACGCTCTGGCGCTCGAAAATGTGCCGCATCGCGAAAGCCACCGCCCGCCTGTCGTGTTCCGTCACCGTCACCGCCGCCTTTCCGTCCATCTCGTGTGGCCGCGTCCGCATGTTGATGGATTCACGCTTGCGCTTCCCGTCTCCCTTTGCTGTCTTCTGACGTCCAAGCAAATCGGAAGTCTTTTCCGCCTCCGCCGCCACCGCTTCCGCTGTGTCCGGCGTAAAAGTGATTTGCTCGGTTAATTCGCCCGCACGGGACCGCGCCAGACGCGTTTCAAGGGCCTTAAAAGGCTTTTTCTCCTCCTCAGTCAGCCCGTTGAACCAGAACTCCTTCAACTCCGGCATGGAAAGGCTTCTGGCCTTTCTTTCACGCGTCATCGCCCCGAGCTTTGCCTTTTGCGCCGGGTCCGTGATTCCCAACCGTGCCGCCGTTTCCTCAATTTCCATCGTCCGCCGGCTGAATTTTTCAATCAACCCCCGGAAGAATCCTCCAAGCTCGAAAGCGTGTTCCGTCGGCTCGATTTCCAAGCCCATCCGCTTTTTCCCAAATTCCGCCAGCGCCGTCAGGAAGACCTTGTCCAGAAAGACCGTGTGATCCACCACATCCCCCATTTGCGCCGCCTTGAACTGCTTTTCCACCGGATCCCACGTCACGTTGAAAATGACGTAATGCACATGGACGTTGGGGTCGGGGAATCCATCCACAGGCCGGCTGGTCAGGTGAATGTGCTCCGAGGCCACGAGGTTGCCGGTTGGCCGGTCATAGTCCTGCCCGTTTTTCCGCACCCGCGTCGCGATTAGTTCCTCCAGCGCCGCGATGGCTTTCGCCCCCGCATAGCGCAGTCCCTCGATGAACCGTTCGTCGCCCGTGTAGGCATACCCCAGCGACCACGACTTTGGGGCACTCAAGGTGTGATCCTGTGCAATCCGCATTCCCTCCCGCATGATCGGCTTCAACTTTTCGCCGGTTTTCGGGTGCTGGTTCGCGCAGAGACGCTCGAAGCTTTGCGAGTCCACCCGGCCTTCCAGTCCGAGGAGGGCGGCAGTTTTCCCCACCCAAAAACCCGTAAATTCTTGCGAGTCGAAATAGTACGCTTCTGGGGTCTTAAGCTCGATGAAATATCCCACCACCTCTTTCACCGAAGTATATGTGCAAAACGTATGCACTACACTCGAAGTGGTAGAATATTTCTTTGACGATTTGGTCCAGATGGCAAACCTAAAATCCATCCAACTGCCATCTCAGATAACGAAGTCCAAAAAGCATCCATTTCGAGTTCCAGAATGACTTCCGAAATCCAACGCCAGATATATGTCCAAAAACGCGACAAAATCATGTCAGACATATCCCCGCTGCACAGCAGCGGGCAGAAACGGCAGCGTTCAGTGCGCATGGCGTCAGCCTCAGCAGAAGGGTTTCGGGGTGCCACAGGTGGCCTTGATGAAGTCCTCGATTTGCTTTCGGGGAATCAGCACTTTGCGGAGGGCCGAGCACGGTTTTAGGAGTCCGCGTTGTATGAGCCGGCGGACGGATTTGGTGCAGCAGTTCAGGGCGGCGGCAGTCTGGTCAATGTCGTAAAGAAGAGGTTCGACCTGGGCGGCCTTGACGGTTTCGGGGGACGGCAGTTGTATGTTTCTCATGTTCGTTTTTTTGTGGCCGTGATTGGCCACGCTGCCGTTTTCGCAAAACTCGCAAATCATTGATTCCAGACTTTTTGCGGAGTTTTCCGGACTGTTTTCAGAGGTTTTTTCGGAGGCTTCAGAAGCCAAGAAAATGACAAAAAATGTAATGCGCCGGGATTGGGGAGCCTGACAAAATTTTGCATGGAAGCGGCTGGAAAATCCGCCCAGAAAGTCGTCGCCAAATCGGCAACCGAGTTGTTTGCCGGGGGGAAGGAGTCTCCCCCGAAGGACCAAAGACCGCTTCTCATCCTGCGATTCTGGAACAATCCCAAACGCGAGCTCTACCACGCCGAGTTCCGTGCCCATCCCGCCTGCCGGAAGGAGGCTTACATCAAGCAGCGCGACACAAAGGGATTCAGCTTCACCTGGTCAAAGACGGCCAAGGCCCTTTCGGTTTTGTTCCTGGAATACGCCTGTGCCGGCCTGGAGAACCGGGCGGGAGATTTCTCATTTCCCGGCGAACGTCGTGGCAGCCTCGCAGCCACTTTGGCCGACGCAATGCCCAAGAATACCGGATACCTGATTGAACTTTTCAAAGAATATCCCAAGGGGGGAGGCGAGGATGTTCTCGTTGAAAAGGTGCTGGACGGACACAATCTCGACGGCAAGGAGGACAACGAACGGCGGCTGTTGATCCATGCCGACTACCTTCCTCCCGAACGGGTGGAGATTTACCTTGAGGGGCGGCGACTGACCGAGCCTCAAGAACTCCGGACCCTGAACGACGAACTGCGCAGGGCGAACAAACTCGAACCCTCCCGCCAACCGCCGCCACCACCCAAACCACAGAAGCCAGCCACGGAGATTCCCAAACAGGAACCTCCAAAGCAGGCGGAAAAGCCTGCCGCGCCCACGAAGCAACGGGATCTGACCGCAGGGGAATTCCTCTTGGAATTCAAGCAACTGCCGAAACAGGAAACCACCCCAAAGGAGGAGGCACCCCAAGACTCAGCGCCCCCTGAACCTCCGACACCCCAGATTGACCCCAAGCTCTTTGAAATCCAGAACCCGGATGAAATTGAATGGGATGACTCCTCGCCCCTCATCAATTTTGGACGTTCAGAGAGTACCGCCGATGTCTGGACCATCCGGGATGCTAGCGAGGGAGTGCTCATCATGGGAAGCATTGGCAGCGGCAAGACCAGCGGCAGCGGTTCGGCCATCGCGACGACCCTCCTCCAATCCGGTTACGGCGGGCTTGTGCTGACCGCCAAGACCGACGAGGCAAAGCGCTGGTTGCGCCTGTGCGAACGGACTGGGCGCAGCGCCGATTGCATCCACGTCACCCCCGCGAGCGGACACAAACTGAATGTCCTGCAATACGAGGTGCAGCGCCCCGGAGACCGTGTCTCGAAGACAGATGATTTGTTGGCCCTGTTCCGCGCCATCACCAGTGCCATGTCCCGCACAGACGGCGGGGAGTCAAAGGACCAATTCTGGACGCAGGCCCCGGACGCCCTGATGAAAAACCTGATTGAGGTTTTCACCATTGCCAACGAACCAATTTCGGTCAAAAGCTTCAGCCGCTTCCTCGTTCGTGCTCCCGAAGAAGTGGGGCAATCGTGGCTCGGGAGGGGGTATTTCACGGAGATTCTCAACCGCGCCCGTGAAAATCTCAAGAACGGAACCGATCAGGACCGGTTGGTGTTCCCGGAAGTCTGGGACTACTGGACCATTGCCTTTCCCAAGACTCCCGACATCACCCGTGGCGGAGTCATCGCCACTTTTGAGGCGATGGCGTCCACGATGAAGGGACGGGGCATCTATGAGATGATTGGCATGGAAACCAATCTCACCCCTGAGATGATCCTGTCCGGGAAGATCGTCATTCTGGATTTCCCTCTCAAGGCGAGTGTCCGGGGCGGATACATGGTGCAATCGCTCTGGAAGCTGCTTTATCAGCAGGCGATTGAGCGGCGCGCGGACAAGGGAAAAACATCAGCCCGTCCGGTGTTCCTCTGGGAGGACGAGGGGCACCTGTTATTCTCCGAATACGACCGTGAGTTCCAACCGACCGCACGCGATTGCCGCGCCTGCCACGTCATCCTGTCCCAGAACCTTCGCAATTTCGGGAGCCTCGGCCATAACGAGGACACCGTCCACTCGGTTTTCGAGTCCATGAACACCCTCATCTTCCACACCAACGGGGACCCCAAGACCAACAACTGGGCCTCCGAAAAAATCGGCGTGGTCAAGGAGCGGCACTTCTCGACCGGGGGACTCTTCAAGGGATTCACGCAAAAAGACTATTCCATTTCCAGCCTTATTTTTGGCCAACCGCCGGAAGAGAGGGCTTGTGCTGGCAACCTCTCCATCGAGGAAACCGAAAAACTTGGAATGCGCCCGGAGGAATTCAGCAAACTCAAGAAGGGTGGGGATGGCACCTGCGAGGCGGTGATCCTCTGGCTGGCGCACCAATTCGAGATCAACGGCGGCAAACAATTCTGCAAACGGACCTTCGCGCAGGAACCCAGATAAAATTATGAATGAAATAGGCGGACCAAATTTCCCGGATTTCCCGGGAGGAAAATACTTCGAGGACCAGGTAAACAAATTCAACCGCAAGGCGGCAGGCGAGGGAGGCAAGTGGTTCATCAAATTTTTGGGGACCGCGACCGAGCCTTTCTTCAGAGTTGGCATGGGGGAGCGGCATTACAATTACGGTGACTTCATCCCGGCTTCGATTATCTGGCTCAACTGCGCTCTCTTGGGCTGGATGTTCTCACCCGGCACTTTCCTCTTAGGTTGGGTGGCCCTGGCACCCGGCTTGGAGCGCTACCAACACCTGTTGGGGTGGCGTGGCTTCCCCCTGCTCGCCGGTTTGGTGATGGCCTTTTTTCAATGGAAAGTGGGGTTGGCCAATGTATGGGCTGCGAAAGCCCGTCTGGAATCGGGCGCTACCAGCCACAGTCGCAGTCGTGGAACCCCGCGTTACGCAAACGAGACGCTGGCACTTGTCAAAATCGAAGTTCTTCTCGCCATTTTCAATTTGCCAATAGCCGTGCTGTTCGGCATCGGCTACGGGATCAGCGCGTCCCTCAAGAGCGCACAGGATGCGGCCATTCGTCAGCGCTATCTGGACGCGGTGGATGCCGAAATTGAACGGGTGTACCTGAAGGATTGCGCCTTGGGGAAAGTCCCGCCGGACGTAACGTTCCTTTACCATCCGATTGACCCGTCCATTGAACCCGCCACCCGCGAGAACATCGCCGCCTCGATGGTGGGTGAACCCGTAAAGATCATTGGAACACCCCCTCGAAAGAGAGGCGATTCCCAAACAAACCAGCGAACCACGCCTGTTCAACCAACGCCGGAACCGAGTCCGCGAGCGCAGGCTCCGGCAGCACAACAATTCCAGCAGGGGAAATCGGCTCCCGCGCCATCCGAACCGGAACGGCAACAGACGTCACAGCAGAATTTCTTCCAAGAGCAGGAGCCTGAACCACCGGCGAAGGGTGGGCTTCTGACAGAAGAGCAGCTTTTGAAAGCCGCCAGGTTTGGAGTCTTCCTCCGCCGGGCCATCATTTTTCTATTTTTCGCGGGAGCGCTTCTCAGTGCGTTTTATTTCGGCGCACGTTTTGTCCGTTCGTTTTGGAAGTCACACCCGATAGTTGCCGCGCAGTCAAATCCCCAACCGGCACCCGTAGCCCGTGCCGCAGCGCCCACGCCTCAAAACCAGATTGCGCCGGCAGTAATGCCTGCCGCAACGCCACCGAATCCCGTCACGCCTGTAGCAGCGACTCCCGCACCGCCGCAGCAAATCGCCAATCCACAACCTCCCGCACCGGAGGTCGTACAGCAAACGTCTGTGAATCCAATTTCCAACGAGAGTCCGGCATCCTCTCCCAAAATCGTGCATGTGCTTCCGGGAGGAAAGACAATCCAGGTTTCCAATCCCACCCCGGCGAGCGCCGTGCGTGCGGAATTTGAGGCATTCAATGCGTTCCAAAATTTCTGTGTCCAAAGCGTCACCAACGACCTCAGCCGCCTTGACCAGATCCCCAACGAGAAATACAGAGATCAAATTTCGGGAAAATTCAACAAACTCTCAACGCAGATAGGCCAGTTGGTCAATTCACAAAAGAGCCTCCTGATAGGACTCAAGCCGGGCGTTCCCGCCGATGAGCTTGCCGTAAAAAACCTCCCGCCGATGCTCGCGGACCGCGAACGCACGTCCAACGCCCTGCACCACCTTGACATTGAGATTTCCAACGCAATCATCGCGCAGTGACCCGGACAACACGGTTCACCCCACCATGAAGACGAAACGAAAGCGTGCCCCCAAAGTTGAGGAGAAGAAATCGGAAATGAAGTTTTCGCCCGCCGAACTCAGACGCATTGCGAGTTCATCCTTCGCCCCCCCAGGAATCCATGTCGTCACGACTGCTGCGAAAGCCAAGTTGAATCCCAATCTCAAAGGATTCGTCGGAGCCAGGTTGGAAATTGAGGCTGCAAATAAATTGAAACAAGAGCAGCAATCACAAGCCGGCGAAAAGGCAAGGGGAGATAAATCTAAAATTTGATTTTTTGCGGCGTAGGATGACTATGTTCAAAGTGCAAATGTCCCGGCAGAAATCCACGTTTCCACAGCCCGTTCTATACTGCTCTTCTATACTGCGATTTTGCGCTGCTCGGCCCTGTTGCCGTTCTATACTGTCGTTCTATACTAAATGACATTTTTGGAGTCCAAAACAGGCTTTTCAGGCCCAATTCGGAAGGGGCAAAAAAGTGATTATCTGATTGGGAGTCAATGGGATTCTCGATTTGTCCAAACCGGTCCAAAACCCCTTACTCATACCCCAAGCAAGCGCGCTAGCCGGGCTACGCTACGCCCCGAACCATTGGAACGCCGATAGTACACCATCCCCGTTCGGTATCAACCCGTAAGTTTGACAATTCCGGCAAAGTTTGAAAATATCGGAGCCAGCACCACCAAGGTAGTGAGCGGACAGTCACGGCTTGAAATTTGGCTCCTCACCCCCGGCCCTCTCCTCCTTCGGGGAGGAGAGGGAGGGGAAACACGTCCAATGACGTTCCATGTTTCGCTGATAGCCACAATAAACGGCGAGGATTCCATTATTCATATCATCATATCTTGATGCGTTGATTTTTAGTTTGCATTTCGCTCTGGGTTGGATACCTTGTTTCCCATGTCTAACCACGGCGAACTGTTGCGCCAGGCCCTCCGCGAGCGCATCGTCATCATTGACGGTGCGATGGGCACCACCATTCGCACCTACGGCCTCGGCGAGGCGGACATCCGCGGCGAACGTTTCAAGGACGCAAAGAAAGACCTCAAGAACAACGGCGACTTGTATTCCCTCACGAAGGCGGACGTGATTTGCGACATCCACCGCCGCTTTCTTGAAGCGGGCGCGGACATCATTGAGACCAACACCTTTTCGGCGACCAGCATCGGCCAGAGCGAATTTTTTGTGGACGATCCCCGCGAGCATGGCGGGCGCAAAGACCCGGCGTTTTACCAGGGGGTCATCGAGGACAAGTTCCTGAACGAGCTGGCGTGGGAGATCAACGAACAATCCGCCCGTCAATGCCGGGAATGGTGCGACCGCATCGCCAACCAGACCGGCAGGCCGCGCTTCGTGGCCGGGGCCATCGGACCGCTGACCGTCTCGCTGTCCAATTCCCCGGACGCGGACGACGCCGGCTTTCGGGTCTGCACCTTTGACCAGGTCAAAGCCGCCTACGCCAACCAGGTGCGGGCGCTTATCGCCGGCGGTTCGGACATTCTGCTGGTGGAGACCATCTTTGATTCGCTCAACGCCAAAGCCGCCTTGGTGGCCATTCAGGAAGTCTTTGAGCAGGACAAAAAAATTCTGCCCCTCATGATTTCCGCCGCCGTGGGCCGCGGCGGTGAAACCATGATTTCAGCGCAAACCATCGAAGCGTTCTGGAATGCCACCAAGCATGTGCGCCCGCTGGCCATCGGTCTGAATTGTTCCCTGGGCCCGGACCTGATGAGGCCGTTCCTGGCCGAGTTGGCCGAAAAATCCAACACAGCCATTTCCTGCTATCCAAACGCCGGATTGCCCAATCCGCTTTCGCCCACCGGCTTTGATCTGCAGCCGGAGGACATGGGCCGGTTCCTGAGCGAATTTGCCGAGAGCGGATTGATCAACATCGCCGGTGGTTGCTGCGGCAACACGCCGGAGCACATCGCGGCTATTGCAAAAGCCCTGGCTGGACGGCATCCGCGCGAATTCGCGGCTGCGGAGACACGGAGAAAACGCCCTGTCCTGACTCCGTCCCCGTCCGCCGCGCCTGAGCCGGGAGAAGCCATCACCCCCCTGCCCCTCCGGCTCTCCGGCTCGCAGCCGTTCACGCAGCAAATTGGCACGTTTATGATGATTGGCGAGCGCACGAATGTGGCCGGCTCGCCCAAGTTCGCCAAGCTCATCAAGGAAAACAAGTACGAGGAAGCCGTGGCGATTGCGCGGCAGCAGGTCGAGAACGGCGCGAACATCATAGACATCTGCATGGACGAGGGCCTGATTGACGGCGTGGCCGCCATGACCCGCTTCCTCCTGCTCCTGGCCAGCGAACCTGAAGTGGCCAAGGTGCCGTTCATGGTGGATTCCTCGAAATGGGAGGTCATCGAAGCCGGCCTGAAATGCATTCAAGGCAAGGGCATCGTCAATTCCATTTCCCTCAAGGAAGGCGAGGCCAAATTCCGCGAACACGCCGCGAAGGTGTTGAAATACGGCGCGGCGGTGGTCGTCATGGCCTTCGATGAAAATGGCCAGGCCGCCTCCTACGCCGAGAAAATCCGTATATGCGAACGCGCCTACCGCATTCTCGTGGACGAAGTCGGATTCCCCCCCGAGGACATCATTTTTGACCCGAACATTCTCACCGTGGGAACCGGCATCGAGGAGCACAACAACTACGCGGTGGATTTCATCCGCGCCACGCGCTGGATCAAGGAAAACCTGCCGCACGCCAAGGTGAGCGGCGGCGTTTCCAATGTCTCGTTTGGCTTTCGCGGCAACAATCCCGTTCGTGAAGCCATGCACAGCGCGTTCCTTTATCACGCCATCCGCGCGGGCATGGACATGGGCATCGTCAACGCCGGCATGTTGGAAGTGTACGAAGAAATCCGGCCCGAACTGAAGGAGTTGGTGGAAGATGTTTTGCTGAACCGCCGCCCGGACGCCACGGAACGGCTGGTGGCCTACGGCGAGAAAATCAAATCCACCTCGTCCACTTCCTCCACCCAGGAGGCCGTCGAAGCGGCCTGGCGCAAAGGCACCGTCGAGGAGCGCCTTTCCCATGCCTTGGTCAAGGGCATA
>Ga0326728_10013685_pt1 | contig 17528 bp, 10 predicted proteins | sample MB3enrmetagenome_FD_207602 | JGI IMG/M metagenome (GOLD analysis project Ga0326728, IMG submission 207602) | Lab enriched peat soil microbial communities from McLean, Ithaca, NY, United States - MB31MN | ecosystem: Environmental > Terrestrial > Soil > Wetlands > Peat | place: USA: New York... | reverse complement strand
ATGTCCAGCTCAAGCGCGCGCTGAAGCAGCGCTACAGTTTCGAAAACATCGTGGGCAAGAGCGAGCCCATGCTGCGCATCTTCGATCTGGTGACGCAGGTGGCGTCCAGCCGGTCCACGATCCTGCTACAGGGCGAAAGCGGTACCGGCAAGGAATTGATTGCCAAAGCCATTCATATGAATTCCTCCCGCCGCGACAAGGCCTTTGTGCCGGTCAACACAGGCTCCATGCCCGTCGATCTGCTGGAGTCCACCCTGTTCGGCCACGTCAAGGGAGCGTTCACCAGCGCCGTTGCCAGCAAGAAGGGTCTGTTCGAAATGGCCGATCACGGCACCATCTTTCTGGATGAAATCGGCACCATGTCGCTGGAGACCCAGGCCAAGATTCTGCGCGTCCTTCAGGACAAGCGCTTCATGCATCTGGGCGGCGTGCAGGAACTCCAGGTGGACGTGCGGGTCATCGCCGCCACCAATATCAATCTGCGGCAACTGGTGCAGGAAGGAAGGTTCCGCGAAGATCTGTTTTATCGCCTCAACGTCATTACCATCGATCTGCCTCCGCTGCGCGAGCGCCGGGAGGATATTTCCTTGCTGGCGGGTTTTTTTCTCAAGCGGTATGCCGACGAAAACGGCAAGGCGGTGGATCAGATCAGTCCCGAAGCGATGCGCTTGCTCATGGATTATCCCTGGGCGGGGAATGTGCGGGAACTGGAAAATGCCATGGAGCGCGCGGTCGTACTGTCCACCGGTCCCTCCATTGGGGTTGAATTACTGCCCCAAAGCATCCTGGGCCAGAGTGCCGCCCTGCCGGCCATCGAGCCTGGCCCCGATACCTCGCTCTTCGACATGGTGGAAGCTTGCGAGCGGCGCATCATTGTCGACATGCTGGAAAAATGTAATTGGAATCAAACCGAAGCCGCGGAGCGCTTCCATGTCCCGCTGTCCACCTTGAACCAGAAAATCAAGCGCCTGAACATCGAAGTGAAGCGAAAATCGCGCGAGCCGTAAGAGCGTTTCACGTTAAAACCGCGGGTGGCTATTGGCAATTGGCCAAGCCGGGCAGCCGTGAAGATCTACGAAAACAACGAAGGGCCTGAAACTATCTTAAAAAACTTCGGGCCACTTTTGCGCGCCGTGGTAGATGGCGAGAATTGCAATGCGGTTCTCGGTAATTGTGTATGCGGCGATAAATGGGGTATTTGCAATGACCAGTTCGCGCGCGCCGTCCACTCGACCCGTTCTGCCGGACATGGGGAACGGGGCGACTTGTTGAACGCTGGTCACGATATGCCTCGTGATCCGGGCCGCAACCTCCTCGCTGTTGGCCAATGCAATATAGTCGTAGGCCTGATCTAGCTGGCGGATCGCCTGCTCTGTCCATTCGATCATGGGCGTGTGCGGCCCGTCCTTTTAACCCGCTTTACGACCTCTTCATGGCTTACAACGCGGCCTTTTCGCAGGTCTTCCAGACCCTTGCGCACGAGCGCGTCCTGGTATGCATGCAGCTCGATGTAATTCGTGATGGCCTCGTTGATGAGGTAGCTTCGTGGGCGGTCCCGGGCGGTGGCAAGCGCATCCAGAGCGTCTATTTTGTCCGGAGCGGCTCTGAAACTTACGGTCTTTTCCGGGCGGCTCATAATGCCATAAGATAACATGTATTATTCTGTATTACAATTCTGTTTGCCAGCCCGCGTACCAGGGAAGCGCAAGGGGAACGCGGGAACCGGCAACGTGAAGCGAAAAACGTTTTTTCTTCCTTAGGTCACTACTTCGGCACGCTTTCCGGTCCGCGCATCTGATATTCTTCGGTCGTCCGGACCTCATGGAACTGATATCGCCAACCGAGTTTGCCAAGGACAAAGTGCTGGCCGTACAGGAGTACTACCAGCTCTCGGCCCAGGCTGTCGCCAACCTGGCCCGCCAGCCGCGCTACATTGCCGATACCTTGCATCAGGCGGATATTATTGGCGTAGGCTCGCTGCCCATTGTGGTGTTGACGGGGTTTTTCACGGGCGCGGTGCTGGCGTTGCAGAGCTCGAATACGCTGCAAAGGTTCGGGTCGCTGTCGCTGATCGGCGAACTGGTAGCGGAATCGATGGTGCGCGAACTGGGGCCCGTGCTGACCGGCTTGATGGTGGCCGGCCGCAACTCGTCCGGCATGGCCAGCGAACTGGGCTCGATGAAGGTAACCGAGCAGATCGACGCAATGCGCGCCCTGGGCACCGATCCCGTCAAGAAACTGGTAACCCCGCGCATCCTGGGGACCGTATCGATGCTGTTTTTCCTGACCATCATCTCCAACTTTGTCGGCCTGGCCGGCGGCGCTTTTGTATCCGGAACGCTGCTCGGTCTGGACGCGCACCAGTACTGGCAGAATGCCTGGCAGTCTCTGGCTTTTGCCGATATCGTCATGGGACTGACGAAGCCGGTATTTTTCGGTTTCATTGTCGCCACCATCGGTTGCTATTACGGGTTGTCGGCCAAAGGAGGGACGCAAGGTGTAGGCCGGGCGACAACGCAGGCGGTCGTGGCCGCATCCGTGCTCATCCTGGTGGTGGATTTCTTCCTGACCCGCTTCCTGATGGTCATTCTTCCGGGTATGTAATCATGTCCTCGCTTTCTCTCCCCGTTGCCCCTCCCCCGCCGCCGGCGGAAAGCCGTCATATTGCCATTCAGTTTGAGGATGTGTCCATCGGCTTTGAAGGCAAGCCGGTGCTGGACGGCGTCTCCTTTCAGTTGTTGCGGGGAGAGAGCAAAATCCTGCTGGGCGTGGCCGGCTCGGGGAAGAGTACCATCCTGAAGCTGGTGCTCGGACTCATTCGGCCCGATGGCGGGCGAATCGTTGTGCTCGGCCACGAAGTCACCGAAATGACCGAAGTGGAGCTGTTCGACGTGCGCCGTGACATCGGCATGGTCTTTCAGGAAAGCGCGCTGTTTGACTCCCTCACCGTGCGGGAGAATGTTTCCTACCGGTTAAGCGAGGAACACGATATCTCCAGCGAGGAGATCGAGCGCCGCGTGCGCGAAGCGCTCCGGTTCGTGGAACTGGAACAGACGCTGGACATGATGCCGGCGGAACTTTCGGGGGGCATGCGCCGCCGCGTGGCCATCGCCCGCGCCATCGTGAGCCAGCCGGAAATCCTGCTTTACGACTCGCCCACCGGCGGCCTCGATCCCGTGACCTCAACCACCATCCTCGAACTGATCGTGAAACAACGGGACGTGTACCGCAGCAGTTCGTTGATGGTGACGCACCGGCTACAGGATGCTCTGCTGTTGGCCACCCATTGGTTTGACACGAAAACCAATCAGATGCAGCATCTCGAACCCGGCGCCAATATCAACATACGCACCACGTTTATGCTGCTGCGCGACGGCAAGGTCATCTTCGACGGCCCGGCGAACGATCTGGTGCACAGCGAGGACCCGTATATTCGGGAGTATCTCAGCTAGGCGTCCAGGTGAGGAAGCGGAAAGGCCTCTCTGCTTCAATTGAGTAATACCAATCTGTCATCAGACATAGAGTAATCAAGCCGCCTTCTCAACAATCCATGGGAAGGCGGTCATGGAGCGGAGTTCCTCTGGCGCTTCATGCAAATGGCGCAGGCTCGTCTCGACTGTATCCATGACCTTGTCCAGAGTGTTGAAGATTTGATTGCGAATATCGTTTTCGCGGTAAGCATAGACATATTCGCGGACCAGTTGACTGCCAACGGCGGGCCGCAAGGGGAGCGGAGCCCGACAGCTTCGCGCATCGCTGATGCGTCCGAAACGGCCCTCGTCTTGAAACAGAACACGCATCCGAGTGCCCGCGGGAAGGCTCTGGGCTATGGCTTCGAGCATTTGAGGGAGTTTTTTGGGAAGGCTTCTCCAACCGCCGGATCTTGCTTGGCGGGATGAGGACGCGGGGTCAGTTTGCTTGCGCCATTCCGGACACTCAATAGGTCAGTACAACTACCGGTATGGGACCTCGATCTCCAGTTCCGGCAGGACTGCATTGAGCGCTTCGGCAACGGTCTGGACCTGAGGATCTCGAAGCACATTGCCGTGCTCGCCGGCGACGTCACGAATCTGCAAACCACCCCCTGCAAGGGCTCCCCAGCCCAGGTCCGGCGCCTCTCGCGTACCTAAAAACTCCATTCCACGGTAGCCGCGCTCGATGGCTCGCATCAGCGCGATTTTACCTGGATAGGGCCTAATCCTGTAGCGCACCATGGCTGACCGGTGAACTTTCTCCACTTGATAGTAGCGAAGACCAAGAGGCAGTTCCCTGTCCGCCAGATGGTAAGAAAAACAGGCCGCATCTTTCGCCTGTTTTACAAGCAACTGCCACCAATGTTCTCCCTTCTTTACGGCTTTTCGCACCAGATAAGGGAAGCCCTCGTCTCTCAGTTTTTGCCGGAAAGCGCGAAGTTTTTCAGTAGATTCGACGCGCTGAACGCTTCCCGGGGCGGAAGTATCGAAGAGAAAGAGCAACGCCGGCTCCGCTGCCTGCGCGCTGAGCTGTTGCGCCATCTCATAGGCGATCAGCCCGCCAAAGGACGCGCCCCCCAGCAGATAAGGTCCCCGCGGGCAAAAAGCGCGCAGTTCTTCTACATAAAGGGACGCCAATTCTTCCACGCTTGTTTCCCGGATTCTCCCCTCGGTCAATAGCGGAGAGCGAAAAGCATAGAAGGGCTGGCCGTCTCCAAGAGCTCTCGACAGCGGCTGATAGAAGACCACGTCTCCACCGACGGCATGGACACAGAAGAGTGGGATACGCGAGCCTTGGGGCTGAATGGCGATCAAATGAGACCAGGTCTTCTGTTCGGCGGCGGCCGGCTGTTTTGCTTTACGAATCACCGCGGCGAGCTGGCGCACGGTGCGGGCTTCAAACAGGACCGCCAGTTGGAGGTCCACCTGGAAGGCCTTCTTGATTTTGACGAAGAGGCGCACGCCGACCAGGGAATGACCTCCCAGGGCAAAAAAGTCGTCGTCCTGTCCAACCTCCTTCACACCCAGCATCTCTTGCCACCAGGCGGCCAGGGTGCTCTCCAGGTTCCTGCTTCCCGATGCGGGATCGGGTGCAGTCCTAACGCCTGCCGCCGGCAATGGGTTGGAGTTGCGCGTATCAAAATCGTGCAAAGCCTGCGTGGTGGCTATCACCGCGCGCGGAGTTCCGGTCATCAGTATCTTCGTCAAAGCCCGGGTACCGTCGAGCGGGGAGATTCCGGGCCGGCCGCCGGTTTCAATCAGTTGATCGCCGCCGGCCAGGGCGGCATTGCGCGCCAATGCATTTTCCTGCGAAGCCCTGGCAAAATCCGCGATGCGGCGCATGGCGAAGCCTTCGATCTCGGCCAGCAACTGGTTCTGTTCATCGCAGAGCGTGATATCGAAGGTTTCGACCTCGCCGCGATGCGGACTCTGCTGCCGGGAGCGGATGTGACTGAACAGTTTGCCGGGAAGCGGGCGATAGACGCGCATCCTCCGGTAAGAAATGGGAAGGAAGAGATCGCCGGAATGCTCGTAGTCTTCGGTGAGATAGAGCGCCGCCCCTGTCGCCATATCGAGCAGCGCGGGGTGAATGCGCAGCGCGGATGTTTCCGCGGAGTACTTCTCATCCAGTTCAATTTCGGCCAGTGCCTCATGCTTGCCGATGCGCAGCCGCCGAAGACAATGCCAATGGGGTCCGAAGTCGAGATGGCGCTCCTGCCGGGTCCGGTTCTGCTCATTGAAGATCAATTCGCGTTCGCAGCAGCGCGTCGCGATGAGCGCGCGATCGGCTTGTGCCGCGGGAGGCGCCAGGCAGGACGCAACGATTCCGGTCGAATGCTCAATCCACTCGCCGGCTTGCGAAAAGACCGCGAAGCGAAAGACGCCGTGGCGCGGCCCGCCTTCCTCATCGCGCTTCAACTGGACCCGCACTTCTCTGGTTTCGTCGCGGTCCAGCAGGAGTGGCGCAAGAAAGAACACATCCTGGAACTCGATTGCGCCGTGGCGCGAACCGCGCGAGAATGCGGCGGCGGCCATTTCCAGGTGGCCCGTTCCCGGAAACAATCCTTTGCTCCCCTGGTCCGCTTTTAACCTGTGATCGGAGAACAGCCACTGGCTTGACAACGAAAACCGGCTGGCATAGACGCTCTCTGCCGGTGTATCGAGCAGACGCTCCTGCAGCAGCGGATGCAATGCGCCGGCGCGCGCCGCCATGCCAACTTCGCGCCAGGAGCCCCAGTTGATGACCGTGACCGGAGCTTTCCGGCTCAGCGCGAAGGCATCGAGAAAGGCGTTGGCGGCTGCGTAATCCACCTGGCCCGGTGGCGGAAAGATCGAACTGAGGGACGAGAACAAGACAAAGCAACGCAGCGGCTGACCGCGGAGAGCAGCTTCGAGGACCAGGGTTCCACGCACCTTGGGATCGAGCACGCGCGCCGTGCCTTCGGCCGTCTTCAGCATCAAGGGGCCATCGTCGAGGACGCCGGCGGTGTGAAAGACGCCGTCGATTTTTCCGAAACGCCTCATGGCCTGCGCGACGATATTTCGCATCTGCTCGAAATTCGCAACGTCGCCCTGGGCCACCAGCAGACCGCCGGCAGCGGAGCGAATCTCGATGAGCTTTCGCATACGCTGTTTTTCGGAATCGCTCAAGCGCTCATCTTTCAGAACGTCTTGCCACTGGGCTTCAGGAGGAAGCGCGGAGCGGCTCACGAGAACCAGCCGCGCCTTGAACTCACCCGCCAGATGCCCGGCAACCGCCAGCCCGATGCCGCCCGTTCCACCGGTGATGAGGTAGACGCCTCCCTCTTCCAGGCGATGATCTTCCGGCGCCGAAGCCAGAGAGAGCGGCTCCAGGGTCTCAAGGAACCGTTCCCCTTTGCGGAGCGCAACGGTGGCATTATCCCGGTTGGAGTTCATTTCCGCGACGATCCGCGCCGCACACAGCCGGAGCCGGTCGCCGTCCAGGTCCACATCGATGGCGCGGCAGTTGATCCCGGGAAGCTCCCGCGGGATCACCCTTGCCGGACCAAGCAGCGCGGCGCGGGCCGGATTGCGAACGGATTCTTCATCGACCGGCTGCATGTGGTTGGAGATCAGAGCCAGATCGAGGTCCGCAAGGTCGTGACCGGCCAGCGCCTGGGCAAGATAGAGAGGGCTATAAAAGCTGCGCTCCAGGGTTTCTTCAAGCGGCAGCTCGGAAGCCTCCACGGACCAAAGGTGAAGGATTTTTCGAGGTGAACAACCGCTCTTGAGAAGATCGTCGATCAGGGCGTCGTAATCGTCGCGCACTCCCGGCCGGATGGTATATTTGCCTCTCCTGCCCTGCCGATAATTGGAGCCTGCCTCGACCAGGATGACGTTCTGTTTGTCCGCCTTGATCCTGGCGGCAATCTGGTTGCCCAGGCCAAGCGCGTCGTTGAAAACCATCCAGCAGCCGGATACGCCTGAAGCGGCCTGGACCGGCGGCGCGGGTTTCCAGACGCGGCGATAAAACAGCATTTCCTTGCTGACTTCCGCCGGCGGCGCCGGTGCGGGCATTGCTTCGGGAACAACCTTATCCGCTTCGATCCAGAACTTCTGGCGCTCGAAGGGATACGTTGGCAAGGAAACCCGCCGCACGGAACCGGGCTGATGCAGCTTGCTCCAGTCGACGTGAGCGCCCAGGACCCAGAGCTGGCCAAGGGTTTGCAGCACGCAGCGAAGACTGGAGAGGTTTTCACCGGGATGGCGCATAGATCGAAATGCCTTGGCCTCTCCTCCGCTCTGCTGGAGGGCCAGGGTGGTCAACGCGGTGCCCGGTCCGGCCTCGATCAGAATCGGGTTCGGCTTGCGGAAGATCTCCGCCAGACAGTCGGAAAAACGAACCGTCTGGCGAAGATGGCGCGCCCAATAACCGGGATCTGTGGCCTCCTCGTCCTTGATCCAACTCCCGCTGACGCTGGAGAGATAGGGAATGCGCGGAGAATGGAATTCGACCTTGCGCAGCCGCTCTTCGAAGATGCCCAGAACGGGGTCCATCATTGCGGAGTGGGAGGCATACGGGATCTGCAGACGCCGGCAGGAGATCGATTGTTTTGCCAGGCTCTCTTCCAGCGCATCGATTTCATTCGTTGGCCCGGAGACGACGCAGAGATTCGGATTGTTGATGACGGCGATGGAAAGCAAGCCGGTAAGGGGAATTTCGCCGGCGGCTAATGGAACGGTCAGCATTGAGCCGGCGGGAAGATCGTAGATGATGCGTCCGCGGAAAGCGGCGATGGCGAGCGCATCCTCGAGGGAGAAGACGCCGGCAAGGCAAGCGGCCACGTATTCGCCCAGGCTCTGCCCCACCATGGCCGCGGGTTCGATACCCAGTGAAATCCACCAGCGCGCCATGGCGTAATCGATCGCGCAGAGTGCCGGCTGCGTGAGCCAGGTCTGATTCAGCTTTTCCGTCGCGGCCTCTTTTTCCTCCGGCGGAGGAAAGAGCACCGGGCGCAAATCGAACCCGAGATGCTTAACCAAAAGCTGCGCGCAGAGGTCGAGAGCTTCGCGAAAGACCGGCTCGCTCTGGTAGAGTTCGTATCCCATGCCGGCATGCTGGGCGCCCTGTCCGGGGAACATAAATACGATTTCTGGAACGGTCTTCGCGGCGATGCCGGAAGCGAGCTCTGGACGTTCTCCACCGGCCAGCGCGCGAACCGCCTGGGGTGAGTTCTCGATCGCGAGTGCGCGGCGATGAGGAAAGGCATGGCGGCCCACCTGGCAGGTGAAGGCAGCGTCGGCCAGGCTGATCTCGGGATGGGCGTCGAGGTGCGTGGCGAGATTGCCAAGAGCGCGCTCCGCGGCACTCCCGGTCTTGGCGGAAACGGTGAGCAACTGAAAGGGCTTGCTCTCTTGCGGGTCGGCCGGTTGCGGAGCTTCCTCGAGAACAATGTGCGCGTTGGTGCCGCCGATGCCGAGCGCCGTCACGCCGGCGCGCCGCGGCGACCCGTTGGCCGGCCAATCGGTGAGCCGGCTGTTGACGAAGAACGGGCTGTCTTTCAGCTCGATATGCGGATTCAGAGTCTGGAAGTGCAGGCTGGGGGGCAGTTGCGCGTGCTCCAGCGCGAGGACGGTCTTCATAAGTCCGGCAACTCCGGCCGCCGCATCCAGGTGGCCGACGTTGGTCTTCAGCGACCCTATTCCGCAGTAGCCGCTGCGCGTGGCCGATCGGCGGAAGGCCTGGGTAAGAGCCCTGACCTCGATGGGATCGCCGACCACGGTCCCAGTTCCATGAGTTTCAACGTAAGAGATCTCACCGGCGTCCACCCCGGCGAAATCCAGAGCTTCGGCAATCACTTCCACTTGGCCGTCAACGCTGGGTGCCAGGTAACCCACCTTGCGGGCGCCGTCGTTGTTGATGGCCGATCCGAGAATCACGACGCGAATCTGATCGCGGTCTGCAAGAGCGTCTTCAAGACGCCTCAAGACGACGATCCCCAGGCCGCTGCCGAAGACCGTCCCGCTGGCGGCTGCATCGAAGGAACGGCAATGGCCGTCGCGGGAAAGAATCTCTCCCTCGCGATAGAGATAGCCCTGCCCATGCGGGATTTCGATCGTCACTCCGCCCGCCAGGGCCAGGTCGCACTCGAAGTTCAGCAGGCTCTGGCAGGCCAAGTGAACCGCCACCAGCGAAGTGGAGCAGGCGGTCTGCACGTTGATGCTGGGCCCGCGCAGGTCAAACTGATAGGAAACCCGCGTGGCCAGCACATCTTTATCGTTGCCCGTCTGCTTGAGTTGAAACAATCCCGCCGCCGCAAGCAGGCCACGGTTGCCGAGCAGGTTATGGATCAGGTAACTGTTCATGCCCGATCCGGCAAAGACGCCGATCGATCCGTTAAAGCGCTGCGGAGGGTGCCCCGCGTCTTCCAGCGCCTCCCAGGCGCACTCCAGGAAATGCCGGTGCTGCGGGTCCATGATCGAGGCGTCTCTCGGGCTCAGGCCGAAGAAGTTTGCATCGAAGAGGGGCACATCGTCGAGCACCGCGGCTCGCTTGACGTACTCCGGGCTGGCCAGTTCTTCGGGTGAGACGCCGGCGGCGAGCAGTTCGGCATCGGAACGGGAGCGGATGCACTCGATGCCATCGCGAAGGTTCTGCCAGAATGCATCGACGTTGCGGGCACCGGGAAAGCGCCCCGCCATGCCTACGATTGCAATTGAGGAGGGCTTCATGGCATCCCTTTCAAAGCTGCCGGGCCAGCCTGCGCCGCTGGGCGCGCTCTGAAACCTGGCTGCGCGGTTGAGTTCCGGCAAGGTGGCGGGCCAACGCGCTTACCGTGGAAAACTGAAAGAGATCGATGAGCTCGATCTCCCGCCCCAATATCTCCTGCAGTTTGGAATGCACCTCGGCCACGGTGAGCGAATGAGCGCCGAGATCGAAGAAATTATCGTCCATACCCACACTGGCGACGCCCAGCGCATCTTCCCACACGCGGGCGACAATGCGTTCGATTTCGCTTGCCGGCTGTCTTTCCCGCCGGTCGTGGGTCGCGCGGACGAAAAGGCCCGGCGGCGGCAGCTTGAGCAGGGCCTTGCGATCGATTTTTCCGTTATCCGTAAGCGGCAATTCGGAGAGAAAAACGAAGGCGGAGGGAACCATGAAGTCGGGCAGCTTCGCCTCCAGCGCGCTGCGCAAAGCGTTTGCCGGCGCGGCTTCCCTGCCATCGGCTACCAGGTAAGCGACCAGGCGCTTGTCGCCCTCCCGGTCTTCGCGAACCACGATCACAGCTTGCTTGATTCCGGGGCATTGCTCCAGGAAGGCTTCGATCTCCCCGGGTTCGATGCGGTGCCCGCGCAGCTTGATCTGGTAGTCGGCGCGGCCCAGAAACTCGAGGTTCCCGTCCGGCAGAATGCGCGCCAGGTCGCCGGTCCGGTAGATGCGTTGCAAGGAAACAGAAGGGAGGGATAGAAAGCGCTCGGCGGTCGCTTCGGGCCGGTTCCAATAGCCGCGCGCCACGCCGTCTCCGCCGATGAACAGCTCGCCAATCTCACCCGCGGGAACCGGATTCAATCCCGAATCGAGCAGGTAGATTTGTGTATTGGCGATGGGCCGCCCGATAGAGACCGTATTGCCCGGCTCTCCCACGAGATAGGTCGTGGACCAGATGGTAGTCTCCGTCGGCCCGTACATATTGTGGATCTCGCCGCGGAAGACCTGGCGAAGATGGCGGATGAGAGAGGCAGGCACAGCCTCTCCACCCAGCAGAATATGCTTGAGCTGGCCGAGCGCGGCGAAAGCGCGCGCATCCAGCGTCAGGATGCGGGCCAGGGACGGGGTCATTTGCAGGTGGGTCACGCCATGCCGGGCGATTTCATCCGCGATCGTGCCTGTCCCCTCGTCGCCATGCAAGACCACCTTGAAACCGCGGGTCAAGGTCCACAGCAGTTCCAGCACCGAAATATCGAAGGCCACGCTGGTAACGGCGAGCCAGACCCCGGGTTCGCTGCCGATAGCCCGGTCCATGCCGGTGAAGAAGTTGACCACGTTGCGGTTCTCGACCATCACGCCCTTGGGCTTGCCGGTAGAGCCGGAGGTATAGATCAGATAGGCCAGATTCCCGCTGGATGCTGAGGGGGAAACGGCGTTCGATGAATAATGGGCGATTGCGGAATCGTTGGCATCGAGGACGGTCAGGCGGCTCCGCCCCAAACGAAGCCGCTGGCGCGTCTGCGCTGCGGTGACCAGAACCATCATCTCCGCGTCTTCGATCACCAGGGCAAGGCGCTCTCTAGGATAACCGGGGTCGAGTGGAACGTACGCTCCGCCGGCCTTCAGAATGGCGAGCAGCGCGACGACGAGAGACTCCGAACGTCCCAGGGCAACGCCAACCGGCATATCCGGCCCTACGCCGAGACTCCGTAAATGCCGGGCTAGCCGATTGGATCGTTCCTCGAGTTCGCGAAAACTCAACGCACGATCCTGGGCGGCAAGGGCAATCGCATCCGGAGTCCGCGCGACCTGCAGCTCGAACAGTTCAGCAATCGTGCTGTCGCGCGGATAATCGGCTTCCGTTCGATTCCACTCAAGCAACGGAACGGGTAACATAAAAATTCTCCAGAAACAGGAACTCGATGCCAGTGCCAAGAAAAGTCTCGATTGCCTCGCCGGGGGTATTGACGATCGGTTGCCCCTTGACGTTGAAGCTGGTATTCAGCACCATTTGGCGGCCCGTGGCCTCTCCCACAGCCAGAAGAAGCGCATGAAAATCCGGATTGTCCTTCGCCGAAACGGTTTGCAATCGGGCCGAACCGTTCACATGAGTAATCGCGGGAAGCAGGCTGCGCGCCTCGGGGCGCACATCGACCACGCTGATCATATAAGGGTGCTCGGCGCCGGGAGCCACTTCGAACCAGCGTGGCGCTTCTTCCACCGAGCAGGCCGGCGCAAAAGGACGGAAGGCTTCGCGCTTCTTGACCATGGCGTTGATGCGGTCGCGCATCTCCGGACGTCCCGGATCGGCCAGGATGCTGCGGTTGCCGAGTGCGCGCGGTCCGTACTCCATGCGGCCGCGGAACCAGGCGATCACCCGTCCGTCCGCGAGGAGACGGGCGGCGCAGGCGCAGGTTTCCCGCAGTGAATCGAAGCGCTGCCATTGAATCCTGTGGCCGAAGCGTTGCAGAGCGGCCTCGATCTCGCCGGTCGTGTACCGGGGGCCAAAGAGAGGGGCAGGCAGCCGGCGGTTGAGAACCTTCCCGGCCAGCGATGCGCGATACAGCGCGGCTCCCAGCGCGGCGCCATCATCGCCGGCCACGGGCTGCACATAGACTTCGTCGAAGAGCCCCGAACGCGCCAACTTGCCGTTGGCCGTGCAGTTCAGCGAAACTCCTCCGGCCAGGGCCACTCGCCGCAATCCCGTTTCCTCGGCGAAGTGGCCATAGACGTGCAAAATCGCTTGATCCAGGCATTCCTGCAAAGCGGCGGCGGCGTCCTCATGGTCCGCGGTGATCGCGGCCGACGGCAGCCGTCGCGGGAGCAGGCGTTGGTCGAGAAAAGCGCGCGTGGCGGTATAGTTTTCCCGCTCCTGGCGGGAATGGTTCATTTTGAGAATCGGAATACCGATGGAGCCATCGTCGCGAAGCTCCACGACCTGCTCGAAGAAAGGCCGGAAGCGGGCCGGATTGCCGTAAGGAGCCAGCCCCATGATCTTGTATTCATCCGCATTGAAGTCGAAGCCCAGGTGAAGCGTGACCAGCGAATAGAGAATGCCGATCGAGTCGTTGGCGCCAATAGTGCGGATCTTCTCCAGCTCGCCGTCATGAAAGTCGTAGACGCTCAGGCTTTCGATTTCACCCATCGCGTCGTTGACCACCACCAGGCATTCGTCCCAGCCGGAGGTGTAAGCGGCGCTGGCCGCATGCGCCAGATGATGACCGACCGGAACCACTTTGTCTTCGGAAAATCCAGGGAGATTGCGGCGCACCTGCTCGAGCAGCGCTTCACGGGAAAAGACTTGCGTGTAGAGAGCCGTGGAGATTTCATCGCCCCGATAAAGATCGCGATAGGGCGCATAGTCGAAACTATGCGCAATTTCGTCGATTTCGTCGATCGAGATACCGGCCTCATTCAGGCAGAATCGGATGGCATGGATGGGAAAGTCGCCGGTGTGCTTTTTCCTGCTGAAACGCTCCTCTTCCGCTGCGGCCACCAGTTCGCCGTCCACCAGCAACGCCGCCGCGGCATCCATGCCCTGCGCGATGCGGTATTCGCGCTCATCGAGACCGGGGAAAGCGGTCCGTTTGAACGGTACGGACTTCTCCAGTCCGCTAATACCTAAGACCTTCATCGTCGCCTCTTCTTACTCGCTGACCCCGGGGTCTCCAGAAAATGTGGTTTTTTCGTCTTTTGGAATCAATAACTCGTAGAGCCGGCGAACATCACAGGTTATTGATTGAAAAGGATGAATTATTCAAAGTCCCATCCTTGCCCACTCGCGGAAGCCATCCGGGAGCTACAAGTTCCGACAGGGAAATTCAGGCTTGAAATAATTTGGACAGCGATCATAACAGCATCCATTCCGGCTGTCTATCATTTTTTGCTGGAGTTTTTTGCTGGAGAGGTTAAAAAGTTATCCGGGCTGACTTTCCGGTCCGGAGCCGGTAACATTCCTTTCATTCGAATCGCGGAGTGCGAACCGCTCAATGGCATTTGCTTGGCACGATGCTTTCTCTCCCCTTCCTCTTGCGATTTGGACGGTCCTAGCTACATCATGGGTTTTTCAAACTGATCGTCCGTATCCGGTTGGGGTGCAGCCATGCTGGAAGACAATCTGAAAGACGCCACGATGATTTCCCGGATTCTGCCACATGAAGTGGCGACTGCGGAAGATTTCGGGCCTTTTTCCGGATCGCTTTGGGCGGAGGAAGCACAGAATCTGGATCGCGCATTGCCCGCCCGGCGTGCGGAATTTGCGGCAGGCCGCAGTTGCGCCCACCGCGCTCTTGAATTGCTTGGCGCTCCAGTTCTGCCTGTCTTACGGGGAATTGGCAGGGAGCCGCTTTGGCCGGCCGGAATTGTGGGCAGCATAACGCATTGCGATGGGTACTGCGCCGCGGCGGTGGCGCGCCGCGGCGATATAGCCGGTATTGGTATTGACGCGGAGCCAAATGAAACGCTGCCCGGCGGCATTCTTGACCTGATCGCCAGCGAAGAAGAGATTGGCTTGCTGCCGGGCATTGGCTCTGCACAAGTCAGTTGGGATCGACTCTTTTTTTGCGTAAAAGAAAGTGTATATAAAGCATGGTACCCGGTCATGAAGTACTGGTTGGGCTTTGAAGAAGCATTTGTGACGATTGAACCGGGCCTAAATATTTTTCATGTGCAGCTTCACTCCAGGAATCCCCACCGGCCAGTACGATGCCATTCCCGGCTAACTGGTCATTATGCTGTCCAGCGGGGCTATATTATGACGTCAGTTATTGTCTATCGGAACATGCTCCAGGACAGGGCAAACGCATCTTATTGATCCGGCCCTGAAGATTTGCATCACAACAGAGCTGTCATCCTGAGCGGGGCGCAGCGGAGTCGAAGGATCTGCGGTTGTTCTTCGTCGCTTGTGTGCTAATGCTTAAGGGCCGGATCAATAATGTCCCGATCGCCCTCCACGGTCGGTCTTTTAATACCAATCTGTCATCAGACATAGAATAATCAAGCCGCCTTCTCAACAATCCATGGGAAGGCGGTCATGGAGCGGAGTTCCTCTGGCGCTTCATGCAAATGGAGCAGGCTCGTCTCGACTGTATCCATGACCTCGTCCAGAGTATTGAAGATTTGATTGCGATTATCGTTTTTGCGAGTGTACTCCCAGACGTGCTCTGCGGGATTCAACTCCGGTGAGCAGGGAGGCACGGCAAGCAATCTCATGTTGACCGGAACCGTCAGTTCATGGGCCTCGTGCCAACCGGCTCCATCCAAGAACATGACGCGGTACCCGATTACCAAATTACTCAATTACTCAATTGCTCTGCCGGTTCTCCGGGACGCGAATAATCGCAGTCGGTATTGGGACAGGCAATGACCGGCCCTTCTTTGCTGTACTTCTGGACCAGATGCTCGTGGCCGCACTGCGGACACTTCTCGGCCATTAAGCGGTGGGCCGACGTGAACTTGCATTTCGGATAGTTTGAACAGCCGTAGAAGGTGGTGCCGCGTTTGCGCGCCTTCTTCTCCACCAGATCGCCTTCCTTGCAGTCCGGGCACTTTACCCCAATGAAGTTCTGCTTCACGTATTTGCAATCCGGATAGCCGGAGCAGGACGTGAATTCGCCGTAGCGGCCATGGCGCAGGACCAGGTTGCGGTCGCACTTCGGGCATTTCTCTTCCAGGGGAACGTCGGGCACTTTTTTCTGCTGATCCAGGCGGCGCGTGGTCTTGCAATCGGGATATCCGGTGCAGGCCATGAACTGGCCGAACCGTCCCCGCTTGAGCACCATGGTGCGGCCGCAGTTCTCGCAGTACTCTTCCTGCGTGGTTTCCTGCATGTCGGCCGAATCCAGGTCGGGCAGGTCGATCGGATTCTCCTTGGTGAAGGTGCAGGAATTGGGGTCGTCCTTCTCGTACGCGCTGCAGGCGAAGAACGAGCCGTGTTTGCCCCACTTGATCACCAGCGGCGAGCCGCACCGTTCGCACTTCTCGTCGGTGGGCTTTTCCATCCGCTTGATGTTCTCCATGTGCTTTTCGGCGTAATGGAGGTCCTTTTCGAACTTGCCGTAAAACTCCGCCAGGGCGTCGGTCCACTTCTCCTTGCCCTCTTCGATTTCGTCCAGCTCTTCTTCCAGGTGGGCGGTGTATTGCGGATCGAAGATGTCCTTGAAATTCTCGACCAGCAAATCCGTCACCACCAGGCCAATTTCCGTAGGCGCGAATTTGCCGCCGATCTTGGTCACGTACTGGCGCTCCTGAATCGTGGTCAGAATGGCGGCATAGGTGGACGGCCGGCCGATGCCCCGCTCTTCCAGTTCCTTAACCAGCGAAGCTTCGTTGTACCGCGGTGGCGGCTCGGTGAAATGCTGTTCGGGGTTCAATGATTTCAGGCTGAGCTTCTGTCCGGCTTCCAGCACGGGCAGTTTGTGCTTGAGCGCCTCGTCTTCCTCGTCCTTGTTGTCCTTGGCCTCCTCATACACTTTCAGGAAGCCGTCGAATTTCAAAACCGATCCGGTCACGCGGAAGCGGAACGGAACGGAACCGTCTCCGGGCGCGGCGTTGATGTCCACCGTGGTCTGGTCGAAGACCGCCGGCGGCATCTGCGACGCCACAAAGCGCTGCCAGATCAGTTTGTAGACCTTAAACTCGTCTTCCTTCAGATACTGCTTGATGGCGTCCGGATGACGGGCGGCGGAGCTGGGACGAATCGCTTCATGGGCCGCCTGGGCGGCTTTCTTTTCCTTGTATACGTTCGGAGTCTCCGGCAAATACCCGGCGCCGAAATTCGCTCCGATCATCTCCCGTACTTCCTGCAGCGCCTCGTCGGCGACGCGCACGGAATCGGTACGCATATAGGTGATGAGACCGACCGAACCCTCTTCGCCCAGTTCCACGCCTTCATACAAGCGCTGCGCGATCATCATGGTGCGTTTGACGCTGAAGCGCAGCTTGCGCGAGGAGTCCTGTTGCAGTTTGCTGGTGGTGAACGGAGGGGCCGCGTTGCGGCGGCGCTCCCGTTTGTCGACGGAAGCGACGCTCCAGCCGGCCTTCTCCAGCGCCTGGCGGATCTGTTCGGCCTGCTCGCCGTTGGTAACCTCGGCCTTATCCTCTCCGCGCCCGATCAGCCGGGCATCGAAAGCCGGCGGCTTGTTGGCGCCCAAATGGGCGTCGATTGTCCAATATTCCTGCTTCTGGAACGCCTTGACTTCGCGCTCGCGTTCCACGATGAAGCGCAGGGCGACGGTTTGCACGCGCCCGGCCGATAGCCCGCGGCGGACCTTGTCCCACAACAGGGGGGACACCTGATAGCCCACCAGACGGTCGAGCACGCGCCGGGCCTGCTGCGCGGCCACCAGGTTCTCGTCGATGTCCCGGGGATGCTTGAACGCCTCTTC